>Ga0172371_10004206_pt1 | contig 21908 bp, 21 predicted proteins | sample Lak12m_FD_114543 | JGI IMG/M metagenome (GOLD analysis project Ga0172371, IMG submission 114543) | Freshwater microbial communities from Kabuno Bay, South-Kivu, Congo - kab_022012_12m | ecosystem: Environmental > Aquatic > Freshwater > Lake | place: Democratic Republic of the Congo: South-Kivu...
ATTGAGATGCAATTTATGCCGGATGTCTATCTGCCTTGTGATGTCTGCAAGGGTAAAAGATATAATAGCGAAACTTTGCAGGTGCATTACAAAGGAAAAAATATCGCCGAGGTCTTGGAAATGACGGTCAGTGATGCTCGGGAATTTTTCCAGAATTTTCCGGAAATCCACGACAAATTGGCGGTGTTGGAAGACGTAGGTTTGGGTTATATCCATCTCGGCCAAGCCGCAACTACACTTTCAGGCGGTGAAGCGCAACGGATAAAATTAGCTACCGAACTTTCGCGCAGAGCTACGGGCGATACGCTTTATATTTTAGACGAACCGACGACTGGTCTCCATTTTGATGACATCAAAAAACTTTTAGGCGTACTTAATCGGCTGGTCGACGCCGGTAATACCGTGGTCGTTATCGAACACAACCTGGACGTCATCAAAACCGCTGACTGGATAATCGATCTCGGTCCCGAAGGCGGGGATCAGGGCGGAAAAATAGTTTGTACCGGTGAGCCGGAAGAAGTGGCTAAGTATCATAAGGAAAGCTATACGGCCAAATTTCTTAAAGAAGCTTTGAAAAAATAAAACCCCCGAGAGTAGAGCTGGCAGCGGCCAGTTTGCTCATCGGGGGCAATTTACTTCCCTGTATTGGATTACTGAAGGTAGGCCTTTTCTTTGAGGCAATTTGATTCTAGGCCATCTATAATTTTTTTTAAGTATTCGCAGTATTCTTCCAGCTGCCGCTGTTTTTCTACTATCTCTAATACGATTATTACTATTTCATCGGGAATTTCTATTTCATCATTGCCCGGAAATAAACAAGCCGGACATAGCAATTGATAGGTAATTACCGTTTTGCCGAAAGGGCGAAAAGCAATATCGGGTGGAAGGAAAAAAACAGCGGTTCTTTCTTCATTAATTCCGATAATTTCTATTATTTTTACTCGCATAATCCCTCCTTTTTAGATTGTTATTTCAGTTTTTTGCTTTTGACACTTTCTTATGCATACCGCATTCGCCGCCGCAATTTTTTGTTCCTTGCCAGCGGCCAGCGCGCTCCGGATCATTGTCATCAATAATTGTCGTGCAGGGCTGGCAGCCGAGGCTGCGGTAGCCCATAGCATAATAAGGATGGACCGGAATGCCAAAGATAGCCATATATTTCCAGATGTCTATCTCGTTCCAGTTAAGCAGAGGCATATATTCCAATAAACTGCCTCTTTTTTCAATCGGTTGGTGTTTTTTGGGAATACGCAAACCGGAAATCCAGGCATCTAAATCCTTTACGGCTATGCTCTGCGGAACCAGCTTCAGAAGCCGGCAGCACTCTTTCCAGTTAACAACATACAGCTCTTGGCCGGTTGTTCTTTTTGCTTCTTGATATTTCAGTTCAAATTCTTCACTGGAAATGAACCTCGTCCTTTCTTTGCCAATCCAGCTTGTCAGATTATTAAGAAAATTATCCCTAACCATATAGACAGTTGTTTTGAAACCATACCTCTTGTCCATTTCGAAAAAATATCTGAAAGTTTCAGGTGGCATATAGCGAGTCATGACTGAAAAAATCGGAATATCAGGAACAACGTTGCGAGCCAAATGTGGCAGGACGATATTGCTGAAAGAACAGGATATGGCAATACGGCCGAGATGCTTTTCATTGGCTTTGCTGATGAATTCCCGGGCGGCTCTGATTTTGGTAACTATCGTATTCATCGCTGATTCTCCTTTTTTATAGAGGATTTTAGTCTAGGTTTGAAATTGTCAAAAAACTGGTGTAATATTTCTTAGATATATGATTTTGACAAAAATTAAGGAAAAAGTCAATAAATTGCCAGAAGAGCCAGGTGTTTATATATTCAAGGATAAATCTGGCGGTATTATTTATATCGGCAAGGCGACTAACCTGAAAAACCGGGTTGGTTCGTATTTTAACGGTGGTACAAAGACTAATCGTCCAATCGAAGCAATGATTGGGCGCGTGGAAAATATAAGTTTCCAGCAGACCGATTCGGTACTGGAAGCTTTGATCTTGGAATCCAACCTGATTAAAAAATACCAGCCGAAATACAATGTTAAGGAAAAAGACGACAAGAGCTTTTCCTATATAGTTCTAACTGAAGAAGAATTTCCCAAGTTTTTAATTTTGAGGAAGACAGATTTAAAAACTAAAAACTACAAACTAAAAACTGTTTTTGGTCCGTATACATCAAAGAAACAGCTTGAGATTGCCCTGAAGATTTTGCGAAAGATATTTCCCTATCATAATTTACCGCAGAAAAGCGAAAAAGGCTGTTTGGATTTCCAAATTGGATTATGTTCCGGGCCGTATGCCGGTGGTATAACTAAAGCCGATTACTCCAAAAATATCCGCGGCATCCAGATGATTCTGGAAGGCAGGAAAAAAAGTTTAGTTAGAAAGCTGGAAAAAAAAATGCAAGAATATGCCAAAAAGCATGAATTTGAAAAAGCGGCTGAATTAAGAAATAAAATTTTTGCTTTGAAACACATCCAGGATGTGGCTCTTATCTCCTCCGGAGATGAAAATTCTAAATTCGAAATTCGAAATTCGAAATTTAGGATTGAGGCTTATGATATTTCTAATATTTCCGGACAATATGCGACAGGCTCAATGGTGGTGTTTAATAATAAAGAACCGGATAAATCGCAATACCGGAAATTTAAAATAAAAACCGTGGAAGGCAGTAATGATGTCGGTATGATGGCCGAAGTTTTGTTCCGGCGGTTTAAAAATGACTGGTCCAAACCCGACCTGATACTTCTGGACGGAGGAAAAGGACATCTGAATATGGCGGAAAAAGTGCTTAAAGAATTAAATTTGAAAATACCGATGGTAGCGGTAGCCAAAGGACCAACCAGAAAAATTCCTAATTTCAAATTCCTAATTTCTAATCAATCCCCAATTCCAAATGAATTAAAATATATTTTAGAAAATAAGAATTTGATTGGAAGAATATCGAACGAAGCCCATCGGTTTGCGATTGGGTATCATAAGAAATTAAGAAAAAAAGGCTTGATAAGCTAGATCCATCGCCAGCCCTTTATCCCCGCACCAATTTTGCCGGGCCAATCAGGCTTTTTGCTGTAATAAAATTTTCAGAAATTAAAATTTGGCGGTGCTTGGCCCGAATAGGGCCGGGCTATTCCTGCCTGCCGGCAGGCAGGCGTCCGCAGCGCCGCCGATGGAATTTTTGGCAAAACTTGGTGTAGGGGTTTACAAGTTCAAAAAAACCCTTTACAATTTATAATTGACATAACTCTTTACTTATTAAATATGCCAATCAACAGGGATAAGATCATCATTAAGGGAGCGCGAGTCAATAATTTGAAGAATGTCGACATTGATATTCCTCGCAACAAGCTGGTGGTGGTGACCGGCTTATCCGGTTCCGGCAAATCTTCTTTGGCTTTTGACCTGGTTTATACCGAAGGCAATCGCCGCTATCTTGAAGGCATGTCCTCTTATGCCAGGCAGTTTTTGGATGTAGGCTCAAAACCCGATTTTGACAAGGTTGAAAATCTAAGCCCGACCATCTCCATCGACCAAAAAAGCTTGAGCCGCAGCCCGCGTTCAACCGTTGGTACTCTCACGGAAATTTATGATTATCTCCGGATTTTGTTCGCTAAAATCGGTGTACCGCATTGCCCAAAGTGCGGCAAAGAAATGAACCGCAAAGACAACCAGGAAATCTTGGAAGACATTTTGAATTTTCCGGAAAATTCCCAGGTGGTAATTTTGGCGAAAATTAAGAGTGACGGAAAAAAAGCCAAGGATGTCCTGCGCAGCATTGCCCAGATGGGTTACGCGCGTTCGAGATTTAACGGCAAAGTGATGTTTACCAGCGAAGCCCTGCTGGTTTCCAGCGACAATATCGAAGTGCCGATCGAAGTGGTCATCGACCGGATACTGTTGAAAACTAAAAATCCGGATAGGGAAAGAATCCTGGATTCAGTGGAAACGGCGCTGAAAATTGGCAATGGTTCGATGATGGTGGCGGTAGAAGGCGAGGAAGACCGGCAGTATAACCGGGATTTTGTCTGCGAGGAATGCCAGACCCGGATAAATGAAATTACACCGCGGCAATTTTCCTTCAACAATCCGGAAGGCGCTTGTTCCTATTGCTCGGGTCTCGGAATAACCAAAGAAGTGGATATCGATCTGATAATGCCGAATAAAAATCTGACTCTTTCCGAAGGCGCGATTTTGCCCTGGAGCAAATCCAATGGACGGATCAGCGGCCAAGGCAATTATCTGAATATTTTGCGGGCGCTGGGAAAAGAATATAATTTTTCCATTGATGTTCCGGTAAAAAAACTTTCCCAAAAGGCCTTGAGCATCATATTCGACGGTCCGGAAAATAAGGAAATTTTGGTCACCCAAAGAAACGATATGGGCGGCGTCAAAGAAATACGGGTTTATTTTGAGGGCGTTATGACCATACTTAAAAAGAAATATAATGAAGCCACTTCGGATTATGTGCGCAGCGACTTGGAAAAATATATGATCGAGAAAATCTGTCCGGAATGCCAGGGTAAAAGATTAAAAAACGAATATTTGGGAGTTTTGATAAACAATAAGTCTATTGATGATGTGGTCAATCTGGATTTTTATAAATTTAAAAATTTCCTGGATGAAATAGAAAACGCCGAAAATTCTTCAATGAGAAAAATTACAATGCCCCTGTCCAAGGAAATGAAACTTAAAGCGGATGCGCTCATCAATGTGGGACTCGAATATCTGACGTTGTCCCGCGGAGCTAATTCAATTTCCGGCGGCGAAGCGCAAAGAATCAGGTTGGCGACCCAGATCGGCGCCGAACTGATGGGCATCACTTATGTTTTGGACGAACCTTCCATAGGGCTCCATAATCGCGACACGGAAAAACTGATCGCTACCATGCAATCTCTAAAAGATGCCGGCAACTCGATGATTATCGTGGAGCACGATGAAGACATCATTCGCCAAGCCGACTGGATCATCGATATGGGACCGGGCGCCGGGGAAGACGGGGGACAAGTTATTTTCCAGGGAGATTTTTCAAGATTGCTTAAAGCCAAAACTTCTACGGCGGATTATATTACTGGGAAAAAGAAAGTAGCCGATAAAAAATCTTTCCGCAAGGGCAACAAAAAATCGATTGAAATCATCGGAGCGGCCGATCATAATTTAAAAAATATAAATGTGGAAATTCCTCTGGGAAAATTTGTTTCCATCACGGGCGTTTCTGGTTCGGGAAAATCGACCTTGGTCCACGATATTTTAGCCAAGGCTCTCAGCAAATATTTTTTCAACGCCAAAGCTTTTCCGGGCAAGCACAAAAAAATCAAAGGCTTGGATAATATCGACAAAGTCATTTATATCGACCAAGCTCCGATCGGACGCACGCCACGGTCGAATGCGGCCACCTATACCGGCGTCTTTTCTCTGATTCGGGATCTGTTTGCCGAAGTGGAAGAAGCCAAAAAGCGGGGCTATATGCCGAGCCAGTTCAGCTTTAATATGAAAGGCGGGCGCTGCGAAGTCTGTCAGGGAGATGGAACCAGAAAAATTGAAATGCACCTTTTGCCGGATATGTATATCAAATGCGAAGCTTGCGGCGGCACCCGATACAACCAAAAAACTTTGGACATTGAATACCAGGGCGTGAATATTGCCGAAGTTTTGGATATGAGCGTTTCCTACGCGCTTAGGTTTTTCAAAAAATCTCCGCTCATCGTGGAGAAATTAAGAACGCTGGAAGAAGTGGGCCTGGGTTATTTGAAATTGGGGCAAAGCGCGACCAATCTTTCCGGCGGCGAAGCGCAAAGGATAAAATTGGCCACGGAACTTTCCCGTAAATCAACCGGAAAAACTTTGTATATCCTGGACGAGCCGACCATTGGCCTGCATTTCGAAGATGTGAAAAGGTTGCTCCAGGTGCTGGACGCTTTGGTGGACAAAGGCAATACAGTTTTGGTTGTTGAACATAACGTGGATGTTATCCGCAATGCCGATTGGGTAATCGATCTCGGTCCAGAAGGCGGCGATAAAGGCGGGGAAGTGGTCTATGCGGGTACGCCCGACAAAATGAAAAAAGCCAAAAAGAGCTGGACCGGGAAATATCTTTGAAATTTCTAATTTCTAATATCTAATTTCTAAATAAATTCCAATTTAAAAATGACCAAATTCATTTGGGATTAGAGTATTGGTTATTGATTAGAAATTAAAAATTCTTAATTAGAAATTATAACTTTTTTATGGACAGCAGCCTTTCAAAATATATCTTAACCACGATTACTTACTATGACGTCATGGACTATCCGATGACAGCTTTTGAAGTTTGGAAATACTTAACGAAAATTTCTAATTCCCAATTTCTAATTTCTAATGACAACGAAAAAATTTCTTTGTATGACGTTATAAAGGAATTAGAGGGCGATAAACTCAAAAAATTTATCGAAGAATACCGCGGGTTTTATTTTTTGAAAGGGCGGAAAGATTTGGTGGCGCAAAGGCTGGAAAGGAACAAAATTTCCGAAAGCAAATATAAAATTTTGATGCGTTCGGTCTGGTGGCTGCGCTTCATGCCTTATGTGCGGATGGTGGCGGTAACCGGCCGGATGGCCATGAAAAACGCCGAATCGCAAAGCGATCTTGACCTGATGATCGTTTTGGAACCGAAAAAAATTTTTACCGGCCGATTTTTTGTAACCGTCGCTTTACATCTTCTGAAAAAAAGAAGGCACGCCGATAAAATAAAAAACCGTATCTGCCTCAACCATTTTATGTCGGGAAACTGTGAAGTTTCCGTCAAAGATATTTTTTCTTCCCACGAATATTCGTTTATGCTGCCGGTTTTTGGCTTTGAAGAATTTTTGAAATTCCAGGAAAAAAATTCCTGGATCAAAAAGTACCGGCCGAATCTCAATGAACCGTTACCGAATATGAAAATTTTAAAGGACAGCCGGGCTTCGCGGTCGGTGAGGAAAGTCTTGGAAAGGTTTTTCAATTTTGATCTTATCGAAAACAAGCTGAAAAAATGGCAATCTCGAAAAATAAAAAATAATCCGATGACGGATAATAAAGAAGGCGTGATTATCTGCCAGGACCAGGAGCTGGCCTTCTGGCCGGATTTTGAAAACCAGGGACCGAAATTTTTTGAAGCTTTTCGGAAAAGGCTGGAAAAATTAAAAAGCTAACAACAAGCGGGTTCTCCCGCTTTTTTAATTGGCTTTTTGGCCCAAAAGTGCTAGTTTTATTGACAGAAAAATAAACCGGCGGTATTATAAAAAGTTCATTAAAAGCTGAATAATGGTGTTCAGTTTTGGAAGATTTGCAGTCAAACAATTTTTTAAGGAGGACAGAATTATGAAGGAAAAAATCCAAGAAATTGCAGCCGCCAATCTTAGGGCTTTAGCCGCCAATCTTTATCCTGGCCGGGGTATTGTTGTTGGCATGGAGGAAAAAAGTGGAGCAATCGTGCAGCTCTACTGGATTATGGGCCGCAGCGACAGCAGCCGCAACCGGATTTTCACTGAAACTGACGGCAAGGTAATGACCGATTATGCCGACCCAAGCAAGGTAAAGGGCGATGCCAGCCTGATCATCTATCAGGCTATGGGTTATGTGGCCATAGGCCAGCCGGCAAGTTATATCCATGTGGTCAGTAACGGACATCAGACCGAAACGGTGCTGGAAATGTTTGAAGATGAAATCACCGAGAATCTGGCTTATACCCTGGCGGATTGGAGTTACGAGCCGGATGCGCCGAATTATACTCCGCGCATCACCGCTGAAGCGGGATATTTTCCCGGCCAGACGCCCTATTTTCAGATGGTGCTGCTGCGCAAGTCGATGCTGAGCGATGCTTGTGAAAGATTTCTTTTTAATTTTGGCGGCTTTTATCCGGGTATCGGCCATTGCCTGACCACTTATCTTGGTGATGGAAATCCGTTGCCGTCTTTCCAAGGCGAGCCATACCCCTTGCCGCTGAAGGGTAATATCGACGAATTAGCCGAGACGTTTTGGGCTGCCCTTAACGGAGACAATCGGGTTTCGCTGGCGGTCAAATTCATTTATCCTGACGGAAATTTCCAGACCAAGATAATCAATAAGTATGAAACTGTCAGGTAACGATTCCGAGATGTTACGCTCCGGATGATTTTTCTGCTGACTAGGAACGGCAGAAAAATAAACCCTCCATCCGTGGGGCGGAACGAGCGCCTGTGGGAACGAGATTCCCCAGGCGCTTTTTTTATTGACTAAGCCAAAAAACCGTGCTACTTTCTAGTATGCTTAAAAAGGCATAAAAACCGGAACATTAACAGTCGAATAACAATTTACACAGGAGGACGGGTTATGAAAAAGTTAGTGTTTCTAGCAATGATCGTGTTGGCAATTATTTTGATCGGCGCAAATGGAACCAAGGCTCAGGAGTGCCAGGAAGCGCAAACCGCCATAGAAAATGCGGAAACCGGCCAGATTCAGTATTTTGGAGAATGCCAGGACCCGGCTCTTTCCAGAGAAGCAAGGTGGCAGTGCCGGCTGGACAAATATTGCGGAGCCCTTTGGACTATCCAGCCGCTTCTGGAATTGTATTGGATTCCCAGAATTCAGAACACCTTAACCGGCGGAACCTGTGAATGGTATGCCTTCGGTATTGCTATTGACGTGGTGTTCTGGATTCCTTTAGCTTGCGTCTGCAACAAGGATACCTTCGGTTGCGGCAACTGGACCTACGATTTTGCCTACAACAGCGTCAGCTATTACCGGAATTGCCGGTAAATATTCCCAAACCCCAAACACAGGAGGAATCTGCCATGCACAAGAGAATTTTTTTCATCGTTATCGCTTTTTGTTTCGCGGCCAATCTGGCCTTAGCCGGGAACTGTCCGCCGGGCAGCCTGGTTGTCAATCCCAGCCCGGTCGTAGTCGGCGGGGGAGCGGAAAAATGCATCATTGAAGCCAGCTGGGTTGAGCTCAATCTTAACCAAGCCTGGTCCAGAAACGTCAAGCTCAAAGCCGGCAGTTACTGGTTCAGCGCTTCCAAGTGCGCCCGCGGCCGGATGCTTTCGGCCGAAGTCAAAGACAAGAATAATAACATTATCAAGTCCGATTCAGGGTCAAAAATAGGTTTTTGCTTCACCGTGCCGGTTGATGGCAAGTATAAAATAAGCTATAAGGTTATCGAATTAAACAGTTCCTATAGCTATGCCATAACCAGCGCCTGTCTGTCCCATTCCAGCTGTACGCCATAAACTGATGGCGTTCCGGAACCCAAAGCCTCTTAGAATAACTTCTAAGAGGCTTTTTTTATTGACTTTATGCTAAAATGGGAGTATAAAATAGAGTCCTGAATAATTTAGAAATATCCGCACATTTACAACCAAACCCCAAACACAGGAGGAAAGAGTTATGAAAAAAATAGTATTTCTGGCAATTATAGTAATTTCATTTTTCTTTGCTGCCCGGGCTGGCGCACTGGAGACTATTGAACTGGGCAAAATAGTTCTGTCTGCGGATCGTGTATGCAACGCGCTTGTCAGTTTTTCCGATACAGCCAGGCAGCTGGTCGGACCACCTATACATGAAAATTCAGTCAAAGAAGGTCTCCAAATCGCCTGCAATATTGGCCGAGCCAGCATTGATTTTAATAAGGAGTATATTTTGGTGGTTGAATGCGCAGAAAAAATAGATGAAGGTAGTCAATGTGTTTTTTACGGCCGGTTGATAAAAAAACTGGTGTGAAATAATTTAATAGTATCAGCACTTTCTATGGGCCGGTCAAAGCCGTGCCGAGATGGTGGAAATGAGGAGGTGATAAGTTGAAAGCAAGACCAAGGGACAATGTTTTAAAACTACAAAAAGACGTATCAGCCTTGGTTAAGAAGCTCAAGCGGCAGGAGTCTGAAAAGAAAGCCAAATATCGGCTTCGGGCTAAGGTCAAAAAATTCATTAAGGGATAAAATTATCCGAACAAAAACCTGCAAGGTTCTAAATCTTGCAGGTTTTTTAATTTACCCCCACACCCACAGAATGCTCCGTGTGTAAACACGGAGATGAATGTGAAAAAACTCGAAGAGTAAACTACCCCAATGCCCCGGGTGTAAGCCTGTGGGTGTTGGGGTTTACTAAAAAATCAAACTCACGGATTGACAAAAAGTTAAATTCCTGTATAATTTGAGGTTCGAATTAGTATTTTAAAATCAAAATCTAACCACTTGAAAGGAGAAAAGGATGGAAACAGTATGGGATATAGTTAATGCAATAGTAGTCTATTTAATAATAGTTATTTTTATCATCGGATGCTTTAAAATTACGTCCAGAGAAGGCAAAGTAACCGTATTGTATTATTGCGGCCGCTGCAATGAATATTCGGATATGGAGATAATAGATACCTACTGGCGTGATAATCCGGCTGGGAAGAGGAAAATAAAAGTGAGGCACATAAGGTGCCCTCTCTGCAAAAAAATTTACAACTATTCTTAAGGTGCCTGGCAGGTAATACCTGCCGGGCATTTTTTATTTTTTCAGTTACTTTTGGCGGGTGTTTTTTTGCTAATTTTTGTGTTATAATTCAAGCGTCACACAAAAATAAATGCGAATAATCAACGACTTCAATCTGAAAAAGCAAGCCGAAGAATTAGGCGTCAGCGTTTGGCGCACTCCCAGCTTCCTTTTCATTGTAATGGGGGTGTCAATAATCATCATCATGACGGCGGTTTATCACCTTTCCAAGTTTTATTCCAGCCCGGAAATGGTGGTTTGGGCGGAAGCGTTCGTAACCATAATTCTTTTCACACTGGGCAATCTGATCATCCAGGAAGTTGAGCAGATGGCCAAGCTTAATAAGATGAAAACCGAGTTTATTTCCGTGGCTTCCCACCAGTTACGCACCCCAATCGCGGCCGTCCGTTGGCAAGTCGAATTGCTGCTTTCAAAATTTGGTGAAGGCCTGACCGAAAAGCAAAAGGAAAAATTGGAGAACATCGATGTAATGAGTTCCAAAATGAAAAGGCTGGTTAACGATTTGTTGGATGTGGCTAGGATCGACCAGGGGAAATTAATCTTAAAAAAAGAAAAATTTGATCTGGCGGAAATCGTTAAAAATGAAGTGAAGGAAGTTGAGTCCTTGGCCAAATCAAAACAAATAAAGATTTATTTCAGCAGCCGGAAAAAAATCCCGGCAATGTCGGGGGATCCGGATAAGATCAAAATTGCGGTGGAAAACCTGATCAGCAACGCCATTAAATATACCCTGGAAAAAGGCCGGATAAAAATAGGCGTTTCGGCCGACGAAAACAACCTGAATTTCAGCATCGAAGATACGGGCGTCGGCATACCCGAAAAACAGCAGAAAATGGTTTTTAAGAAATTTTTTCGGAGCAGCAATATCGCCCGTTATCAGACCGAAGGAACCGGACTAGGACTTTATATCGCCAAAAGCATCATTGAACAATCGGGCGGAAAAATTTGGTTCGTATCGCAGGAGAATGTCGGAACTACTTTCAGTTTTTCTCTTCCGCTTAAAGGATCCGCGGAATAAATTGTTAATTAATATATAAAAGTGGGAGATATTAAAAAAATTTTTCTCACCAAAAAGTATGGATAAAAAAATATTGGTGGTGGAAGACGACGCCAGCCTGAATAGGGCCTTGGTCGAATTTTTAACCGAGGAAAAATTTGAGATTGAAAGCGCCTTGGACGGGGAAAAAGGATTGGAGTTGGCTGCCAGCGCCAAACCCGACCTCATCCTTTTGGATATCGTCCTGCCTAAAAAAGACGGATATGAAGTTTTGGAAGCATTGAAAAAAGACGAAAAAACCAAAAGAATCCCGGTAATTTTACTGACCAATCTGGAAAGCCAGGAGGACATAATGAAGGCTTTCGAAAAAGGCGCCAGCACCTATCTGGTGAAAGCCAACTACAAACTGGAAGAAATTGTGAAAAAAATCAAGGAGACGCTTCGGATAAAATAAGCCGCGGACACAAAAAGAAAAAACATAAACAAAAATGAGGATAAACAATCAACAACTCCAGGAATTCATCAAGGATTCCGATATGGTCAAAGCGGACGTTTTAGAATTGGCCATCAAAGAGGCGGCAGAAAAAGGTATCAAGCTTGGCGATCTTCTGGTCGAAAAAAAACTGATCAGTGAAATTCAGCTGCGGAAGCTTTATGCTTACATCATCGGAGTGCCTTTTGTTGATCTCAAGCGCGAGCTGATCCCGACGGCGGTTTTACAATTGATCCCTGAGCCGATTGCCAAAAAATACAAGGTCGTGGCTTTTGAAAAAGGCGATACGGATTTAAAGGTAGCCATGCTTAATCCGGAGGATATCCAGACCATTGATTTTATCAGGAAAAAAACTGGCCTGAAAATTATTATCTGCCTGACCACGGAAGAAAGCATCATCAGTGTCTTACGGCAGTATGAAAAAAGCCTGAAGGCGGAATTCGGCGATATTATTGAAAAAAAGGCGGCGGAAATTTCCGAAGGCGACATAGCCGCCGTGTCCAGTGATGATTTGGAAAAAGCGGCCCAGGGGATGCCGATCATCAGAATTGTCGATACTTTGGTCAAGCACGCTATTTTGCAGGGAGCCAGCGACATCCATATCGAACCGGATGAGAAGGAAGTCAGGGTTCGCTACCGGATCGACGGGATCCTGCATGACGCCATGACCCTTCCCAAACAAGTCAAAGACGGAATGCTCGCCAGGATTAAAGTTTTGGCCAATCTCAAATTGGATGAACATCGCGTTCCCCAGGACGGACGGTTTAAAGTCGAAAAAGAAGGCATGAAGATCTCTTTCCGGGTCAGCATCCTGCCTATTTTTGACGGTGAAAAAGTGGTGATGCGGCTTTTGGATGAAACCGCCAAAGGCCTGACTCTGGAGCAGATGGGACTATATGGCAATGGCCTGGAGATAATCCATCGCCAGATAAAAAAACCCAACGGCATGATACTGGTTACCGGTCCGACCGGATCGGGGAAAACCACCACGCTTTACACGATAATGGATATCCTCAACCAGCCCGAAGTCAATATCAGCACGGTCGAAGATCCGGTCGAGTATCGGATGCCCAGGATCAACCAGACCCAAATTTATCCCAAGGTTGGCTTAACTTTCGCTTCGGGGCTTCGGTCGCTTTTGCGACAGGATCCGGACATCATCATGGTCGGCGAGATCAGGGATACGGAAACCATGGAAATGGCGATCCATGCCGCCATGACCGGACACCTGGTGCTTTCGACGCTCCACACCAATAGCGCGGCCGGAACATTGCCCCGGCTTATTGATATGGGCGCCGAACCTTTTCTGGTGGCTTCCACCCTGAATGCGGTTATGGCGCAAAGGCTGGTGAGAAAAATTTGTCCGGATTGCGCCCAGGAATATAAGATGGACAAAAACATCCTTAAAAATTTCCAAGACGATTTCGATATGGAAAAAATCCTGAATGCGATAAAAAGAAGCGGACTGGTGAAGGATAAAGTCAAGGAAAAAGACGGCTGGGAAGATATTATTCTCCATCGTTCCAAAGGCTGCGACCAGTGCTCCGGCGGATATAAAGGGCGCTTAGGAATATTTGAAGTGCTGGAAGTTGACGATGACCTGGGGAAAATGATTTCCCAAAAATCTTCTTCGGATGAAATAGAAAAAAAAGCCGTTGAAAAAGGAATGCTCACCATGGCGGAAGACGGTTTCGTCAAGGCCATCCAGGGAATCACCTCGGTGGAGGAAATATTAAGAGTCACTAAGGAATAAAAATTTTAATACAAAAATAATGAAAGCATTTTATACCGCTAAAGATTATTCGGGCAATTTAAAAAGCGGGGAAGTCAATGTCAAAGACGAGAGGGAGTTGGCCAATCAGCTTAAGACGGAAGGTTTCAGCCTAACCTCTTTCAAGGAGGTTGGCGCGGGAAAAAAAGGCTTAAGTTTTCTCTCAAAAATTAATTTTTCCACCATTTCCGTCAAGGAAAAAATGATTTTTACGCAGAACCTTTCCGTGATGATTTCATCCGGTTTGCCGCTTTCGAAAGCCATCGGAAATTTGGCCGACCAGACGCGCAACAAAAGGCTGATCAGGATACTCAGGGAGACCCAGGAAGATATCCAGAAAGGAAACACTTTTGCGGACAGTCTGACCAAATACCCGTCTGTTTTCAATGAACTTTTCGTGAATATGATCAGGGTTGGGGAAACCAGCGGCAATTTGGAGGAAGTTTTGAATATTTTAGCCGAACAATTGGAAAAAGAACACGAGTTGATCAGCAAGGTCAGGGGTGCGCTGATTTATCCGGCAGTCATTCTGGTGGCGATGGTGGGCATCGGAATCATAATGATGATTTATGTGGTTCCCCAAATTACCTCGGTTTTTTCGCAACTCAACGCGACTTTGCCGGCGACGACGCAGTTCATAATAGCTTTGAGTAACGCTTTAAGGAGTAAATACATTTTAATTATTATTGCCTTCGCAGCCTTCTTGATTATTTTAAAGGTTTTTTTATCCACCAATATCGGGAAACAAACCTTGGGTTTTTTGGTGCTTAAAACCCCGGCCATTAAAAACATCGTTGTAAAGATAAACTGCGCCAGATTCGCCAGGATTTACAGTTCGCTGCTTAAAAGTGGTGTGCCGGTCGTGGAAACTTTGAATATCCTCTCGCGGACACTGACCAATTTTTATTATAAAAACGCAATGAAGGAAGCGGCCGAAAATGTCCAAAAGGGAATAAATCTCAGCAAAGTCCTGTACAAAAAAACCAAAATTTTTCCGATCCTGGTGCCGCAGATGGTGGAAGTCGGAGAGGAAACCGGCAAAACCGAAGCCGTCCTTCTCAAGCTGGCCCAGTTTTACGAAGAAGAAGTGAATCAGATAACCAAGAATCTTTCGTCCATCATCGAGCCGATGCTGATGCTTATTATCGGCAGCGCGGTCGGTTTTTTCGCGGTATCCATCCTGCAGCCGATGTACAGTGTGCTGGAAAGCATCAAATAAAAATATATTCAAAAATAATTTTGTTGGATAATAAAAAAAATAATCAAAAAAATAATCGTTTAATTTTTCACGAAGGTTTTACCCTAATCGAAGCCTTGGTGGTTTTGTTCATCTTTACGGTTGTCGCCCTGACATTCTATGCGGTTTTTTCCATCGGCATGCGGCATATCATCGAATCGAAGAATCGGCTGGGAGCGCTGAATATAGCCAATGAAAAAATGGAAATTATTCGCAATTTGAAATATGCCGATATCGGTACCCAAGGGGGGATTCCTGATGGCAGCATACCGGAAACGGAAATGGTTACTTCAGGCGGCAAGAAATATGTTATAAAAACCCTGGTTCAATATGTCGATGATTCTTTTGACGGAACCTTCCCGACTGATACGGTTCCCGACGACTATAAAAGGGTTAAGGTATCGGTTTCCTGGGATGGTTTAATCGGTAAAGAAAGCGAGGTTTCACTGGTTTCGAGATTTGTTCCTCCTGGACTGGAAGTAGCCTCCGGAGACGGAATTTTATCTATTAATATTATAGATGATCATGGAGTCGGAGTCTCCCGATCGACGGTTCATATATTAAATGATTCGGTAAATCCGGATGTCAATTTGACTGCCCAGACCGACGACAGCGGGAATTTGATGTTTCCCGGGGCTCTGCAATCAATCCTAGGGTATGAAATAACCGCTTCCAAAGACGGATACGAAACGGTTACGACAGTAGATCCGAATACTTTATTGTACACTCCGGTTGATTCGAATGCCTCTGTTGTGGCGGGTCTTTTGAATACCAAAAGCATTGTAATAAATAAATTGGCCAGTTTAAAAATAAAAGTTACCGATAATTCTGAGACTCCAATCGCTGATTCCGGTTTTCACATAAAAGGCGGCAGAATTTTAGGGACCAGAAGCGTGGATGTTCCGCCCGAGACAATTTATATCCTTGATGCCGATGCAACAACTGACACCAATGGAGAAAAAAATTATAACAACCACAGTCCGGGTCAATTTTATTTAAGCAATATAAAATCGATTTCCGACTATTCGCTGGTCGGAGTCAGTCCCATTTCCGGCTATGATGCGGCGTCCCAAACTTACAACCTGACTTTGTTGCCAGGCGAAGAAAAAAATATAGCCGTAAACTATGCCAAGAATAATGTGGATGCACTTTTGGTAAAGGTTCTGCGCGATAATGACAGCAGTCCGATAAATAATTCCCAAGTCAGGTTAACCAATGGAGGCGACTATGATAAGACAATTTCCACTTCTTTCGATGGGGTCGCTTTTTTCCCAATTTCCGGTGAGATCCTTGCTTCCGGAGATTATACGCTGGAAGTCAAAGTCTCGGGATATCAGGACTATTCAAACACTGTAACGGTCAGCAATTTAACCAATCAAGAAGTGAAAATGACGGCAAATCCATGAAAAAAATAATAGAAGCTATAAAAAACAAACGCGGGCTTACCTTGGTGGAAACATTGATGGCGATTTTTATTTTTGCCATTTGCCTGGCTGGTTTTAATTTGCTTTTTATCCGAAGCTGGAAAAGCAATTCGTTTGTGGTTGAAATGGGGCAATCTGCATTAACGATCAATCAAGGATTAACTAAAATGGTCGGATATATAAGGAAAGCGCAACAAGCCGATGACGGTTCTTATGCGATTAAATCGGCCAATGACAATGATTTGGTAATTTTTTCTGACTTTAATAAAGATGGATTTGTTGAACGGCTTCATTTTTACAAAAGTGGAAGTCAAATATTGATGGGAATAACCAAGCCGACCTCAACTTTACCTAAAAGCTACCCAGCTGGCGATCAGCAGATCCAGAAGTTGGCTGATTATATCGTCAATGAAAATAACGTGCCGGTTTTTTATTATTACAATCAAAATTATCCGGCCGATACTGCCAATAATCCTTTGGCGACTCCAAGTGACGTTGCGGATATCCGTCTGGTCAAGATTCTTTTGAAAATCAATATTGATCCGAATAAAGCCCCAGATAATATCAATATGGAATCGTTCGTCGAAATTAGGAATTTAAATGACTATGACCGGATAAGGTAGTTTTTATATGGAAAAAAAATATTTTAAAAAAAGAATCGGGGAAAAAATAAAAAACCAAAAAGGATCGGCATTGGCTTATAGCCTGGTAATTATGATGATTGTCGCAATTCTCCTGACTTCAATTTTGCGTTATATTTCTTCCCAGATAAATTATAGTTTTAACCGGATTAACCGGGAAAAATCTTTTCAAGTAGCTGAAGCGGGCATTTATTGGTACCGCTGGTATTTAGCCCATCAGGTTTCCGGGAAAACTGTCCAGCAGGTAAAAGATTTTTGGCAAAATGGAAATCCATATGGAGTCAGTAGCCCTTACGAAGCTGAATTTTCCGATCCGGAAGCCGGTCCAGTCGGCAAGTACAAGATTGAAATTGATCCGCCAGATTCGAATTCAACCATTATTATGGTCAAGTCAACCGGCTGGACATATAAGGATCCAGGCAATAAAAGAACCATCCAAGTCAGGTTTAGGCGGCCGTCTTGGAGTGAAAATGCGGTAGTGGCCAATGATGTCATCCGGTTCGGAGAGAGCACGGAAGTTTCCGGAAAAATTCATTCCAATAACGGAATCCGGTTTGATGGCGTTGCTTATAACAAAATCAGCAGTTCGGTTGACGACTATGACGACCCCGACCATAGCGGTTTGCCGGAATTCGGGGTGCATACCCATGTCAATGTTCCTCCGGGGAGCGGGGTAAATGATAACTTCCGCCCATTGGAAGCTCCGCCAACCGATCCAGTCCCATCCCGAGTCGATGTTTTTAAGGCTGGACGCCAATTCCCTGTGCCCAGCGTTGATTTTAACGGACTGCTTTCTGATTTGAATTTTATGAAAAGCCAATCCAAAATTGCCGGACAAGGAAATTATTTCGACAATACCAATTGCAGCGGGAGCAATTATGGAAGGCATATTATTTTAAGTGGCGGAAATATGACAGTTAAAACAGTTACCAGCTATGATGCTTCCAGCAATTCCATCATCAGCGAGGGCTGTTCCGCCAATTATGGAATCCCCAATGGCGGAGTAATTTTTGTGGAAAATAATATATGGCTGGAAGGCACAATCAATAATAAAAAAGTAACTATAGTAGCGGCTAATTTGGTCGGGGGTTCGCGGGCCAATGTATATTTAGGAGCCAATAATTTACTTTACACAAATACCGACGGCAAGGATGTCATCGGAGTTATTGCCCAGCAAGATATTGAAATCATAAGGGATAGCCAGGATTTTTTAACGATTGACGCGGCGCTGCTGGCCCAAAGCGGCCGGGTGGGAAGAGAACATTATGGTGTTTATTGCACCCAGTATAACAGGCGTGGATCTTGTCTTAATTGGGTTACTGATCACAAAAATACCATAACGGTCAATGGATCAATAGCCACTAATTTGCGCTACGGCTTTGCTTACACGGATAATACCGGTTACACAAACAGAGTTTTGAATTTCGACAATAATTTGCTTTATTATCCGCCGCCGTATTTTCCGACTGGTACCGAATATTCCATTGATCTTTGGGAAGAGTTATAATATAAAAAGTAAATAAAAACAAAAAAATCACAAATGAGTTTTCTGAATAAAAAAATATTTAGCCTCGATCCGCAAATTTTTGGGCTGGATTTAAGCGATCTTTCCCTAAAGGTTTTTCAATTTGAAAAGGAAGGAAAAATTGAAAAAATCAGGAGCTATGGAGCGATGGATATTCCCGCCGGTTTTATTGAAGATGGAAATATTATCAAGAAGGACGAATTAGCTGCAGTTATTAAAGCGGCGGTTAAAAAAGCCGGGCCTAAAAAAATAAGGACCAAGAAAGTAATTTGCTCCATACCGGAATCAAAAGCTTTTTTGCGGATGATTTACATTCCCCCGATGGAAGAAAGCGAGGCGGCGGAAGCGATAAAATGGGAGATGGAAGCCAATATACCTTTGCCGATTGACCAGGTTTATTTTGACTGGCAATTTCTTAACATCAATAAACAAAAAAAACAGGAAATTTTAACGGTGGCCGTAGAAAAAAAGATAGTGGATGAATTAATGGAGGTTCTCAAAAAAGCCGGCCTGGATGCTTATGGATTGGAGGTGGAATCAATCGCTACCGCCAGGAGTTTGATTTCCAGGGAAGATGCGGAGAAAGACAGCGCGTTCTTGATAATCGACCTGGGATCCCAAAAAACCAGTTTTATCGTGGTGGCTAAAGGCGTTCCTTGTTTTACTTCCAGCATTCCATTTTCTTCGGAAAGCATAAACGATGCCATATCAAAAAGTTTAAAATTGAATTTTCAGGAAGCCGAAATGGCCAAGGTGAATAATGGAATTGATTTTAAGAATAATGATAATCCGATTTTCAATGCCACTAAGTCTCTCTTGGAAAATTTATCCCAAGAAATAGAAAAGACCCTGGATTTTTATAAAGAAATGATCAAGGGAGGGCCAGAGATAGATAAAATTATTCTTTGCGGTGGAGGCTCAAATTTAAAAGGATTGATAGAGTATCTTACTGACCGGCTGAAAAAAAATATTGAACTGGGAAATCCCTGGACAAAAGTAAATTTGGCGAAAAAATCGAAAAAGATGGCGGAAAATATCTCGGTTCGTTATCCGACGGTCATCGGGCTGGCCTTAAGAGGAATTTATTATGAAAATAAAACTTAATTTAATTCCACCTTACAAAAAGGCAGAGATCAAGCAATCAATGAGGCTAAGGTCTGTTTTGCGCTGGGAGATAGAAATTTCCGCTATTTTTCTGATTTTTTTCGGGCTTATTTATTGCACGGAATATATCTCTAAAATCAATCTGAGCGCCTATGTTGTCAAGAAGCAAAACATCAATTCTGGCCAAATGGCGGAGTTCAATAAATACGAATTGAAGATAAAGGATATCAACGCAAGATTTTCGGAAATCGATAAAATTCAAAAAGGTCAGTTTTACTGGACTAATTTTTTCAATAAATTCAACACTGATGTCACGGATGGCATCGAAATAGAAAATCTGGCCTCCAGAAATTATTCGATAATTGTGGTTGGCAAAGCCGCTACGCGGGAAAATCTTATTGCTTTTCGCGATGGTTTACAAAAAAACGGTTGCTTCAGCAACGTAACTCTGCCATTGTCCTATTTGGTTTCCAAAACCGATATAGTTTTTCAGATGGATTTTATTTTAAAAAATGACTGTTTAAAGAAATGATAAATATTTTAAAAAAATATAAAGTAGCGGCTGCCGTCATTATTTATATAATAGGATTATTTTCGATATTCTTTTTTATAATGTTTCCGGTGATTCAAAAAATAAAATCACAGTCCGACCAGATCCAGGAAAAAATAATCGATAATGATTTAGAAAAAGAGAAAATTTCGAAGATACCGGAAATGCAGAAAATTGAAGCAGCTTACAACGAAAAAGAAAAAAAGCTGAACATCCTTCTGACTCCGGAAGAGAAAGTTGATTTTATAAAAAATTTGGAAAATTTGGCCGATGAGACTGGCAATAAAATTTCCATGAAGGTTGACGAAAATGCCAGCAAAACACTGGCAAAAGCCAAAAAAGATCCGGCGGACATTAAAGGTACCTTGCCTTATGATAGTTATATGGCTGTGCAGGTCAATATGGAGGGCAGTTATGAAAGTTTTCTGAATTTCGTTTCAAAACTGGAAAATCTGGAAAAATATGTAAATATGACTGCCTTTGCCTTATCGAAAAACAAAGCGAACGGCAATTCGGAAACTTCCGGAAGCGACATCTTCAGTCCGGACAAGAATGCTCCAGTTAAAAATAGCAATAGCTATGTCGTGGACAGCATAATCGACATAATAGTTTACATAAAGAAGCAATAATATGGGAATGAATCTGGGTACTATAAAAATAGATTTAGGCAAAGTATTTTCCAAAATACGCCATCTTTTTTCGGGAAAGAACAGGCTCTGGCTTTTTCTGATATTCTTGGCGCTTCTCGGCCACTTCACTTATCAATGGCAAAGATATGTCTCTAGTTCCGGCTGGAAGGAGGAAAGAAAGCAAGAATATATAAACAAAAAAGAAAAACCGGAGGCTTTTGATTCGGCAAAATTCGATAAGGTTGTTTCGGAAATAGAAAACAGGGACAAGGAATATCAAAATAAATTGGAAAATGTTCCGGATATTTTTAAATTGAAATAATCCTTCAAATTTTTATAAATTTAAAAACACCCCCTAAAGGTGTTTTTTGGCGCGCTCGGCAGGAATTTCACCCTGCACCAATTTGTCTCCTCGGGAGGAATCGAACCTCCATGTCCAGCTTAGAAGGCTGGCGCTCTATCCGTTGAGCTACGAGGAGCTAATTTGGTGCAGGGCGGACTTGCGACTAATTCCGCTTAGCGGGACTGCTCTATCCACTGAGCTACGAGCGCATATTTTTTTACTTCCGCAGTTTTTTAAAAGTCTGTGCGCTCTGAGGGATTCGAACCCCCGACCCTCTGGTCTCCCGCCTGCCGATGCGCCCTCGTCAGGACTCGAACCCAAAATTCTTGGTCCGAAGCCAAGCGTGATATCCATTTCACCACGAGGGCATATGCGGGCAGGGAAGCCAGATGCTCTAATCCACTGAGCTAAGAGCGCTGATTATAATGGATGGGGCGATCACTGGGAATCGAACCCAGATCCCTTGTGCCACAAACAAGTGTCCTACCGTTGAACGATGACCGCCATCAAATTAAAATACAAAAATAAAAATGTAAAATTATTTTTATTGTGCAATTATTTGACGAAATCCGAACCTTTTTTGAACAGAACTGACGGCGCGCTTCGCGCGCCAAACTGAACGCTCGGGCGGGCAAAAAGGAAGGGGGTTGGGGGGAAGGAATTTTTGCCCGC
>Ga0172371_10004208_pt1 | contig 21905 bp, 19 predicted proteins | sample Lak12m_FD_114543 | JGI IMG/M metagenome (GOLD analysis project Ga0172371, IMG submission 114543) | Freshwater microbial communities from Kabuno Bay, South-Kivu, Congo - kab_022012_12m | ecosystem: Environmental > Aquatic > Freshwater > Lake | place: Democratic Republic of the Congo: South-Kivu...
CCAAATTCATTTAATTATTCGTTAATCAATTTATTTTTTAACAAAGACAGATTATTGTTGACGCTGGCGTCAAAAACTTTGTCCTGATAATAGGCGATAAACCCCCCTAGAATCCCGCCGTCTTCGACGGCTTTTACTTTATATTCCTTTTCCTGAAAGTTAGAAATCTTTTTTATTTTTCGTATCGTTTCCGCGGACAGATCATCCTTTGATCTGATGATCAGGGTCATTTTTTTTTCTTCTTTAGGGATTTCTTTTTCCAGATATTTTAGGACGTTAGGCAGCAGATAAATGAGGTTTTTTTCTCGGCAGAAAGAAACAAACCGATCGACCGCCTCATCCACGTTTTTCGGTTCCGCCGCGGCCCATTTTTGCAATTTTTTCGCCAGGTTCTGGCTCGTGTATCTCATTTTATTCCAATAATTTTTCAATTAATTCCTTTTCGTTCCCTATAGTTTTTTGTTTAATGATTTTTTCAGAGACGTCAATGACCAATTCGACGACTTCGCCTTTTATCTCCGCCATCATTTTTTGTTTTTCTTGCTCAACGGCTTGTTTTGCCAGGTTGATTATTTCCTTGGTTTTTTGTTCGGCGACTACGGCTCCTTCCGCAATTATTTTTTCCGATTCCTTATTGGCGCGAGCGATGATTTCATTGGCTTCATTTCTGGCGTTTAGCAGGGTTTTTTCGCTGGTTTGCTTGGTTAATTGCAGTTCCTGGGCCGATTTCTCAGTGTCTTCAATACCTTTTTTTATTTTATTCTCCCTTTCGTCAAGTATTTTTCTAATCGGTTTGAAGGCGAATTTCTTCAAAAGCCAAACAATAATCAAAAAATTAATCAAATTAGCCAAAGCCAACCGCCAGTCGAATCCAAAATTTTCTAGTATTTTTTCCAGCATTTTCGTTTTAAAGGATGAAGAAGGCGACTAAGGCATAGATGGCCGTTGATTCCGCCATAGCCGTGCCGATAATCATTTTACTAAACAAACTTCCTTCGACTTCGGGATTCCGTCCCATCGCTTCCAGGGCTTTTCCGATCAAAAATCCTTCACCGATGGCCGAAAATCCCATACCTAGAGTACAAAACCCCTTAGCCAAGAGACGGGCTGCTTCAACGACAAATTGCGTTTCCATAGATTTTATATTTATTTTGTTAATTAATAGGTTAACCAGGGCCGATTTACTCTGTTTCCTTAACGGCCAGCATATAATAGGCAGCGGTCAAACAGCCGAAAACCATGGCTTGGATGGTGCCGGTGAACAAGTTCATCGCCATCCAGACGGACGGCAGGATGTAGGCAAACCCTCCCAGGATGATTATCGCCAGTGTTTCGCCGGCGAAGATATTGCCGAACAGACGGACAGAAAGGGAAATGACCCGTGCAAATTCAGTGATGATATCCATCAGACCGAGAATGAAATTCACTATACCCATCACGCCGGCGCCGATTCCCTTTTTGAATCCTTTTATTATTTCGTGGAATTGGAAATATTTCAGGAAATGCGAGAGTAATCCCCGTCTTTTAATGCTGATCCATTGGATCAGCAGGATCATGGCTAGAGCCAGGGAAAGAGTGACGTTGAAATCAGTGGTTGGCGTCCGGAAAACGGATACTCCTTTATAGGTAATGCTACTTAAAAAGGGGATAAGGATCCCCAAAAGATTGGAAAAAGCGATGAAGATGAATAAAGGAGCAATCAGATAAAAGAGTTTTTTGGTATATTTTTCATCTCCGGTTATCTGGTCAATCAATTCCCGGATGCTTTGATAAATGATTTCAATGATGCTTTGTCCTTTGCCTGGTTTGAGTTTGAGTTTTCGGGAAGTGAAAAAGCAAATGCTGCCGATAATCAAAATAATCAGCCAGGTCATAATCAGTGAATTGGTGACGGGAAAGTTGCCGATATGGAGAATGGTTTCCGGAGCGATGTTCGGTTTTTCCGCCGCGACTTGGATAAGATTCATCTATTTTTTTATTTTTTCGCTTCTTTTATCTTTTCGTCAATGTCTTTGACTTTTTTGTTGAAACGGATGTATTTGATGATAATAACGACCCAGGAAAGTATAAAAGACAAAAATAAAAGCGCAAAGGTATAGAATCTTCCGCTTTTGTGACTTTGATCAAGATGTGTTCCTGCAAAAAGAGCGGTAAAAGCAGGGAGGGCGAGAATAACGCTTATTTCCAGCATCATTAAGAACGCCCTGTGCCGATATTTTTCTCTTTCTTTATAAAGTTTGGTTTGATCATTTTTCATATTTGAAAGATCTTCGATCTTCATGGATAACCAAGCTGTATTATACAACTTTAATTTAGCCCGTCAAGGGGACTTTATTGATAAGACAAGAAGAAAATACGGCACAATTTTTTCGGTTTTTACAGGGGGGTATATAGAGGGAAAAAGAGAAAATGAAAATCCGCGAATCAATCCGCGGATTTTCATTTTAAAATTGGATTACTGATTGAATTTTTGATTCCTTTTCTGGAACCAGCAGTCACGGCAGTAAATCGGCCGATCCGCCGCCGGTTCAAAAGGAAGTTCGGTTATTTCTTTTCCGCATTCAGAGCATTTCCAATTTCCCTGGATCATCTGGCGGGGTTGAAAATTCCTTCCCCGACCATCTCCACGGTAATTGCCCCTTTGGTTTTCCATAATATAGCTTTTTGCTTTAAATAAAAAGCGACCTTTTAACTTTTAAGCCGCTTTACTTTTTAAAGTCACAATTTTTATTGGGCTTGACATAAGATAACGACTTATAAAGTACTTTCATTATGACAGATAGGAAAAATAAGTCAATATCCAGTCAAGGGATTTCAGGACTTTGACAAAAAAGAAAAATTTGTTATCTTTTATCCATGTATATGCTGTGGCAATATATTTTTTTAGGGATCATCCAGGGAATTTTCGAATGGATTCCGATTTCCAGCGAAGGAATGACGGTTTTATTCAGTCGTTTTTTGGTCAGCGATTTCAATCCGGTAGACCTGGCGCTGTTTTTACATTTAGGCACGCTTTTAGCCGCTATCGTATATTTTTGGAAAGACTGGTGGAAAATCATAAGACTCAAAGATAGGGAATTGTTTTCCTTTTTATTCGTGGCTACGGTGGTTTCCTTAGCCGTCAGTTTTCCTATTTATAAAATAGTGAAGAATGTCGTCCTGGGAAGCGGTCTTCTGCTGCTGGTGGGGTGCGGCTTATTGGCAACGGCATATCTGCACCGAAAAAGTATCGTCTGGGGAAAAGCGGAAAAACATTCAGCCCTGATCACCGGTTTTCTTCAGGGGTTGGCCGTCATCCCCGGCCTGTCGCGTTCCGGAGCGACAATTTTCGGCTTGTCTTTAGCGAAGACCGAGCCGGAGGAAATTTTGAAGATTTCCTACCTTATGTCCGTTCCGGTCGTTTTTGTTTCCACTTTTTATCTGTTTTTACAGGACCGCAGCCTGATTCTAGATTCTTGGCCGGCCGTGGTTGCCAGTTTTTTCGCCGGCATATTGACCCTGCATCTTTTATTGAAATGGGCAAAGAGAATGAATTTTTTCAAATTCGCCCTGTTTTTCAGCCTAGTCTGTTTTTTAGGATTTTTTTTGGAATTGATTTTTTAAATAAGATATAAGTGATAATAAACAAGCGGATGAAGAATACCGGAAGGTATTCTTCATTTTGAAAAGTAACAAAGAGAGGTCTTTATCGTCTAATTATATGTAAAGGCAAAAGGCAATTAATAACTAAGATGAAAAAAACAAGTCAACAATACGAAGACTGTCTGACGGTCAGACGTGACCAAAACGTTACACCAAAAGCTAATTGGGATGATGTTTGTTTGTCCATCATCCAAGATTTAGCCCAGGCAGTAGTAGTTGTTGAAGGAGAATATTATGAATTTTTAGAAAGTAAGTAGGCCATTATTGATTGGTTTTGTATCTACACTCCTGGGCGGGAAATGTCCGGGAGTTTTATATTCATCAGATCGTTAAATCAATTTGAATAATTAACCAACAGAGGAGAGGCTATTCATATCATATGACTGACAAAAAAGTCATCACAATCTACCTTTTCGTCAGCCTGTTCATTGCCCTGTCAATGGTCTTACATTCTGCGATTTGCATCACTTTTCTTATGGGGAAAGGACTGGATCTGTTCGAAGTGAATTTAGTCAATCTCTTTTACATGGTGGCGGTCTTCATCCTGGAAGTGCCGACTGGCGCGGTAGAGGACATCTGGGGACGGAAACTTTCCTTTATTCTCTCTGGAATTTTCAACAGTATCGGTTTTCTCATCTATAGTTTGGCAAAAGGATTCATCGGATTCGTGGTGGCGGAAATCGTCATCGCTTTCGGAACCACTCTCACCTCAGGAGCCCTGAAGGCATGGCTGGTCGACTCATTGCATGTCCATAACCGGAACGGCAGTCTTAGAAAGGTTTTCTGCCTGGGAGGGAAAGCCATGAATCTGGCCCGGATGGCTGGCGGCCTGATCGGTGCGTTTCTGGGAATTAAAGACTTATCTGTTCCTTTCGCCATTACGGGTATCAGCTACTGGTTTTTAGCCTTTTTTTCCTATACGGTGATAAAAGAAGATTATTTCCGCAAAGGATCCGTCCGGTTCAGATCGTTATGCGGCCCTAAGGAGGTCATTAAATCCGGCATGATTTACGGATTGCAAAGCGATATGGCTTTTCTGATCATCACCGTCGCCGCCATTTTTTCCCTGAGCTTCCGGTCATTGAATATGTATTGGCAGCCACAGTTCAGGTCGGCTTTGCCTGTTAATCAGTATTTCGGATTTATCTGGATTAGCATCGCCGTTTTTATCATGCTGGGCAACAAATTGACCAGGTGTTTTTCATCCGTATTTAAGAGCGTCAAGACGACTTATCTATTCCCGGGCCTAAGTATTGCCATAAGCATGATCTTGGCCGATGTTATGCCCGTTTTTTGCCGGTATTATTAATAAAAACCGCTCATAAATAATGAGCGGTTTTTAAAATTGACTATTTTTTCTTTTTATTTAAAATAAGGACATGTTTAAGAGAAGAAATTTCCTGTTCGTCATATTGCCGGTTTTTTTAATTTTACATTTCCTCGGCTGGTACAAAGCTTATTACGATCTGGCCGGTTATGACAAGGTGGTTCATTTTTTGGCTGGCGGCTGCGTGGTGCTGGTAATTTTGTGGTTTTTGGAAATAAAAGAGGTCAAAACGAACAGGGGGTTGATTTCCCTGCTTATCTTATTCTTTGTCAGTATACTTTGGGAAGTTCTGGAATATTTAACCGATCGTTTTTTCGGCCGGCCACTGGCGGGTTTATTACAGCCGATGCAGATAAGCCGCCTGGATACTTTAGGTGATTTTTTATTGGATTGCGCCGGCGGATTTTTCATTCTGTTTTTCGTCCATTTCGGACGCAGAAATAAAGGGACAGGTTGTTAAAATATATACTTATGCTATAATATCAAAACCAGCAGCTTAACCTTAGTTTATATAAAGCAGGATAAATATGCCCCCTAAAGTCATCGTCGTTTGCAATCGCAAGGGAGGAACGGGCAAGACAAATGTCGCCGTTAATCTGGCTGCTTATCTTTCAGCTTGGGGTAAAAAGATACTTTTAATCGATTTGGATCCGCAGGCCAATGCCACTTCTGGTCTGGGCGTGGAAAATCGTTCTCAGGGAATATATGAGATGATGAGCCGACAGGTTTCTCTGGGGCAGAGTCTTGTTTCCGCCAGAAACAACCTCTGGCTGATTCCCGCTAACGAAAATCTGGCGGGTGCCGACATAGAGATGGTTGATATGCCGCAAAGGGAATTCGTCCTGAAAAACACCATTGAGAGCCTTCTAAAGGAAAAAGAACAGGAAAGTTTTGATTACGTTTTTATCGATACGCCGCCCTCACTAAGCCTGCTGACCGTCAACAGCCTGGTGGCGGCCGATCAGATTATGATTCCTGTTCAGGCAGAATATTACGCTTTAGAAGGATTGGGACAGCTTTTAGAAACAGTAAAATTGATAAAAGATAACTTGAAGCCGGATTTAGACATCTTAGGCGCGGTCATTACCATGTATGACAGCCGGGGCCGCCTCTCCGAAGAAGTATGGGAAGAATTATATCGCCATTTTCCTTATTATATTTTTCGCAGCATCATCCCCCGCAACGTCCGTCTGGCCGAGGCGCCGAGTTACGGCAAGACCATCCTCGAATACGCGCCGCAATCAAAAGGGGCTAAGGCTTATGAAAGGCTGGCGAGGGAATTTTTACTCAACAATCCCTCACCCTTCAAGCACAGCAGGCCTGTAACTTGAAATATGCGTAAAACCCGAAAAATAATATAAAATATTTTAAATAATTTAATCAATTTAAATCATTGCAAAATCATCACCTTATATATGTTTAGGGAATTCACTTTATTAAATTTAGGTAAATTAGGCGAACAAATATTCGAGTATGATTTTGCAGTGCTTGAAGGGTGAGGGATGGCTTTAGGACGCGGCCTGGGTTCTTTAATCCCAGTCAAAACAATAAGAAAGACGAACGAAGAAATCCTGGTGGAAACAGGGGAACAGGTTTTACAAACTCCCGTTGGTCAGATTGATCCCAATCCGGATCAACCGAGGAAAAATTTTTCTCGTCTGGAGATGGAAGAATTGACGAATTCTCTTAAGGAATACGGAATCATCCAGCCCTTAATCCTGACAAGAAATAATGACCGTTATCAGATCATCGCTGGAGAAAGACGCTGGCGTGCTGCTAAAATTCTGGGATTTATAACCGTACCGGCCATTATTCGTTCAGTTAAGGACAATGACAAACTGGCGCTTTCCCTTTTAGAAAACATCCAAAGAAAGGACCTCAATCCCATGGAAAAAGCCAAAGGCTACCGGCGCCTAATGGACGAATTCAACCTGACCCAGGAACAAATCAGCCGGAAAATAGGCAAAGCGCGGGTCAGTATTGCCAATACGCTAAGGCTTCTAACCCTGTCCGAAGAGATCCAGGAAGCCGTTAATGAGGAAAAGATAACGGAAAGCCATGCCAAAGCCCTTCTTTCGACTGACAGTGAAGAAAAGCAGAAATCGCTACTAAAGAGAATTTTAGGACTGGGGTTGACCGTACGGGAGACGGAAAAAATAGCAGGCGGGGGGAAAATTAAGAAAAGAATCGAGCTGGACACGAACCTTCTGGATAAGGAAAAGGTATTAAGCGAAATTTTAGGCACAAAAGTCAAAATCATAAAAGGCAGTAAGAAAATCAAGGTCGTAATAGAGCTGTACCAAGAAAAAGAATTGGACAACCTGATTAAAAAAATAGAGGATTAATATGGTGATAGAGATTAAAAGAAAACAAAATGAACCCTTAAACGTTTTTTTGAGGAGATTCAGCGAGCAGATAAAGCGCAGCGGCGTGATCAACGATTTTAAAGAGAAAAAATTTTTTACCAAAGCCAGAAGCAAAAGATTGCAAAAAGCCAGCGCTTTGATGAAAAAAGAACGTACGGGGAAAATGAATTTTTTTAAGAAAATCGGTAAAATCAAGTAAATTCCTCACCCTTCAGCGATAATGCTTCGCATTTTAAACCAAGCATATTGTTGGGGTAGAGAGGAAAAACAACAAAACTAACATATTAAACAATTAATCGATGCATTTAAAATGCATCGCTGAAGGGTGAGAGATGACTTTATTGGAAATCATAGAAAGGGATTTTAAAGAGGCCATGAAACAGAGACGGACCGAAGAGTTAGCCGTACTGCGAGGCTTAAAGGCGGCTATCCACAACAGAGAAATAGAATTAAGAGCAGGAAAACAAGAGTTAGGAGAGCAAGACATTTTGGAAATAATCAGAAAGGAAATTAAAAGGAGAAATGAAGCCATAGAATTATATAAGCAAGGCGAAAGACCAGAATTGGCCGATAAGGAAAAGAATGAAGTAAATATTTTAAATACATATTTACCGGAAGAACTCTCCGATGATAAAATAAAGGAGGTGATTCTGGAAGTAATCAAAGAAACAGGAGCAACCGGTCCTCAGGGTTTAGGCAGGGTAATGGGGGTGGTTATGTCCCGCTTAAAGGGCCAGGCCGGAGGAAATAGAGTCAAGGAGGCAGTTGAAAAACAATTGAATAACTTATAAATTAACAATTAAACCATTTTAGCTATGGTTAAAAAAAATAGAAAAATTTTTTATAACCTAATTTTGTTGTTTGTTATATTGTTACTTTGTTGTTTTGTCAAATTGGATCCGGCATGTGCCCAGGAACTCGGTAATGCGCAGCTGGCGAACTTCGGCCAAGCGGCCGGCTATGGGCAAGCTTCTCTGCCGCAAGTAATCGGGCAAATTGTCAGGATTGTTTTAAGCCTTTTAGGCATTGCCGCCGTCATCATTATGGTTGCCGGCGGTTTTATGTGGATGAGTTCCGGAGGTTCGCCGGAAAAAGTTGAAAAAGCCAAGAAAATCATCGTCAATGGACTGATTGGATTGTTGATTATCATTTTCGCCTATGCCATAGCCACCTTTGTTATGGAGAAACTCGGTCTTATTTCCGGAATGGAAGGGGGTAACGGAATCAATTGTGTTGCCGGCGAATGTTGCGCTGTTGGTTATCGCTGTTCCGCAACCGGAAATTGTAACGTTCCCGAAACGGGTTGTTCTTTTTTTTCATTAGACATTTTCAGGATTAGAAAAATAGAAACCATACATGGAGGATTGGAACAAAATTATCATCAGGATGTTTATTTATGTTCCGCCGTTCAGCCGATTTTCAATCGTTCCGCTAAAGCAAGTTCTGTTCAGGAGTTGGCAGCGGCAGGGGAACTTAGAATAGAAAATGTCAGCGGAAACTGGGAAGTCAGAAACAATGTCCTTATTTTCAAGCATCCGGATATTTTCAGCGCCAACACGGCATATAAAGCTTATTTTCCGAAAGCGATTATTGATTTACAGTCAAAATATTTACAACAATGTTTGGCTGCCGGCGGTTGTTCGGAAACAAGCAGTCATTTTATTTGGAATTTTACTACCGGAGAGCAGAACGATACGATTCCGCCAGAAATGATTTCTTCTTATCCCGTCCATTCTCCGGATAATAGGTATCCGGATCAAAACGTTTCCAGAGCTCCTTTAATTGAGGTTAATTTTTCCGAACCGATTGACATAACTACGGTGGCTGACGAAGATAATTATCCTTTAGAACAAAATATTTGGATAGCCGTTTTGGACGGTCAAAACGGAAACATAGTACAGACTTTGCCAAAGGAATTTTTTGAAGTGTACGGTAGTGACAACGGTTTTAAATTGATGTTGAAAAACGGCAATTTATTGGATTCATTCGTTTGGTACAGGATTCACGTCAGTGGGGTAGAAGATCTTTGTCTTAATGCGATGATACAGGCCGTTGAATGGGAATTTCAAACCAATGACAGCGCGCCGGGAATAAGGTCGTATTATCCTGCCAACGACAAGGTTTGTCCGGACACGGATATTAGTGTCGTTTTTGAGACTTCAATGTATAATTCTTCGGTTACTATGATAATCAGTGGCGGAGGCGATAATTTTTCCTTCAGTATGCGTCCGGCGGATTTTTCTTCTTTTGATTATAAAAAAATCGTTAATGGCGGCGTTTTCAGCGTCAAAGATCCCGGTGAACCGCTCAGTAATCATTTTAAAGTCTTTTCTTTTAATCCGAGCGATAATTTGAAAGAAGGAACGACATATGACGTGCAGATTGCTACTGATTTGGTCATTAACCAACAAGGGGGTCTATTATCCGGTGAATGGAATTTTAAAACAACAAACCTGGAAACCTGTCTTTGTTCTCCCTGGATAACTCATCTTGATCCCAGTCAGGGAGTAAAAGGAGAGTGCCTGACTCTTTATGGAGAATGTTTTAATGGGACAAGTTGGCAGACAGCCGAACCCGTCAGAATAGAATTTATTTTAGATGGAATTTTTACAGAATCAATCGTCGGCGGTTTCGGCAGTAATTATCTGACGACAACGGTTCCGGATAATTACGCAAAAGGCGATCGACCCAAGATTCAAACCATTATTCAATACCCGGGCGGAGAACAGATAAACAGCAATCAGCCGGTTTTTTACGTCAACGACAATACGCAAGCCGATGGACCGTGTTTGTGGTCGATTAATCCGTCAGCCGGATATCCCGGGGAAACAAGAGTGGATTTTAGCGGTTTAAGATTCGGCGCAGTCAATAATTCAAATCAGATTTTTTTCTTTGCCAACCAAACGGCGAGTTATTCCAACTGGACAGAACAGAATATTACAGGAGTTCTTGTTCCTTTAAACGCGCAGGACGGTCCAGTGAACGTATTTAACGAAAAAGGAGCAAGTAACAGTTTGTCATTTGACGTTTTGGCGCATTTGAATGCGCCGGGAGGCACGTGTTATCAATCTTATTATTGTCCTGATAATCCGATGTATGAATGCGGGGAACCGGTTTATAGTTGTTTAAACGAGACCGGAGACACTTGCCGTTGTTGTTGTAATGTAAGTTTAAATTCATGTCCGGAGCCTCTTGAATGTACGGCCGGGCAGGGCGATTGTACCGGAACCGAACGCGGTCTTTGTTGCGGTTGTCAGAACGATGTTCAGTGCGGCGCAGGGTTTGGTTGCGCCATGATTGATCCGAGTCATTGTTGCTATGGAAGGCCAAAAATCGTCAGTTATTCTCCAAATGGAAATAATGTCTGCTTAAATGCGGCAGCTGAAATAATTTTTAACACGAGTTTGGATCGGGATTCTTTTGACGGCAACATAAGTTTTAAAAAAATAGCTTCATTAGTCGCAAGTAAAGCAGGACGCGATTATCAATCAGTAGAGAATCGACACTGTACTTCCGAATCGGTTGTTTATACCGGCAGTTGCGTTAATAATTCATGGGAATACGAATTTAATTTTCCAACAGAAGGAGAATATGAAATTTACGCGGAAACTTCAAATTATTCGGGCGAGGTTAAAGATGCCGGTGAAGACAGTAAATGTTCCGAGCCGGGAATTCAACATCATGTCGTAGTTTTTGTCGACGGACAGGAAAAAGGGAATTTTTGCGCCGACGCTTCATTGCTTCATCAATTTTCCCGTTTATCCTTGAGTCAAATAACCGCAGGGATTCATACGATCAAATTATTATGGGATAATGACTGGTATCAACAGGGCGCAGGAGATTCAAATATCAGAATTTATCAAGTGGGAATCATTAAACCGAGCGGACAAGAAATATCTTTTGATCTTGTAAGCAACAATAATTACGACAAAATAATTCTTTATCCTCGTGACTGTACTATGGATTCGGAATCGGTTTATGAAATAAGATTGACCGGTGGCGTCAATGGACAAGGTATCAGAAGCGATTTAGGCGTTTCTATAGATGATTATACTTGGCAATTTATCACCGGCACGGAAGATAATTTCTGTCAGATTAATCAGATTAAAATTGATCCGCAAGAGGCGACAGTCACTTCTTTCAGCGAAGATGTCGTTTACATCGCCCAGGCATATGATGCGGTCAATCAGCAAGTTTGCGTTGCAGGATTTAACTGGAAATCAGAAGATCTTAATATCGCCGCGATTAGCCGGGATTACGGTCAAGAAACGACAGTTTCTCCCGTTAGTGGCAGTAAAGAAGGCAGCACAGTGGATATTTCAGCTGAAATTTCCAGTATCAGTGGCATCGGGGAATTCACCAGTATTTTAAATCCGCCCGTAATCAATGGCATCTACCCAAATCAAGGTTCAAATAATCAAAGCATTCCGACTTATGTGACGATTATTGGCCGTGAATTTGGCGACAAGCAAGGCAACAGCGTGGTTAAATTCGGAGAAACAATAGCGGAAATAGGATGTAATAATTGGTCGGACGCGGAAATCGTGACCATTGTTCCCGCAAGTTTGGCTCCCAATCAGATATATTCAGTCAGAATAGTCAATGCCGAACAAGGAATGAGTAATGAAATTGATTTTACCGTTAATAATGAATTTCATCCTGCTATTTGCGAATTACAACCCAATCACGGGGAGACGGGAACAAAAATAAAAATCAAAGGGATTAATTTCGGCGATCAACAGGAAAGCAATTATCTGATTTTCGGCAAGGGAGGCAGTAATTTGAAAATCACAGATTTTGATAAGTGGTCAAATAAGGAAATTGAAATGACGGTGCCGGAATTTTCCGGAGAAAAAGCGGATATTGAAGTTTGGGTCGCTTCGCCGACGGAACAGAATCATCCTTTCAAGCCAAGTAATACGGTTTCTTTTTATAAAAATCCGACAATTACCGGCATCAGCCCTGATAAAGGACCGAAAGGAACATGGATAACCATTAGGGGAAGTAATTTCGGTTCCGAACCCGGGACGGTTTATTTTCAATATAATGGACAGGATTATCAAGCTGATCCGTTACCAAATCATTGTCCTAAAAAATGGACGAACAACGAAGTTATCGTGGCGGTTCCTCAAGCTCTGCCCGCCGTGACTCTTGATAAAGAATTTTATGATATTCAAATATATTTAAAAACTTTCAAGAATATCAATAGCAATTTATTCGGTTGGAAAGTCGATAAAAGTTCTCTTCCGCCGATGCTTTGCGATATCTTTCCCAAAGATAATTTAAGCCGAAACGATTTGATTTCTATCAAAGGAAAAGGATTCGGTTCATCCCCCAGCGAACCGGACAGAAATCTGTTTTTCAACCAGGATAAAAAAGTTATTTCATTAAGATGGCCCTCCGATACGGAAATCAGAGACATTATTTTACCCGTGGGAGCGATTGACGGAGAAGTTTATGTTGAAAAGAAAATCATAAGCAATTGTCGTTTAACATGCGACGGTTTATCTTTTGCCGGAAAATGTTTCGGAAACATGGTGGAGGTTTGCGATCAAGAAAAAATAAAAAGCAATCCTTTGTATGTTACAGTCGCGGAATCGGAGGAAACAGATTTGCCTCAGGTCGTCGAAAATTCCACCTGCGAAAAAAGTTTTGCCAGTCCTTCACCTCAGTCGTTTTCTTTGGAAGCATGCAGCAATACCGTTATATCCGCCACTTTCAACCAGGAAGTCAGCGGTTTAACGGAGACCAATATTATCGTGAGAGAATGTAATAAGAGTAGCGGGACGTTAAATGAAGAATCGTGTTTAACCGCCGTGTCAGGAACGGTTTCTTTGACGGATTTCGATAATCAGGGATTCGTTTTTACACCGGACGATTCACTAAACAGGAATTATTGGTATGAAGTCACGCTTAAAAGCGGAATCACCGGCATTAAGAATCAGTCAGGTGGTCAATTGGACGGCAATAAGAACGGCTTTGAAGACGGTTCCGCCGACGACTATATTTGGTATTTCAAGACGAAAGATCAAGAAAAAGCATGTTCCGCCACTACAGTCAAAATCGTTGAACAAATTTCGGATGGAGAAAAAACAGGCTTGATCGTTTTGCCTGGTACTAGAGATTATTTTGCTCTGGCCTTGAGTCAAGATTGTCAGATTCTTCGCATTGATAGTTTCGACTGGATCTGGACCTCAAGTAAGGCTAATGTGGCGACGGCTTCCGGCCTGGAACCCAAAAATATGGCGCGAGCCACCGGAGTAGGTTTTGGTGAAACGGAAATCAAAGCAACCGCAACTTTAAAGACCGCAGGAGAAGAGAGTTCTTTCGGAGTTATAAATTTAATTGTGGCGCAAGCGCCCAGTGTCAGCAGTTATCAACCTTCCGGTAATAATGTTTGTCGCAACGCGGTGGTTAGTGCGACCTTTGACCAGATAATGGATGAACAGACGGTTTCCTTAGAGACGGTCAAATTATTTGGTGCATACAAAACGGAACAGAAAGGATTGGTTTGTAAAAAGACATTGAGCGAATCAGATGACGTTTATAAGTTTTTTGCCCGCTCATGGGAAAATTTCAAGAAGATTTTTATTCAAGAGGCAGCGGCTGCGAAAGCAAGTGGAGAAGGTGATATTTGGCAATGCGAGTTACCGATTAATATTGAGATTCAAAATATAGAGAACAAGACGATTTTTAATATAAAGACAGAAAAATTATTCGACCAGGGCAGGAAGTATATAGTTGTTCTTGATAATGGCCTGAAAAATCAATACGGCCTGAATCTAGTAGAAAGACAGAGCTGGGAATTCGTCGCCGATGAAATTTGCCGGTTGTCGGAAGTAATCATCACGCCCGAGAGAGTTTTCTTTAATAAAGGGGATGAAACAAAAACTTTAACGACTAAAACTTACGATGACTACGGGAACGAAATCTACGGTATTCCGGATGTCTATGACTGGATTTGGTCATGGACTTCTTCGGAACCAGCCTTTGTTTCCCTGGCCAATTTCAACGAGAATCTCGCGCAGGTCAAATCAAATAGACGCAACGGTTATTCGCAAATCAGCGCAATAGCCACGCCGAACATCGGCGACCCGGTTTCGGACATGATCCAGGCGGAAGTCTTCATTTGCAAAAATCCCTGGGATTACGAGGACGCGCAAACTAATTTCAGGCTAAAATATTGTCGCGATACGGAAAAAGAAGGAAATCTTCTGCCCTTGTTGTCATCACCGGCGGTTTCCACGGGAGGAGGGGAGAATCTTCTAAAGGAATTTCTGTTTTCCGTCAGCGACACAGGAGACGCAATCGGTCTGAAGGTGATTAAAAATGACGGGCGTTTGTCGCCGGCAAAATGGTATCAAGAAAACGTGCCTAATCGCGGTTCCCCTCAAAATATCGTTATTGACGGTTATTATGCGCTTCGAGAAGGAAGAACCACATATGTCGGAGCCACTGATGTTAGTTTTGGTCGCTTGGTATATATTAATAATTATATTTATCTTATTTCCTATAACGATAAAGCCAGTGAGGAAACAGAAGAGATTTTCAGGCAGTTGTTGAATAACTGGAGATTCAACACAAATCTGGATGATTTATTGAAAAAGGGAGAAATCCAGAGGGATCTTCTAAGGATATACGACATAGAAGAGATGAAAAGCACGATTGAAGATTATAATCAAGACAATGGTTTATATCCGATCCTGAGACAAGGGACTTATGTTCAAGGTAAAACTAACAGCTTATGGTCCTCCTGGCAGAATACGCTTGGACAAGAAGTCGGAGTTTCAATGCCGGTTGATCCGGTGAATAAATTCAGCGGTTCCTGCGCCGGTTGTTCGGATGGGCCGGATTATCAATGCCAAAACACCTGTTATAATTCTTTGACGGATGTCTTTGAACATCCTTTCGGGTCCCATGTATATCAGTATTACGTACCTGAGGACGAAGAGTGCCAGGGATTTTATTACAAACTAGGGATTAATTTCGAATATAGCGATAGGACGATCCTTTGGGGAGGGCAGGATGAGATTAGAATTTCCATTTCAGATCAGGTCGGTGTCGCCAATTATTATTATTCCTCCGAACAGGCGCAGGTTTGCAATGATGGAATTCTTCAATGTGGAGAGTTTTGCGATACGAATATATTAACGCCGCCAGCCAATACCTATTGTAATGCCACCTGCACTGACTGGGCATGTTCCGCGAATTGGGGGAATTGCGACGGAAACTGGAGTAATGGCTGCGAGGCAAAAATAATCGGCTCTTCCTGTAATGTGGACACGGATTGCTGTTCTGGTAATTGTTTAAATAATGTCTGCCGGTCAGCTGATTGGCAGTGCGACGACCCCTTAAATCAACCATGTTGTGCGAATTATCATTTTGCGTCTTCAAGTGTCGTTTGCCGCGGACAGGAGGGCGCCTGCGACGTGGCGGAAAAATGTACCGGAAATTCGGCAACTTGTCCGACAAACGGGTATCAGGTAGCCGGTACTCTTTGCCGCATTTCGGCCGGGACTTGCGATCCGCCGGAATATTGCAGCGGGGATTCAGTCGATTGTCCCAGTAATTTCGTTTACCAAAACTATCATAATGTAGTTTGTCGTCCTTCAGCGGGCGCCTGCGACGTGGCGGAAAAATGTAGCGGATCGGTCAATTGTCCGAGTAATACGTATCAGTCGAATGGAACAAGTTGTGGCATCTGTAAGTATTGCCAAAGTGGCTCCTGCGTGAACGTATCGAGCAGTTACGGGTCTAATCTTGACCCGAATAATCAATGTGACACCGCGGATTGCTATACCGGCAATTGCGGAAATAATACAGGGGTTTGCGCTTATTACACTTCTGGCCAGCGCAACTGTAATGTCTGCTATAGTTGCAATACAGGCGGAATTTGTACGGCCATAACCGGTTCAGGATCAAAACCGTATTTAGGATGCGGCAGCGGAAATTGTGTTAACGGAGTTTGCTGTTCCTTAAATCATTGTTCTTATGATAATAGATGTTATGCTCCGGGCGTTTGCCATCCTGCCATATCTCAGCAAAAATGTAGTGGCGGAAAATGGGTCAGTTCCTGCGGTGACGGAAATACGAATTGCGGAGAGGTTTGTGACGGGCAAATCGACGTTCCTTGCGGTAATTGTAATCTAGGATTACAAGATTGTGTCAACTGTTCTTGGGAACCCTGTAAGGGCGGAGGCGCTTGCGTTCCTGGCGCTACTGAAGTAGACGCGTCTTCATGTGTTTGTAAAATTTGTAATACGAGTTGCAAATGGGACAGTCAATCTATGTGTTATGTGTATAGAAGTGTCTGCGCGGGTTGTTCCAGTTGTGGCGGATGCGGGGCCGATGAAGCGTGTTGTTATGACCGGGTAAATCATATATATTATAAAGGTCTTTGTTCCACGTTATAAATAGAAAAATATGCCTAATCAACAAAAAACAGAAGATATTTTTGACGAGGTGGAAACCGCACTCAAAACTTCAGTTGCCCAAATCGGCGGCCAGTCAGTTCATGTCCAGCAGCCGGAACCGAAGTTTAAAAAGAAAATCAAACCAGACAGGTTTATTAAACCTTTATTGATAGTTATCGTTATTTGTCTGATTTTTTTAGGAGCGTGGTTTTTGTTTTTTCAAAAGAAAACGAATCGGCCAATCGGTGAGGAAACGCCGGTTGAAGAACCGGCGGCTTCTCCGACGAGCACTGTCGCTGAGGTGGCTGTCCCGGTCGTCTTGGATACCGACGGGGACGGCCTGGACGATTTAGAAGAAAGAAATCTAGGGACGAATCCGGAAAGCCTTGATTCTGATCAGGATGGCCTCTCGGATAAGGAGGAAGTCAGAATTTATCTGACCGATCCCTGGGATCAGGATACCGACGGGGACGGGATTGAAGACGGAGAAGAAGTAAAACAGAATAAAAATCCGAATAATCCCGACCCGGAAGCGAAAATTTTCGATTTACAGGAAGAAATCGGAAAGTTGAGATAGTTTTGAAACTGGAATTGCGCTATAAATGATCATAAATAATTCTTAAATAAATTTATTATGTTTGAAGAAGATCAGCCACAAAATAATCAATCATCGACATCATCCCAACCGGATTCTATCAGTCCAGCCGATATCCAGCCGGCATCCGCGGCGTCATCGTATTTCGAACCTGTTCTAGAAGCGCCATTTAATCATATTCCATCTCCGGATGCGGGTATGGCCGGAGGCGCGCCCGCGTCGATCGAGCAGAATCAGATGTCCACCGAGGATTTGAGCCTGGCGGAAATATCTTCTTCCTCATCGGCACCAGTCCGCGAGACTATTCCAGCACCGCCTCCAGTAACGCAATTTGACACCCCGGAGATGGCGAAAAAGGGGATAATCGAAGAGGCGACTAAGGCTGGTGGTTCGACCGAAGAGGAATTATACGTTATGTCGGATAAATTCAGAAAAACCAAAACAAAAGCCGACATGCCGGGCAAAAAGAGTAAAAAATCGAGCCTTTTGATTATTATTCTGGTTTTAATATTGGTTATCATTGGAGTAGCGGCTTTTTATCTATGGACCAGGGGATTTTTCCGAATAGGGACGAAAATTGAACCGATAAAAACGGAACAGACGGAAGCAGAACAAACAGAAACGGAAGTCGAAACGCCACCGGCTTTAACTGAAGAGGAGGTGGGAGTTTCCGAAGAAAAAACATTATCCAAGGAATTAAAGAGCGAAGAAGGCGAAGTGATTTCCAGAATTGAATTTCATTTACCAGAAGGAGCGATTGACCCGGATATGGAATTAGATGTCCAGGTAGAATCGTTATCTGAGGAGACGGAATATGAGAAAGATTACAAGATAATAGGCGGTCTTTATCGTTTTTCCCTTCAGACAGAAACGGGGGCGGAAGAGAGAGATGTTGCGGATTTAATCTTCGAGAAACCGTGCAACATGAAGATTTTTTATAACCAGAGCCTGGTGGAAGAAAAATGGCAGTCGGATCTGACAATCGGTTATTTCAAGGACGGCATATGGACGAGCGTTCCTTGTTCTGTTCAAGATACGGAATTGACGGCCAGCGGCCTGGAATATCTGTCTTCCGATACCTGGGCGGTCATTGTCGATAAAGTCCGGGTTATGCCTGAGGAGGAAACATTCAAGATCGCTCCCAATATTTTTTCTAGTCTTGATACGGACAGCGACGGATTAACGGATATTGAAGAGGGGATCTTTAAGACGGAAATAAACAATCCCGATTCGGATGCCGACGGCAGTTCTGATGGACAGGAAATAATTGACCTTAACGATCCGATGCAGACCAACGGCGTCAGACTGGCGTCGTCAGGGCTGATAAATATTTATACCAATCCGACTTATTCATATAGTTTCTTTTATCCCGTCTCCTGGTTGTCCCGGGCCATTCCAGAGACCGACAACCAAGAGATTCTGGTCATTACCAATACAGGGGAATTTTTTTCCGTCACCGTGGAAAACAATCCGGAAAGCTTATCTCCCAAAGACTGGTATTTACGCCAATCGCCACATATAGATGAAGCATCTTTATATTCCGAGACGGTTAACGACCAGGATGCCGTTTGGAACCCGGAGCATTTGACGATTTACATCAGTAAGGATAATAAGATATACATCATTTCCTATAACGTCGGAACGGAAGAAGAAGCCAATTTCAAGACAACATTTGAGATGCTGATCAACAGTTTTCAATTCGTGGTACAGAGCCAGGGTCGGCTGGACGGGACATTGATCAAGTATCCGGATCAGCCTGGCGTCTATCTGATTCAGGGAGGACAAAAAAGGGCCTTCGCTTCCGGCGAGATATTCGAGAAACTCGGCTTCAAATGGGAAGACGTGATTGAAATTCCCGTGGAGGAAATATATCCGGACGGCCTCATAATCAACAACAACGTAACCACATCACAGGTCCGGTAGAATCAGGATATTTTCGGAATCAGCCGGTCAATAGTAATATAATTTCAGGATGAAAAAACATTTTATCTTTATTGTTGTTTTCGTTTTTTTTCTCATTTTTTTCCTTAAAGGGGAAAATGTTTTTTATACCATTCTGAAGCCGGCACAGGAATTATTCTATAAATCAAAAGAGGTGAACGTAGAAGAAGATCTTTGCCGGCAGATGAAGATAGAAAACGTTCAAATGAGGACATTACAGACAGAGAACGAAATTTTAAAGAAACACCTTGATTTTCTGACTCGCTCTAAAGATAAATTCGTCATTGCCGACGTTATCGGTCAACGGACCGAGTCAGGAACAACCTGGTTTTTATTGGACAAGGGGGCGGATCAGGGGTTGAAGCCGGATCTGGCCGTTCTGGATGAAAATGGGATTCTCTTAGGAACGATAATCAAGACAGAAGACGAACTTTCGTATTTCCGGCCGATTTTCGATCAGCGTTCGTCAATTGCCGCCGATATCGTCTCTCATAAATATCTCACCGAGATCTATTCCCAGGATATTTCGCAGATGACGAAAGCCGTTTCCGGCATCGTCCAGGGCGAATATAGATCCAATTTGAAAATGAAATACGTCCCCCTGGATAAGGAGATAAAAATTGGTGACGGCGTGATCACGGCAGGACAGGATAATATCCGGTGGGGAATAACCATAGGTCAAGTGGCGGAAATAGACAAAAAGCCGAACGCCATTTTTCAGGAGGTCCTGATTGAACCCCTGTTTCAGACGAATTTCAAGATCGTTTCCGTAATTTTATCTCCCTAAAGATGCTTTTAAAAATCATTTTTTTGTTTTTTTTCATCCTTTTTCTCTTTTTAATGGAAATTTCCTTGCCCGCTTTTTTGGAGATTTCGTTTATTTTTGTTTTTACGATCGTTTTTATGATTAAAATAGGAAAAGACGAAGAATCTTTAAGGCGGGGGATGAAACATGTTTTTTTTATCGTGCTGGCGGGAGGAATTCTACTGGACTGTTATTCCATTTTTCCGCCAGGCACCTTTATTTTAAGCCTGCTGTTTTCCAGACATCTGGCGAAAATTTTTTTATTGAAATTCAATACCAATAAACCTTTAAGCATTCTGATTTTCGGTTTCCTTATTAGTTTCATATATCATCTATTGGTTTCCGTTTTTGCCTTCAGTCTATCCCTGTTTTTTCCGCCGGTTTTCAAAATTTATTTCAACGGATTTTATTGGCTGGATATTTTTCGATCCGTATGGTGGGACGGACTGCTAATCAGTTTTTTCTCATGGGGCTTGAGGATAATAAGGGCGAAAAGAAGTTTAATACGCAATAATTTCTGACGGCATGCAAGATCCTTTCGTCATCCAAATACCTAATCAAAGCTTCCGAGATAAAAGGATACCGAATTTTTCCCAGCGCTCGGAAGAAGGCACTTATCTACCCAGCGAGGTCCCGGAAAGGGCGGCTTTGGCTACGCCGATAAAAAGAGGAAGGATCTATTTCCTTTTTTTAGTCATTTTCGTCATGATGTTAACTCTATTCTCCCGTCTGTTTTGGTTACAAATCGCTAAAGGGGATAATTATCGGAACATGGCGGAAGGAAACAGGGTTAGAATTTTATCCCTCAAAGCCGATAGGGGATTAATTTACGACCGTTTCAGACGTCCTTTAGTGGAAAACGAAGCGGATTTTTCCCTAATCGTCGTTCCTGGAGACCTGCCAAACATCAAACAGGAGAGAGAAGACATTTTAAATGAGTTAATATCTTCTCTTAAGGCCTATTTAGTGGACAAACCTTCGTTAGAGGAGAAAATCAGAGAGGCTTTCCGTAATCTTACGTCGACCTATCAGGAGGTGGAGCTATTACAGGGCTTGGATTATCAGACCGCTCTGGCTTTGGAATTGAAAATAGAAGAATTGCCAGGCCTGAATCTAAGAACAAAAGCGGAACGCAGATATCTATGGGAGACATTGTCGCATATCTTGGGTTATACCGGTAAATTAAGTCCCGAAGAACTAGCCGAAAATTCAGGTTATGCTATGACGGATGTCATTGGCAAAACAGGTTTGGAATTATATTACGAAGGTTTACTAAAAGGCCAGGATGGTTTAAAGAAAATAGAGGTCAATTCACTGGGCAAGGAAGAAAGAATCGTCTCCCAAGAAGCGGCCAAGACAGGTAAAGATCTGATTTTATCCATTGACTTTGATTTACAGAACAAAGTGGCCGCAATTTTAAAAAAGTATTCAAGAACAGGAGACAAAACAGCGGGAACGGCTATTGTCCTTAATCCCCGGAACGGGGAAATTCTCGCCCTTTATTCATTACCCACTTATGACAATAATTCCTTTATTCACGGGGATACCGATACTTACCTGAATGATGCTGATAAACCTTTGTTTTTTCGGGCTATTTCCGGAGAGTATCCTTCCGGTTCGGTAATCAAGCCGATCATCGCTGCGGGTGCCTTAGTCGAAGGCATCATTGACGAAAAAACCACGATTTTTTCTCAAGGCGGATTTTGGTTGGGGAGATGGTTTTTCGCCGACTGGAAAGAAGGGGGGCATGGAGCCGCTAATGTGATAAAAGCTTTGGCGGAATCGGTAAATACTTTTTTCTATTATATCGGCGGGG
>Ga0172371_10004209_pt1 | contig 21905 bp, 19 predicted proteins | sample Lak12m_FD_114543 | JGI IMG/M metagenome (GOLD analysis project Ga0172371, IMG submission 114543) | Freshwater microbial communities from Kabuno Bay, South-Kivu, Congo - kab_022012_12m | ecosystem: Environmental > Aquatic > Freshwater > Lake | place: Democratic Republic of the Congo: South-Kivu...
AGTTGAGTAAAAATACTTTTGCAAATTCAGAAGTACTGCCAGTATGCTCGGTACGGCACGAAGGACAATACGATAAGGGCGAAGGCATCAAGGTACCTGTTTCATCTTCCTCATCATCGTGGTAAAGAGTAAATGTATTGGCTTGGACATCTAATCTGCCTAATACTGGTCTTTTGTCTTTATATGCACTTTTAAGTTCACGTCGAACAGGAGTTAACCATTGTTCAGGCAGTTTGTCCAAACTTTCTTTAAACAATGGAGAATAATAACCCGATTTCTCTTTACTGTCATAATCCTGATAAGTCCATGGGCTGGCCATGTTGGTGTGCTCGTCGTACCGCATACCATAATACTCCTGACCACATGTACGGCAAAAATGCAAGGGATAAAGTGTTGTAATTCCTCGTTTTATCTGTTCGCATTTAGGACAGGTGGTTTCACCACTATCGCTCAGGTATCCGCAACCTTCAGTAAGACATGCTCTGAGTTCAGAACCCTGATTGTAGAAAGCATGTACTTTCGGAACGAAACGTGGGACTTCTCTCCCCATTTCGGAAATTACTGTGCCCATCATTCCAAGTATCAGAGCTGCCTGAATTTCCAGTTTGCAAATTTCCTCATTAGCTTGTGGTCTTATTGCTGCCTGATATTCATTTGCTAACGTACCGAAGTCTTTTACTTCTTTCAGGTTTTGTTCCAGAAAACTGAGTATTTTTGATTGCTTCAGTTCCTGTCCGAGCGATAGATTATCAGCCATTCCGGTATAGTCGTAACCCATGATGGCTTTGAAAAGCGGGAATACAGTTACAACTTGTTCACTATTAAATAAATCAAAATCAGATTCACTAATTGTAGGAGTAGGTGCAAGCACTGTACCATCAAACTCAATGGTTCTGTCTTCTTCCTCTACCACCACATTTGTAGCTAAAAACTCTTCACCAAAAATACGAGAAGCAAATCCGGTAACAGCATCCGCTGATCCAGCTCCATCAATATCGTTGGCCATAGTGGCCGACGTACCAATACATAAGAGTTTTCCTTTGGTCTCGGTTTTTTGTTTCAATCTGCGTATCAGAAATGCCACATCGGCTCCTTGCTTTCCGCTGTAGGTGTGTAATTCATCCAATACCAAAAAGCGCAGGTTACGTTTAATTTCTTCGCGAAACAAAGCAGCATCATCGTTTCGGGTAAGCAGCAGTTCCAACATTACATAGTTGGTGATCAGAATATCGGGAGGTGTACGACGGAGCTGAGCACGGTCGATTATTTCTGAATTGTTTGGTATAGCATCTTCTCCAAATACGTCTTTGTATGCTCTTAATGCTTCTTCGCCGGTATGTTCTGTATCGCCGGTATATAAACCTATAGTTACTCCCGAATTATTTAATTTGCGCGCCAATTCCTCGTATTGCGTGTTGGCCAACGCATTCATAGGGTAAATAATAATGGCTTTAATTCCGGCTGCTCCACGCGCTTTTTGTTCCAGGCAATAACTTACAATGGGTAGTTCAAAACAAATGGATTTACCCGAACCGGTACCGGTAGTTACCACCAGGTTTTGTTTGTTGCGGGCAGCCACTTCCACCGACCGCTGCTGGTGTGCATAAGGAGTAAAGCCGTTGTAAACAGCGGAAGTAGCCGGATGCAACCAGCCTTTGGCAATAAGGTCTGTAAGCGGTTCACCAGCTTTAAATCGTTTGCTGATTTGTATTACCGGTTCCTGCCACAGCATTTTCCGTTTGTCAATACCATCTTCTACAAACTGTTTAATTACAGGATTTTTAAATACCTGAAATGTTTGAATGTAACTTTTGTACTGTTCTTTTACGGCTTTATAAATTTTAAACGGATCCATAGTATTACTTATAATTGGTTGTTTTTCAATATTTTTCAGTTCTGGTTTATTTTTTCAAACTACATTTCCAAATGGCCATAGGATGCTCTTTTATTCTGTCAACAATTTCTGGTTCATCAAAAAGTAGTTCCGGATGATAGATTCCCTGATTGAATTTTTCAACAAATTGTCTTTCAACGTCAGTAAGTATCATTAATTCAGATAAATATGCTCTCACTACTGATTTTGCTACTTCAAAATCAAATTTATCGTTTTTCTTTAATACCGGTATTAATTTGCGCTTTATCTGATTGAAATTCAGTTTTTCAATAGCATCAAATTTGTATTCATTCATGGGTGGAATATTGCCACCTACAGCCAAATAAAACAGTATTGTTTTACGAAGCATTTGTTGTTCTGAATCAGAAAAAACACCTTGTTTGAGCATTGTATAAACATCATACAAATCCCGGGCAGCTGTACGCTCAATAAGTGCTTTTATTTTACTTCCAAAAAGTTCGGCATTAGCCAATGTTCTTACCTGAAAAAACACTGACAAAGCTGGTATATTTACTTCTTTATCAATGGGTTCAAATACGTGGTCACGCATCGAATAGTTAATCTCAATTTTGATATTATCTTTGTTTCCTGCGGCATTTTGATAGAAATATACCCATGAGTCCAGCGAATGTGGATTTTTTGATGACGGATTTAGCTGATAGCCTTGTGATGTCATGTATTTTACTATATCATTGTTTATTTGCTCCCGCAACGCAAACATTTCATCGCGACTGCAATGTTTTGTAAAATCCAAATCAATATCGACCGATAGCCGTGGAAGATTAAAAACAACAAGATTGATAGCTGTACCCCCTTTTAGTGCCAAATGATTGTATAATAATGGATTGGCATTTATGTATTGCAGAATGTTGCACAGCCGGAGTACCTTCTCCAAATTATCGCGCACAAAGGCGGTATTTGTTGCCAGTATATCCAAATCGTTTTTATTGAACTTATACATAACTTTCGCCTCCCTGTTCTAAAAACGAAAGTATATTCTTCGGAGCACAAAGTTTCCAGGTTTTATAATATTGCGTTGACTCAGACTGGTCGGTCAAATAACGTGTGCTTTTACCCATTTTATGTTTGCAAAGGTCGAAGAAGTCCTTACTAAGTTTCATTTCCTGCTTAAAATGTTCCAAAATAAACCCTGCTTTCTGATATAAAAATTGTTTGTCATATACTTGCAGGTAATCGAGGAGCAATTCTTCGTTCAGATAGCTAATAAGCGAAAAGCATTGAATCAGTTCTTCCAATCCTCCGCACCGTTCTATTTTGTCGATACAATCCACCACAGTACGTTCTAAATTTGTAACACGGATAAATGAACTTGTACCCTGACTAATTACACCATCCAAACTCTTCGAGTCGCAATACTGAAAGTTGATTCCTTCGAACCCGAACGAACTAAAGCGATTGGTGCTCGAAACCCACAAATCGTAAAACACCTGATGCGCCAGGCCATGATATTCCAATGCCGATTGGTACGACAGGTAGGAAGTTGGTGTTATTTTGCCGGCTATTTCAAATTTATTGGCCAAACTTTGTTTGCTCGCCAAATCGGTAGCAGCATACAAATCGCGCCTGACCTGACAAACCAGCTTTTGCTTTTTGTAGTTTTGAAGCAAATCTTTGGCCGAATTCAGGTTGCCTACCAAACTTTCAACATCTTTCAGTTGAAATATCCGTAGTTTATGCAACTCTTCTAAATATTGTTTCATGGCATCATTACTTTATAATATGCACAAAAGTAGGTATTTTTCCGTATTTATGCGATATTATTAAAGATTTATTTTCATTTCCTCACTTACCCACGCAAATTCATCATACAACGCCAATATGGTTTCTTTGGTACGGTAGCTGCCGTATTTAGCTATATCCTTGCGCTTTACTATCGGGAAGGTATCCAGTATATAATCCATCTCTTCTTTATTCAACCCATACAAGTGAGCATACATGGCATCTAACTCGCATTGAAGCTTGAAACGCTCTTTGTCGTTCCAATGGATGGGTTCTTTTTCATAGCCAAAATCTCTTGCAAATTCTATTAAGTCATAGCAATTATATGTTAATGCAAAAACCTTTTTATCTATTAAATTTTTTATTTTGGGGGAATAATTACATAATGGGACAATTGGTAGTTGCTTTACTATGAAATGATTTAATGAAGTTCCTCCTAATTTATTTCTTACAACATAATCAAAAGGTATACTATTTAGATTTGCGAGAAGTATCATTGCATTTTTAAAGTCTTTTATAATAACCGTTGGAGCGACTACTACAGTTGCACTTCTTGGAATAATTGCGCTGATAAAGGTACGGCTATTTGTTGAATTTGTGACCATACGATAGACAATTTGCCACTTATTCAACCAACCATTTTTTTCAATTTTTTTATCAATAATTTTACTTTCTATAGAATATTTTTTTGAAGTCACGAAATTTTCAGAATGATCATCATTAATAACATAGGATTCATTTAAAAAATTTGCATATCTATGATCATATTGGTTTATGAGTTTACCCTCATAAGTATCATAAAACATTTTGTCCTTTGTGTAAGGTTTAAATAATTCCTTTTCATGAGTGTCATTTACCATTTGCCACGAAAACCAATTAAACTCATTAATATTCCTTTGTTCATTGTCAATGACAAAACTATTTGAATAAATTTTCTTAACAAGTGATGAGTCATCCTCGTTTCGAAAGACAGGACAATTTAGTGTATTTGGATTAATGAGTTCAAATTCTTCAGAAGTAAGCGTATAATGTCGAGAACTTTCAAATACATGACTGGGATTTGTTGCATAAAACATTAAGTCTACACTCTCAATTGTTTGTCTTTTACTAATTGTCAATAGACAAAATTTAAAACTTCGATGAATGTCAAATAGTTTTTCATTATTTTCAAAATCATATAATGACCTCAAAAAATTCCTTTTTATTAGAAATTTAAAATACTCTTTTGAAGTGTCATCTGTTGCAATACCAGAAGGGGAAATAAATGCTACAAAACCATCATTATTAAATAAATTTAAGTACTTTTCAGCAAACACTAAGTAAGTATTTATATTTCCAAAAGCAGACAGAGTGTATTCTCCTGAAGTTTTTATATATTGAACTATTTTTAACAACTTAATTTGTTCTGACTTGTAGAGCTGATATACAATTGGATCACTCATTTTAAGATTTTCAATCATACCTTCTCTTAACAATGCATTAGCTTCCGCAATATCATCATATTTCCCTTTAAAAAATTTCTTATCTTCTACTTGAAGTTTCTCCCACGGTGGATTTCCCAGCAAGCAGTCAAATCCTCCTTTTTCAAACACTTCGGGAAATTCCAGATGGAAATGGAAGAAGCGGTATTGTTTGGCAGTTTTCAGTACTTCCTCTATCATTAGGTTGTTTACCGGTTGGTTTTCGCGCATACGCTCCAGTGTGGCATTGGTAGGATAAAACTCCAGGTCGGGGTTGGTTTTATCCATAAAGAAGGCGGCTGTCCACACATCAGCCATTATCCACTCTTTAAAGCTATGCTCTATTTTTTCCAAGCGGTGGTATTCTTCTTCGGCTTCGGCCACCATGTCGGCATTGTTTTGTTTTATGCTGTTCAGGGCTTCGCGGAGTTTCAGCAGTTCGTCGGTGTCGTTGCGGTCAAATTGTAGTCCGTATTGCGGAGTCGGTTCCCGCAGTTGTTCCAATTTCTCCAATTGCTTACGTACCCGTTTTTTAAGCTCGACACATACCACCGGGTTATCGTTACCAATGGCTTTGTAGGCTTCTTCAGGTATACCTTTTTCTATCAGCTGGGGTGTGGCGCCTATCAGTGAGTTACCACATTTCAGTTTGTGGTCCAGAAACGTAAGCGGCATGTCGGGCAGTGAGGCAGTTATCCAGAGGCTGAACTTAGCCAGTTCCACCGCCATTGGATTTAAATCCACCCCGTAAATACAATTCAGCAACACATCGCGTTTGGCTTCGCGCAGTTGGTCTTCGGTAGGTCGCTCTTCATCGCCCATGCGTACCACTGCCAGCTCTTCGCCCATTTTCTCCAGCGCCGCGCAAATAAAAGCCCCTGAGCCACAGGCAATATCTGCCACTTTCAGATTCAATATGGCATTTTCTTTTTCGGCAATAGTGATTTTGCCTGCCAGCGCATTGTTGATGACCGGTATCAAAGCCGATTCAATAAGCTGTGCCACTAAGCGACTGTCGGTATAATACGAACCTGTTGTTTTGCGGTCGGTTCCACGGTCGTCCAAATAAAACTGTCCGCGGTTTATTTCCCTTTTCCCAAGCTTAAATGCTTCGCGTGCCAACTTGGGCTCAAAGTCGAGTAAACTTTCGTACACCGAACCTAACTCGTCGATAGCCAGATTGGCATAATTAATCCGGTTACTCAGGTTATCCATCTTAAAGTAACTCAGGCGAAAAATGGCATCCAGCAGATGTTTGTTTTTCAGCGGTAAGCCCAAAATAAGGTCTATCTTTTTGTCGGCGAATAGTTGTCCACCAAAGGCATTAATCTTATCACCGTTTTTAAACTCATAGCCGTTGGCTACTAATTTGAAGGTAATTTTCAGACCTTCCCACAAATCTTTTTCCTCATCGTGGCTGTAATTTCCACGTTCAGCCATTTCGCGTAGGGCGTTGAGGCTATAGGTGCGGGCATAAATGCTGTTACGCACCGGCAGCCATCCTTTCTGCTCAGCAAACATCAGGAAAAGAAGGCGGTAAATAATGTTTAGTATCTCGGAGTAAAAGGCTTTTACTTTCCCGTTTTGAAATTCATCGGGGTTCAGACTTTCGGCAAAACCATTCCCCAGCATTTCTATGGCTTCAATTACCTGGTCGCGTAGTTTATTCCCAACTTTTACACCCGTTTCTCTTGATTTTTTATGAATTGCTTCGAGCAGGCAATTATCTTCCGTTTCAATAGCATTTCCGTCATCATCATATTCCACTTCCTGTTCGCCCTGGTATTGATTTTCGAAACGGGAACGGTGCAGAATGCGGTATAATACCCGAAACTGTTCGGAATTTGCGGTTTCGAAAATGCTTTCCAAATCGAATTCAAGAAAGCCTTTGGTAATGGAATGATAAAAGTCGCGCAGAATCCGTACTTTCTTCCCATTAATAAGTATAGCCCATTGATGATGACTGGTGTTGAGGTATTGTTGCAAGCAGTCCTGTGGACTTTTATTAGCGTGTGTTCGGCTGCTTTTATCCTTGGTATCGAAGTCCTGAGCCGAATGAACGATATGAACCGGGGCAGCATATTCACTATCCCAGCCTTTGTAAGGAATTTGGTATTCGGTACCCGATTCGCTTTTTATATTAGATGACACATACACCGGCTGATAGCCTAATGCTTCGAGAAATGGAAGTATCCATTTTTTGCGAAGCGTAGCATTATCATACTCATTAGCAATAATCTGTGTGCGGTTTTCTTCCCAGCGCTCACGCAATTTCTCAAAAGTGGAAGCAATTACTTCATCCACCTTCCGCATTTCCTGTCCAAAACTTTTATCTTTTACGAAATCAGATTTTGTTTCGTTGGATAATGCCTGACAAAAATCTTCGGATATAATTCCGCCGCTCGATTTAATAAAACTTAAAGCCATAGTTATTTTTTTCTTAAAGCGGTTGAATAATAGTTACTGTCAATAAATCGTAGCCGGCTTCAGCAATATGAATAATATCGTCGAGCCATGTGGGCTGGTCGGTATTTTTGCTTTCAATCAGTATTTTTTTATAGAGCTCCTGTCTCTCCTCAATTAGTTTATAGCGGCGTTCGGTTATTCTGTTCTGTACCAATTTGTCTAATCCGGCAAAAGCCAGCGCTTCATTAATCTGTTCTGTCAAATCTGCCTGTGACAAGCTGCGGGTGGTTTGAGCGGGAGTGAATGTGCTTGATTTATGGGGCTTCTCGGAATAACTGTCTATATTCAATGTAATCAATTCTTCAATCACCCTCTTTTCTTTTAAACCCACCGTGAAACGTGCTAAAAAATTATATTGATACGTTACAGTGTCCGTTTCGTTGGAGAAAAAATAAGCATTGCGACCATAAAGTCCTTTGTTGGTAAAGAATTCGGCTTTTACCAGTTCTATCATTTTCCGAACAAAAGGATGTCCGGCATCCAAAATAATGGCGTCGGGATTAGTTAGTGCCAGTTCTGGATCAAATGTGACTTTTCGGAGCGTACTACCAAATCGTTGTAACACCAGGCGGTCGTCGTTCAGGTTGATTTCAAAGAACCCCGAACCTTTATCTATCAATGCAGAGTTGAAACGTGATAATGCAGCTTTTACGAAAATCTGAACTTCTTCCTGCGAACCTACTATGCGTTTTGTATCCTGAATACGTTTATCAATTTCAGGTAATTCTATATCCAAACTGCTGTAAAACGATTCATCCTCAATCTTTTTCTTTCGCTTTTTCTCATCGTCGATAGACGAAAAGGATAAGCGTACAGCTTTTTTGGTTTCATCAATACCTACTGCCGAAAATAAATCAGGCTCGTTCGAGTTGTAGGTTTTCTTTTTGCCCTTTTTGCGGGTTGATGCTTCGAATATAATACTTTTCAAAAATTCTTCATCACCAAAATAAGCAGCCGCATAGTCTCGATCAATTTCTATGGTTTTTTGTTTCTCCAGCAGTAAATCCAGAATTTCCTTATCTAATGATTTGCCTACCACCAAGGTACGAATGCATACCGTATCTTTCCGTTGTCCTATACGATCTACACGTCCATTACGTTGTTCAAGTCGGTTTGGATTCCATGGCAATTCGTAATGCACCACGTTGGAGGCAAGTCGCTGTAAGTTTAATCCTTCCGAAATTACATCAGTTGCAATAAGAACTGCCCGCTTTGCCCGGTCGAATTTGCCGAAAATCTCTGTTCGGGCATTAAGGCTCATGTCACCATGCATTATAAAAGTTTCAAAATCCTTAGTTTTCAAATTTATTTCCAAATAATCCAGCGTATCCTTGTATTTGGTAAACAAAATTACCTTCGGGTCTTTAGCTAATAACTCAGGAAGAATATCTATTTTGAGCTTTTGTAGTTTTTCGTCATCTCTTGGGTTCAACGTTTCACCAAAAGCAATAATGCGTTTTAATTCAGTTACTTCATCCTGACTCAGTGCTTCAAAATCCAAACGGAATGAAGCCATTTCTTCCGAAATACGTTCGTCGTCAGAAAATAAATCGTACACATAATTCTGAAGTGTTTCTTCCTCACTTTCGTTTAAATTATCGACAGCATTTTGTATGGTTGATATTCTGTTTTGCAGCGACTTTATTACAGCATATGGTGAACTTATAGCTCTCTTTTGCAGGTGTATGGCTACCCAACTGGCTACATTTTTAAACTTTTTAGAATTATTGTCTTTAGCCGATTTCAGAATAAAATCTCCATAGCGTTCCACTTCTTCCAATAATTGAAGAAGTTTACCACTTGCTTTTGGATCAATAATTACCTCCTGTTGGTCGCGTTTTGGGAATGGTGAGTGCTTTCCCTGTTTTACATACCAGGCCTCTAATTTTTTTCGGTTACGCTGAATAACATTGTACCGTGCTTTAGTTTTGTCGAATGAAATCTCTCCGGTTCGGGATTTTAGTACAATTTCAGGATTAATTATCTCCAATATACTGGCAAACGAATCAGAATACCCGTTGTGAGGTGTTGCAGTCAAAAAAAGCACATTTGAAATTTTCTTACCCAAATCTCTGATTAGTTCATAGCGCTTTTGTTGCTTCCCAACTATTGCTGAACTGTGGGGTTTTGCACATAGATGTACCTCATCCACCAACATAATATCCCACTGTTGTTCCTGAATTTGTTGTTTAATATCGGGTGACTTTGCATAATCAACAGAAGCAATGACAAATTGAAAGTATTGCCAGGGATTTGCACCTGCAGGTAATTCTTTTTCAAATTCTTTACGGGAATAGGAGTCTATTATGGTTGCTTTAATATGGAAGAAATAGTCCAGAGCTTCTTTCCATTGCTGTTTCAGGTTGGCAGGAGTCAGAAATATCACGCGTTTTACTTTTCCACGCTGTATCAGTTCCGAAATAATCAACCCGGCTTCAATAGTTTTACCCAAACCCACATCATCGCCAATAAGCATTCGGGTAGTTGGTTTTTCCAGAGCCAACACAAGTGGTACCATTTGATAATTGTAGGGTACAACAGAGGAACGGTGTAAACTTAGGAAAGGTGCAGAACCATGTATTAAGTCGAACTGATAAGCTCTGAGTAATAATCTTTGTGCAGATAAATCACCGGGCAGTTCAGCATTAATTCGCTCAAATCTTTCCTCTTTAATATTCTCAATATCGGCCAAAAATATCCGCTGATCATTTGAATCTCCGGTTATCGGTGTCGCTACCACTTCCACTCCATCAAATTCATCAACCCTCCAAAGGCGATTACGTAGATTTACAATGATACCGGGTTTTATAATTGTGTTGGTCATTCTTTGCCTTATGTTTGATTATTTACAGCTTGTTTGGCAAATTTACAGATTTTTTTTGATAAAATTTTAATATTTATTATGTTATATGCAATTGTTTTTATTGGTAAAAAAATCTAAGCTTGTCATAGCTAACCAACTCTTCCTCCCAATCAATTTCATCATTACTATTTCTCCGGCAAAACTCCGATAACCACCTCCCACACCTGTTTTGTAAATCATGTGTTGTTCTTGCCTGCTTATGAGGATAATTACTGGCATAGTCGGTTATTACATTGAAAAAGGCATAAGCAGTCTCACCTAATTGTTCATTTCTAATGTACTTGTCAGTATAGATTTCCATAACACTGATAAATTCAGCTAATCTCTCAAGGTTCTTTTCAAACTGTTCACTTTTTTCATCATCAACATTGAAATTTAAATTTAAAACTTTGGCGGCTAAGGGTACAAATACCTTCTCAGGAATTTCAATTTTTTCTGCCTTACTTGTTCTACTGATAAAATCAGTCTCAAATTTCTTCAGCCTTTTAGTATCGATAACATCAAAATTGAAACTGTTAAAATCACTTTTTGTGTGACGTAAGTTGATAGTGATGCTGTTTTCTTCAAATATTACTCCATTAGTACAGATTGAACGGCAGAAACCAACCTGAAAATGTAGTGGCATTGTTTTGTTGTAACTGTTCTGAATCCTTACAAAAGGCACATATAGTTCACGCTTAAGAATGTTAAGTTTATAGTTTGAGTCTATAATATCAATATGACAAGAACCGAAAGTCAGTGGAGTTTTTATATTAAAAATCTCAAACGATTCTGAAGTGCCTCCAGGAAATAATCTTTCGTGAATATCTTTTGCCATATCTAATGCCATTTGATTACTAATGAGCACATAATCATCTGATACAATAGAAAATACATGTTCTTTAGGGAAAAGACTGAGTTGATTATCAAAATTGCCTACTACTGCTTTAAAACCCCTTATTGGATTGTTACTTCCTTCAACCATAACCGGTTTCAGTTCAACCGGAAACAGGATTTCATTGATATTGGTATTTCGTGCCATGGGTATATTGTATTAAATTGTTAATCCTCCAAATCCCGCAATAACTGCGTTTCATCAAGTTCATCTCCCCCGGACTTACTGTATTTGATCCCGGCTTCTGCTATCCGGTCAAACTTAGAGTTCATATTTCTTTTTTTGAAGGCAACTGTATTTGAAATGCCTAATTGTTCTGCGTCGGTAAATTTATTCAAATCTGCACCCAGGTAAATGAATTTCCAGTTGAGTAGTTTTTCGTGGGTTTCAATAGCAGATTTGAGTGCGGATGCGCTGTAATGATGGGATGCGTTTTCCTCTCCGTCGGTAATAATTACCATCATAATGGTTGTAGGTCTTTCTGTTTCCGGCAGAGATTCAATAAATTTATCAGTGTCCGACAGGGCTTGTCCAATAGCATCGTATAATGCCGTAAAACCATTGGGTGAGTAATCCGCATCTGTCAGGTTGGGGACTTCAATGGCCGGAAGATTTGAGAAAATGCGGATACTTCCCTGATTGAACTTGTACAAGGATACGTTTACCCGGGCATCAGGCTCATTTCTGTGGCGCTCAATGAAACTGTTGAACCCACCAATAACATCAGAGTTACTACCTTGCATGGAACCGCTTTCGTCAATAACAAAAACGATTTGAAGAAAATTTGTTGTCATATATTTGTGATTTAAAAATTATACGACAAAGATAATAGCCCTTAAAATCAATTTTCGATCTCGGCAAGCCTTGCAGGAATTCTTTTATTGAAAGATTACCAGTTCACGGTTCAGGGTAATTTTTTTAGGTTCCCCTCTAAAACCTGTAATGTAATAATTTGCAGCTAATTTATCTGCAATCACATTTACAAAAGCAGACCGGATGCGGGAACAGTTTTCGTTAATGGAATTACTGCATGGTGCTGTGATTGCATTGATACTCTCTATCGCCCGATTAATATCCATGAAATTAGTGACATTCCGGTATATCGACATTAATTCATCTCTGTAATCTATCAAATGTTTGAAAAGAATTCCTTCCGGATGACGCAAAAACAGCAAATAAACTGCTTTAGGTAATGGTGCCATTACTACTTCTTTCATTTCATAGTCTTTTAAAAAAATCCGGTAGTCATTGGTGATAAACAGGGAGCTGAGCTTGTTTCTGACTTTTAACTCTGCTTCAATGATATCATCAATTATTTTTATCAATCCGAGCTCCCTAAGTTGTTGTATTTTATCTCTGACTTCCTGTGCTAAATTAAAAGCCTCATTATTAAAATATTTATCCGGATCGTATGCAACAGGAGCCTCGCTAAGTGATAATTCTGATTCATCAAAAATCTTTTTGTATAGTGGTTTTGAATTTAAATCCAATTGGTTGCCAGAAATTTGCCTGAATTGAACTCCGTGGTCTCTTTCCTCTTTTTCACTTATAAACTTGTTTAACCATACTATACATTCGCTAATCTGACTTTCAAAGGATAATGTTTCAATTAACTGATAATATTTAATATCTTCAGTGCCTGAATAATAATTCCTGATATATGCAAATGCTTGGTCTGAGGCAGTTTCTGGTGTAAGTTTGAGAAGCTTAGCATAAACTGAATTTATCTGATTATTATCAATGTTACTTTTCAGATATGGCCTGTTGTAATCAAGCACCTTCTGGTATTGTATATCCTGAAGTAATAGAGGCAGGTACAGAAACTGAATATCAAGTTTTTCAAACTTCTCTGCAATGGCATGATAATTTGTTGAAATATAACGATTAAAATCCGCATTTAAAGTCTTTTCAACATAGATAATCGTTGCCTGAAATGAATTGGATGGGTAAATTGGTGACATAAATTTTCTTCTGATAAATTTAGAAAGTTTAAAATTTTAGTTTATTAACCTCACAAAAAGAACATTCTCAACATCAAAATAAACGTCGTTTTCTATTCCGCTCGGCCCGGGTTCGCTTAATTTTGTTGTGTTTGCGTACTTAATCCATAAACAGTTTTCTTTGATGTATTGCTCTGCTGTTTTATTCATTACATCTATTCGTTCCCGTTCTGATATTTCTCCTGAATCCTCCTGTGCATCTCGAAGTGCTTCTGCGCTTCTTCTTTGGAGTTCAGCTTTAATTTCTTCATATCCTCGAGTTCCTTCAGTTTCTTTTCCGTCGATTCCTTGTGGAACCTATTTAGGTAGGGTTGGTATGGGTTGTCCGGTGCTTCCATCGTTGTTGTTTGTTGTTGCAAATGTATTGTTTATTTTGGAATTGTCATCGAGTTTTTGTTTAGAGTTATCAACACCAAGTAATTCTACTAATTGGGTCAATGGTTTTAAGTTAAATTAGAGTTATTTCCTTCCGAAGATACGATCCATCAGTTCATCATGTCTTCGGCTATCTTCTTCTTCCTCTTCCGGGTCTTTAGGTCGTGGAAGTACAAGTTTACAAAGTTCTATGTAGAACTTCAGCCTTAATTCCGGCTTGGTAATTTTTTCGTACTCAGCCATCAGATCAATTGATGGATTAGTCAGAACCTGTTCAATTTTATCTTTTATTGCTATGGAGACTTTGTTTTTTGATCCGGAAGGCCTTCCATTCGGATTGCCGGTTTGTCCTTTTCTCTGTGCCATCGTTATATGTTATTTAATGTATTTACATATTTTTTCGGCAAAGCTAAGAGTAAAAGATACTGAGATTAGCCCCTGATGATAAAAATAAAACCCCACATCACGATTTATCAAAATCTGTGGATGTGGGGCAATGTTATTTTTCCTTTTCTTAGTCAATCCCTGGCCTTTCAACCAAAACAACTTACTATTGGAACCAATCTTTTCATTTCTTTTAGAATCCCTTCAGCTGTACTTTTATCGAAACTCAATACTATAGGACTGCATCCCTTTTCAGGATCTTCAATTACAAATAAAAGCTCCATTGGTTGTGCTTTGTCATTAATTGTGGGAATTACTTCATGCATAGTGAAATGCATGTTTTTTGAATTAATTACTGCTTTAAAAACTTTCTTTGGGTTCATTTTGATAAATTTTTAATTTGTTAATTATTTTTTATTACACTCATTCTATCCAACAGATCATCTAACTGTGATTTCTTTTGGTCGTTCAGTATAGATTTCTCGTCGATAGAAGATATCTTCGGGGCTGCCCAGGGAAGTAGTTTAATTATTACATCAATCCTCTGTTCAGGCTTTAATTGCTGAATATCTTCGTTTAGTACTTCAATGTTGTCAGATACAATATCGGCAATACGTTCTCTGATTTCTTTTGTTGATTTGTTTCGTGTCCCCGGCTTTCGTCCACCGGTTTTGGGACTCCCTTTTATCTTTCCCATTTCTAAAGTAGATTTAATTAGATTGATAATTTTCTACGGGCATCATTAATGGCTCGTTTTAGTTTAATTCGTTTTTTATTATTTACTTCCGTTTTAAGTAATTGTTCGCCTTTATCAATAGCTATCAGGAGAATATCTAATGCTTTTTTCATTTTTTTTCAATTTTGTGGTTGTAGTTGTAATGTGCCTTAATGTATTGATATAATGACATTTAAATGCTATTTGGGGTACAACCTACAACCTGATTATTTATTTAATTCGATTAATATATTGTTGTGAAACTTGTAAGATCTCTGCGACTTTATTCTGTGAGTAATCATAATTAGCCATCAGATATTTAGCAACAATTTTTTTATTTACATTTGAATCTAACTTTCCTCTTGTAGCAATACAAGTAAATGAATCAACTAAGTACCGACAACATTGGATGGCAAACTCGAGAGCTTTTTCAGAAATTGAATATGTTATATTATCGCTCTCAAGATCCTCAATAACCTGAACTATTAATGACAATCTCAGCAAATGAACCGGCATCTTTGAATAACCTGATTTCAAAAAAGAATTATCGGTCGAGTTTATCAGGTCAGTCAATTCATTTTCAAATTGGATGTACTTTTTATTTGCGTCGGGGCACAATGTGTAGTAGTTATCAAAAGTATATTCATTTGCTTTTAAAATCAGTTGTTTATACTTTTCATATACGTCATATGATACCTCTTTTTCGTTATAATACATCCTGTGAAGGTTATCTTGAAAAACAAACATAAATCGGGCTGCGAAACCAGACTCTTTATAATCATTTTCATCCAACAGCTTAAATAGCACCTCAGGTTGAATGCTGCCACAAATAGTCATAAAGGGCTCAGATATTAACAATGGTTCTTCTGATTTACGGGTGATAGAGAACTGATTATTGTTAAATATGGAAAGGTATCTGGCAACTTCTCCATTCTTATTGTATCTACCGAAATCATTAAACCAGCCAGATAACTCATCCCGGCAAAGCGAGATTGCACCCAAATTTTGTTGCAAGGCCTTATAAAGACTTTCAGGTGTAAAATCATCGACAAGCAACTGCTTGAGTATGGGTTTTTCCGGCTCAGGTTCTTTTTTGGCTTTAGCACGGATACAATCATATTTCCAGGCTGCCATTTGAAGTCTATAATCGTCATAGTTTACCCTGTCAATATCTTTTAAAGGTCTGAAAATTAATTCCAATTGTTCACTTTTTCCAACTCCGGATTGAGCTACGATCATACCCCACATCTGCGGGTAGTTTCTAAATTTCTTTGTTGAAACATAAACCTTCTTTTTAATTACCGCACTAAAAGCAGACAGACACGAGATTATGGGAAATTCAACAGGGATTTGATAGGTCTCAGAGATTTCCTTTACCAGTTCAAGTACTGTATTTGGAAGTCCTGATGTCGGAAATTCATGTCTTTTATCATTCAGGTGTGAAAATGCCTTTTCAGGGGTTCTTTTCTCAGATAAAGGTGCAACTCCATGGTAATCTTTGTTTTTATATGCGCTATTAACGGTATCCTCAATTTCCTTTGCAGTGAAATCAGATGATTCATATCTTTTAACTAAACTTTCAATTGCCTCATCCTTGGATATTCCTACCCTGTTTAAGGCTCCGGATAAATGCAATATGAAGTTATTTCGATTACCCGGCATGAATGTTTGCGTTTTGCAGAGATGAGTTATCATTATTTCAATAGAGGAATCTAAATCTGAAATGTTATCAAGAGCACCTTTTTCAATGTGTTCATTCTTGACCATTGAAATAAAATCTTTACTTAATGCCTTTGCGTCCGGATTAAAATATACATTTGGATCATGGCTTAAGAAAGAAGCCCTGGAAATGTCAGTACATTTTTTATCAGCATCATACCCGGTTAGTGCTTTAGTGAATATAAAAAGACTCTGAATATACTCTGAGTAATTTTCTTCAGCCAAATCGACGCGATAAAAAGCCTTAAGGCCTTTGCCACCTGGGCTCACATACATAAAGCAAGGATTATAATTCGCTGAAGTAAGAGATTCTTTTAACTCGCCTAAATTATCAACATCATCAAAATCAAGCGAAACCAACCCGCTATAATTTATAATTGATTCATTATTCCTTTTTGAGAAAATCCCTGCTGGCGTGATGTAATCAAGGCCCCCTTTCAAGCTGTCAATTCCAGAACGTCGATACTTATCAATTATTTCAAAGTATTTCTTAGACTTAATAAGCATTGATAAATCATTAAGAGTGATACTGTAGGAAGGAATAGTATTTTTGATACCCCCTCTATAAAAACTGAATTTCTCTTCCATAACTATTCCTCCAGTATTACAAAATTTATATTTCTTGTTAAACGGAAGCCAGTTTTGAAATCATCAATTTGATTATCTCTTAGGTAGATGTAAAACTGAGCATTTTTGTATCTGCGATGGAGTTGCTTTAGCGGATATTTCTTATCTGTCTGATAAGAATGATGACCAAGTGCAAATCTTATTCTGAAGAATTTTTCTCCATGAACACCTATAACCAAATAATTGTGATTCTCCGGTATGTAATGAACTGCGTAAGCATGATTTCTGTTTTGAGATGCAAACAATTCTCCAAGTCTCGCTTGATTTTTCTGGCACCAGTATTGGTATCTGAAATGACATTTGCTAAACAAAGTAATCAAAGCATCATTGTCTTCAGGGTCAAGAATCAAATCCAACTCTTGTTTGTAAAATAAATTATTCATTTTCTTGACCCTTTCTTATTGTTAAGGCAATAACTTTGAGCTTTTAATTCAGTTTCCTCAGTTGTACTGATAGGATTTTGTAACATCCATTTTTCTAACTCTGCACGGTTAAAGTAGACCAGCTTTCCAAAAGGTTTTGAAAATGGGACTGTGTTTGCCGAAGTATGCTTATACAATTTTGAACGACTCAACCCGGTAAACCGGCAAGCCTCGTCAAAGGTGAGAACATTTTTTTGGCTCAAGGCTGAGGCCTCAATCCGATTCAATTGTTCTTGATATTGTTTTTGAAAAACTAAAAAATTTACTGTTTCCATTTTATTGAAAATTTGTTGAATTAATAAAATGGGGTCAGGGTGTACTTTCCTTTGCCCGTTGTTTTGTTGCAACGGTGCAAAATAAGGGAAAATGGGAAAATAAAGAATTATACAATTACCTACTGTATAACCTACTTCATAAATAAAAAGAGGCAGATCCGTTTTGGTTGCCTCTTCTGTGTTTTGTCAAAAAGATAAGATTAAATCTAATGCTTCATATCCTTTTGGTTTGTCCTTAATTTTTTGTTCTATATCACTTATTACCTTTTTTAATGTATTCTTGTTTGGTTTCTTCTCATTTTTTAAAAAACAATTATGTGTAATTTCCCATTTTCTTGTACTATCTGTATCTCCAAATAGATTATCAATCATATATGCTAATAATGAAACACTTTTTTGCCAATCTAAAGGTTTATAATCTTCAGTACTGCCTATCCCTCCAAACACATAAATAAATGCCTTGTAGTTCTCATTTTCAGGGTCTAATGGTAAATAACCACCAGTCGTTAATCCGGTGTATAGTTTTTTTAATTGCACTTCCGTAATTTTCCCTGAAAAGTGTAATGGCATGGGTGGCGGTGTTTTTTTGGATAGATAATTGTTTAATGCACGCTCAGCAAATTTAGTAGCCTTATCGTCAGGAAAACCTATCTTGAAAATCTCAATTTCCTCTTTAAGCTTTTCACTATCAATTAACCCTTTGTCAAGCATAAATGATATAATCAGTTCATATGATTTGACAATGTTTAGAAAGTATTCATTTTTTGGTTTTGTTTCAATATCTTTTTCAATTATTGTTTTCAATCTTTTTAAGTTCCCAAAAATGTAGTTTACCAACAGCCAAATCAACTCTTTTGTTGGTGGATGTTGGGGAAATTCCTTATTCAAATATCTTAACCTGTCTAATTCATTTGCAATATTCTGTTCTATGTCGCCTTTCTCGATTCTCTTTTTCATTTCAATGATGTAGGGATTATTCTTGACTGAATTTGCAAGATCAAACATTAAATCAATTGTTTGCTCGTTGAACGACATATTGTCTTTGTTTATTTTTTCCATATTTCTGTATCTATAGTATTAATTCAGGTAAACTGTTTATCGCTTGTTCCTTTAGGCTGTCAACCGCTCGTGTGTATTTTTCAGTATGTTTCAGGCCACTGTGGCCGAGCAAACTTGCAACTGTTTTAATATTTGCGCCATTATTTAAAATAAGTACGGCAAAGGAGTGTCTTCCGGAATGCCAGGTAATATTTTTGTCAATCTCGGCTTTTCTTGTCCATGTCTTGAGTGCTCTAAGGCACATGCTCTGTGATGGAAGTTTAAAGATATAGTCATCTTTTGAAGGCTTTTCACCAATAAGTGACAGTAATCCTTCATTCAATGGTATGCTTACCCAACTACCTGAGCTTTTCCCTTTGGTCTTAGATTGTTCAAATGTAAGCAACCTGTTAGAAAAGTCAACATTACTATATTTTAAGTTAATGATATCACAATGTCTGATTCCAGTATAAAGTGTAAAAGTAAATGCACGTTTTATTTCCGGATTTTGACCTTCATAAGGAGTGTTCAATAGTTTTTTCATTTCATCAATACTAAGAATGTCTTTCTTTAAGGCATTTTCGTCCACTCTACAAACAACACCATTACAGGGATTTTTCGAAATAATATTCTCATCCACTGCATACTTTATTACTTTTTTAAATCGTTTGTAAAAGGTAAGTGCACCTTCCCCTTTGCTAAGGCTTTCCAGATACTCAACAAATTTCTTCATCATGTTCTTTGTAATCTGATCAGGTTTGATGTTGTTTTTGTGTTGAGGGTAATTCTCAATTAAAAAATTTTTGAAGCGTACAAAAGATGCTTTAATCATACGTTTGTCTGCTTTAGTATAATTGTCAATATATGTTTGATAGAAATCTAAAAAATTGATTTTCTTCATCCCGGGAGCAACCTCACCAAAGGCCAAATGATTTAGTTCGCTTTCCCTTTGAGTCCTTATCTTTTCAGCTAATTCAAATGTTTGTCTGTTGGTTTCTCTTTCGAGAGTGTTTCGGGGTTTTTGGTTTACGTATAATTTTAAGAACTCATAGGTTCTTATGCCATCCCTGTATATGTCCAGATATAGACTAATGTTGTCGTTATTTAGCACTTTTTCCCTGAGTACAACATTATTTTTTTTTGTGCCCTTTCGTGTAGTTGTTTTCATTATTATTCCTTTATTTTCTTTCGTTTGCAAATATAGTAACAAAAAGGGTACATTTATCTTTTCGAGTAACAAAATAGCAACAAAAATAACTAATTTAACGGAAATTAACGGAAAGAAAAAGAAAAATAGAAATTTTAAATCGCTAAATATCAGTATAATATATTTCCTATTTTATCTTTTGTTTGCAGGGTATCGTACCCGCTTCGGGTACTCTCAAAGCAACCTCTTATAATCAATGTATTATAAGGGGTTTTTTAATGCATATCTATTGCCGGTAATTTAGTTTAATTATTTTTTTTATTCATATAAACTGATAAAAATTCTACCTCAACACATCCGGTTTTCTGCCATATTTCTCAATAAACTCCATTTCCATCAATTCCTGTTCAATTTTATCCTGTTTGCTGTTATTCAGACTAACTATTAAAATCAGTATTGTTGCGGCGATTGCCACAATCAGAAAAAGTCCTGCCAAAATGTAAACAATTATCATAATTTTTTCCTCCCGATATTTTGAAATCCTGAATTGTTAAGCTATATTTTCTCGCCTTTTCCTTTGTACATCTTTTCAATCAAATCACAGGCCTCATCAAAAGCGGAATCCTCAAACATATCACTTACAAGCCTGATTTTTGGTCCCGGGAAGAAGGTAAATATGCCTGGTATTTCTCTGACTTTGTTTCCAAGGAATATCTGGAATGTTCTGCGCGACATGATGTTTTGAAAATAGATATCGGTGATCATTGCTCCGGTAATTTTTCTGGTGTTGAGGCCTTTACCTGAAATAAGTTCGAAGTGTTTGTCGTAAACCCTGATTTCCCTTACTCCTTTGAAATACCAGTATGCGTAATCGACAATGAGCCAAATGAATATAATTCCAATCATGATGATGAGTGTCAGGATATTGCCTGAGAATTTGTCACCCAGCCAATAATAAAGGAGCAGGATGCCGGTTATCAATGCGGAGATATTTACAAAAATAAGTTTCTTACCCTGAGCTTTGAGAATATATACGGGTTTTTCATCAGTATTTAACATAGGCTGATTTTGGATTAAAACAAAGTGTAAACAATAAGCTATTGAATTTGAGTATTGTGCAAAGATAAAAAGATTTATGAATTGAAGTGAATTTTATCTTTTATTTTTTTAGTAACGGTCCGGCAATTTTATGAACTTTTAATACATGATTCAAGTGGGATTTTATATCTTTGCTGAATCGCAGGATGAGCATTTATGAATGCTTATTTTGGAATAAATAAAAGTATGATTTTTTAAAATTAAGCCTTATGATATCTAATATGAATGTTTTCAGTTTATTTCTTATTTCTATTGTATTTTCATCATTAACAAGTTGTACTGTTTTGTTGCCATCGCGGGTGAAGTACGTTACCCATGATTCTGTGATGCAGAGCTACAAAAATAAGTCGCAGGTTATCAAAAATTTTGGCGTCCCATCAGTGAAAACAAACTTAGAAGGACTGGAAATCTGGATTTACGATTTAGGTACTGTTAGAAGAAGTGAAGTGGACGGGCGGAATTATCCTGACTTCAATAAATATACAGAGTCATACGTCACCGAAACATATGATAAGTATGTTGAATTTCATTTCAGAGGTGATGAAGTTGTAAATTACAGAACCAGTGGCGTTGATTATTCCAACCTGAACAAGAAAATCGTCCGGGGTGCAATTGGTTTCTTAATCGATTCTATGATCGTTTCCCTTGCGTTGGGTGGATTTATATTATTGAATTGATAAAAATATCATAAAACCTGTTGAGTAACAGATATTTTAATCAACCTCCCCAATCCGTTACTAACCAGATATACTCCTTTCCCGGAATTGAAATCAATTTCTGCACCGCTGGTATTAATTTCACGAATAAG
>Ga0172371_10004210_pt1 | contig 21900 bp, 21 predicted proteins | sample Lak12m_FD_114543 | JGI IMG/M metagenome (GOLD analysis project Ga0172371, IMG submission 114543) | Freshwater microbial communities from Kabuno Bay, South-Kivu, Congo - kab_022012_12m | ecosystem: Environmental > Aquatic > Freshwater > Lake | place: Democratic Republic of the Congo: South-Kivu...
CGCCCTGGCCTGGAACAGCTCGGCCAACCTGACCTTTCGGCCGGCCACGAACACCCAGGTTCAACTCAACGGCTACTACTCGGGCCCGAACGTCACTGCGACCACCACGTCGGATGGCTGGCTCGGTGCCAACCTCGCGGTGAAACAGAGCCTGCTCAACCGCGCGCTCTCAATCACCTTGCGCTTGAGCAACATACTCGGGTCGAGGATACAGCACTGGAGAACCGAAGGCGAGGGTTTCCGCACGATTTCATCGTACAAGACCGAGGGGATGACCGTCTCGCTTGCACTCAGCTACAACTTCAACAACTTCAGGCTCGACCCGAAGATGCGGGCGGGGGAGGGAATCGAGCAGGAAGGCACCGGCGGCGGAGGCGGCGGCGGGCCGCAGCGCTAGCGCATCAACTCGGCCCTGCTTGACTGCTGCCCGTCCCGATAGCGGCGTGCTTCTTTCGGGGCTGACGTCGTTCTTGTCCAGCCAAGTCAAACCGGCGGCGACTCGACCGCGCAGACTCAAAGGTGGTGCAGTCCGCTGAGTCCATCGGGCCGGTGTCGTATCCTGCGCACGTTCGTAAACGCTGGCATCCCGTCACGGCCTGCCAAGCCCCGCACTTCGGAGCGGTTGCACAGGACCTCACGCAACATTCCCAGTCGCCGCTGCGTCCAAATCTCATATCGAAGGGAGCCCATGAAGAGGCGTGTCATCGTGGCAGTAGTCCTTCTCGGCCTTGCCGGCATCGTGTCGGCGCAGCCGGGAGCGGGTCCGAGCACCGGTGCTGTCACCGGTCGGGTGTTTGATGCAGAATCGAAGGCACCGGTAGAGTTCGCTAACGTCGTGCTCTATGCTCTTCCGGAGAGCACGCAGGTTAGCGGTACGGTGACTGACAAGACCGGAGCGTTTCGGCTCGACGGGGTAAAACCCGGTCGCTACTGCGTCGGGGTTTCGTACATCGGCTACCGCGACAATACAGTGAGCGGGTTCGAGATCGCGGGCGGCGCGCTGATGGATGTCGGTCGCGTCGACATCGAACAGCAGGCGGTGCCGGTGCGGGAGGTAGAAGCGACTGGCGAGAGGCCGGCGATCAGATTCGAAGCGGACAAGACGGTTGTTGACGTAAACAGGCTGCCCACCGCGTCGAGCGGCACGGCGGTGGACGCTCTACAGAACGTACCGTCGGTCAAGGTGGACATTGAGGGGAACGTGACCATGCGGGGCAGCTCCAACTTCACGGTGCTGGTCGACGGCCGGCCCACCCCACTGGCGGCCAACGAGGCCCTCAAGCAGATCCCGGCGCCGACCATCGACAAGATTGAGGTCATCACCAACCCCTCGGCCAAGTACGACCCTGAAGGCGCGTCCGGTATCATCAACGTCCTTCTGAAGAAGCAGCGCGGCACCGGCGTCAGTTCGCTGGCCAACGTCGACGCCGGGCTGAAGGGCCGGTACAACGGCGACGCGCTGCTCAGCTACCGTCGGGGAATCGCCAGTGTGTACGGCGGCGCGCAGCTCGGACGGCGTCGGTTCGACAACGAACGCTCGACCGAGACCCGGTTCTTCAGCGGCGGGGAGACCCTGTCGGTCGAGCAGGCCGGCGACGGCATCTGGCAGAATCACTACGGCGGCGGCCGGGCCGGGCTCGACCTGCAGTTCGGGCCGCGCGACCGGTCGAGCATCTCGGGCCGCTACGGCATGTTCGAAGGCGAAGGTACGGGTCAGCTCGGCGTGATCGAAAGACGGCTCCCGGCTGACTCGGCAACGACCTACGGGACCGGAGCCGGCTGGGAATTCGGTTCCCGGTACTGGTTCGCGATGGCCGACCACGAGCACCAGTTCGATACCGCCGGGCACAAGCTGACCGGCCGGGCAACCTGGGTAGCGAGTGACGGGGAGAATTCATCCCGCACAACCCGGTATGACGCGGCCGGCGACACGACCAGCGGTCTGCAGATCGAGCAGCCGGGTCCCTGGCGCCGGCTGCAGTTCGACCTGGAGTACGTACTGCCCCTGCGTAACTCGGGGAACATCGAAGCCGGGTATGAAGGCAAGCTCGAACGAGTGGACCAGGAGTACCGCCTCTCCAGGCTCAACGCCGTTTCCGGCTTCTACGAACTCGACTCGCTCTCCAGCCATCCCTACTACGGCACGCAGGACAACCACGCCTTGTACGCCGTCGGCTCGCGGACGTGGTCGAAGCTCAACGTGAAGCCCGGCTTGCGCGTGGAGTACGGCACGCGCCTCATCGACGTGCTCGACGACACGCTGCAGTGGCCCGACCCCCGTCCGGGCTGGGACCTGTTTCCCAGCCTGCACCTGTCGTACTCGCTGCCCGCGAACCAGCAGTTGACCGCCGGCTACTCGCGGCGGATCGACCGTCCCAACCCGTGGATGCTGCGGCCGTTCCGGGTCTGGCAGGATGACCACCGGGTGAACGAGGGCAACCCGGACCTCCTTGCCTCATACGTCAACTCGGTCGAGGCGGGCTACGAACTGCCGTTCGGGGCGAACCAACTCTTGCTCCAGGGCTACTGGCGCACGACCAGCAACATGAACGAGTGGGTGACGAGTCGCGACAACGCCGATACGACCCTCCTGCTCGTCCGACCCGAGAACATCGGGCAGGACCGCTCGCTCGGCCTCGAGCTATCGGCCAACGTCAGCCCGACCAAGTGGCTCAACGCTTTCCTGACGGGCAACGTCTACGACTACCTCGAGACCGGGACCGTGGTCGGTGTTCCGTTTGAACGCGGCGCGCTGACCTGGTATAGTTCGCTCAGGCTTACCGCTACGCTGCCCACGAGCACGCAGCTCCAACTCAGCGGCTGGCTGTCCAGTCCGACCATTGCGGCACAGGGCAGCAACGACGTCTACTACTCGGCCAGTGCTGCGGTCAAGCAATTCTTCCTGAAACGGGCCCTTTCGGTCACCCTCCGCTGCGCCAACCTGCTCGGTCCGACCGCGTGGAAGACCTGGTCGGACGGGCCGGGATTCCACACGAACTCGGAGTACACCAACGAAGGGTACATACTCTCGCTCGCACTCAGCTACAACTTCAACAACTTCAGGTTCGACCCGAAGATGCGCGCGGGCGAAGGAGTGGAGCAGGAAGGCGCCGGCGGCGCGGGTGGAGGCGGCCCGCAGCGCTAGCCCGGCGGGGACATGACCGAAGTCGCGGGGACGGCGGGGACATGACTCGATGTCGCAGGGACTGTACCTGATTGCGGCGCTCCGAGCGCCGGGGACCGTCCCCCTTCGGCGACTTCGGATCGTGTCCCAAGCCGACTTCAGAGACGAGACCCCTCCGTCGGCGTCGGCGTGACATGAGCCTGTAGCTGCGGAAGCGCAGGATCCCGCTCTTCTGTTCGCCGGCGAGCAAAGGAGCGGCCCGGCGCGGACTGCCCCGCGGGGCATGCAGTTTCTAACTGACCGCCTTCTTCACGAGCGCTGCGATTACTGCCTCCTCGGCAGCAGTCAACTGCTTCAGAGCGAAGGCGACCGGCCACATGGCGCCTTCGTCGAGGTGCGCCTCCTCGTTGAAGCCGAGCGTCATGTATCTCTCCTTGAACTTCTGCGTGTCGCGGAAGAAGAGGACGACCTTGCCATCCTTGTCGGCATACGCCGGCATCCCGTACCACAGCTTCGGCGACAGGGCAGGCGCGCTGGCTCTGATGATCTCATGGAGCCGCCTGCCGATTTCACGGTCCGGCCCCGGCATCGCCGCGATCCGCGCGAGCACGTCGCCTTCACCGCTCGCCCTGGCCGCGCGCGGACCGCGCCGGGCCTCCGCGTTCAGCTCCTTGAGGCGTTCCTTCATCGCGTTCCGTTCCTCCTCCGCGAATCCTGCGGATTTCCTTACGGCGTCTTGCCTTCCCGGTTTCCCTCTGCGGAGTCCACGTCGACCGGTTGCTAATTCCCTCTGCACAATCTTCATATGCACACCTCCTCTGTTCGTTTGTCCATCATACGGGCAATACGACTGCTGCTTGATTCGACCTGCCGCTCGACAGGCAGGATTCAGCGCCGGCGTCCGGCAGAGTGCCTCAGTCCTGCCGTCCGGCTATCCGTTGCCTTTGTGGTGGATCTGGACGTTTCCACCGGCGCGGTGATGCGGTTGCGGAGCGTGGTCAGTACGGGCAGCCCGGCGACCCCGACTTCTGCTGCCCAGCGTTCGAGTTCCTCAAGCTTGGGCTTGAGCTCGCGCTCATCGTTGCCGCGGCCGAGGAGCCGATAGAGCTTGCGCGCATAGACCCGCAGGTAGGCCGCCTCAGGCGAGACGGACCCGAGGTGTGCGGCGGCAATCTCAGCTTCGACCAGGCGATTCAGTTGGCGCTGCGCCTCCTGTGCCCGCGCGTACGCCCTGACGTGTGCAAGTCGCTTCCTTACCGGCTCCGGCTTGGCCTTTGCCTTCGTGACGGCGTGGTCGTACCTCTCGACGGCCTTTGCTGTCTTTGCGGAAAGCTTGCGCGCAAGGCTCCGCACACGCTTGTACCCGCGCTGCTCAATCACGGTGGGTTGCAGGGTGTAGGCGTTTAGGAGGTCGGCGATGTCGGTGAAGGAAGCCCGGCACGCCCGTAGATAGTCAGCCACGAATCCGAGCGATGGGTAGGGGGCCTTGCCGAGCTCGACTTTGCCGATGAGCTGGTGATTGCCCTTGCCTTGCCTGCCCATCAGCACAGCCAGTTCTTGCTGCGTCATGCCTTCGCGCATCCGAAGTTCGCGCAGCCTCATTCCCATCTCGGGCGTGAATCTAAACATCTCCTTTGACCGGCTCATGTTGTCCGCATGATACCAATAAGACTCATGCGGGTCAATGGCTCAGATGGGGGATAAGACAAGGAGACTTAGGAGGTTAGGGTCGCCCTGGGGACTGCAGAGGGGGTCACCCCGGGGACGGTTCCCGAGGTGGTATGCAGGGCGGTTCGGAGGAGAACTCGGGAGGCGATTCTGACGGCGACATCCGGGGCGATGTGGGCCGCCATTTCCAAGGCGACTTGGAGGGTTACTCGGAATGCTACTGGGAAGGTCGCTCCGAACGCAATCTCCGTCGCCACCCAGGGCATTACTCTCGAAGTCACTCAGACTGTAACCTGCGGGATTACCTGCAGGGCAATGTGGAGGACTATTTCAGGGGCGATTTGCCGGGCGGTTTGGGGAACTACGAGCAGGACTGGGTTCTGAGCCCGCTGTCCTGCTGGTCTGTTGTGGCGAACGGCATATGGTTAGCGCGTTCGGTCGGGCGCGAGCTTGGTCAGGAACAGGTAGTGCGTGCCGTACGGAGGCGGCGGCGGGACGTAGTGTCCGCCGGTCACGACGTAGCCGCCGTCTCGCGTCCGGCGTACGCACATGGCGACGCCGTAGCATAGCGAATCCGTCCACATGTGAGTTCCGTTCGATGTCACTTTGAAGACACATGCGGCGTCGCGATCGTCGGGACCGCGGTAGGACCCAGCGACCGCAAAGCCGCCGTCTGCGGCTTGCTCCAGCCAACAGCCTCCGCTCGTGGTATCCCCGCCGAGCCGAGGCACCATCCATTCAGGAGACCCGTCGGCACGCGTCTTGAGCAGGTAGGCGTTCGAATAGTCTGACGTCGGACCGGTCGCAACGTATCCACCATCGGGAGTCTGCACTACCGCATTGGCGCAGACCACTTCGTCGAACGTCCGCAGCCACTGCTGGCTCCCATCGGAGTCTATCTTGAGGAGCGTCCTCGTGCCGATGATGTACCCGCCGTCGGAGGTCTGGCGAAGCGGGAACATGTCGTAGGTGCCATGGTCAACGCGTATGGGGTATCGCCTCAACCACTGGCGGTTGCCGAGGCTGTCGGTCTTGAAGAGAATGAGAGCGCTGTCGCTGCGTGTTGAGTTTGCAGTCACTGCATATCCGCCGTCACTCGTCTGAACCAGCGAGCGACCAGTCGCATTATCATACGGAAAGACATCGCTGCTCACTTCGTTCTGCCAGACGAGGTCTCCTTGTCTGGTTAGCTTCACCAACCAGACGTTCCAGTCTTCTCGGTCGGTCAGTGCGCCGTTCGCCCCTACGATGTACCCGCCGTCAGCGGTCTGTTGCGCCGCGAACGCCTCGGTCGGCTGGTGGATACTCGAGCCCAGGCTCTTTGTCCAGACCGCGTCGCCATTCGAGTTGGTCTTGACGAGCAGCAGTCTTATGTGGAGTCCGATGCCGGTTTGCCCCGCGACAAGATAGCCGCCGTCGCTGGTTTGTTCCACGTAGCCGCCGAAGGCCGCGCTGTCGCCGAGGAATTCCCTCGTCCATTGTGCCGCTGGCGGGTCGACGAAATAAGGTCGGAAGTCGGCTGTCGCCCGAGGGATGGCTGATGAAGAATCGCCACTCTTTGGTTTCCGGCGCGCTGGCGCTCTCCGTGCGCAGCCTACGAGTGGTAGGTGGTTGACTACGAGCATCCCCGCCAGCAGGGCAGCCGTGAGCCACGTCGTGCGCATCCGCATTCTAGGGACAGGCTATGGCGCGGTCAGGCAATGTCAAGCGGATGACTTCTGCCGCTTCGCCGTGCAGGCGGAGACGGTCGCCGCGATGGCGTTGTCCAGCCCGCCGGCACCAAAGCCGAGCGCGGTTCGGGCCGGGGAGGGGTCGAAGAATGTCTCGGCGGTCTGGACTTTGATGAACTCAACCGGGTCGAGCCCGGACTCGCGGCCCTGCAGCGTGTGGAGGGTACGCAGGATCACGGCACCGAGACGGACTGACCAGTCAGGCAGAGCCACGACGGGTTTCCTACGACCGGTCAGCGAGGAGATGCGGCCGAGCAGGTCATTCCATGAGAGGTTCTCGTCGCCGACCAGGAAGAGTCCGTTGTGGCCGACAGCACCGACGACCGCCTCGGCTACGTGCTGCACGCTGATGCAGTTGGTGCCGCCGCGTGGGCAGAAGACAAGCGGCGTAGAGCGAACGTAGCTGACCAGCGGTTTCCAGAGCGGCACGCGACCGGGCATCGCACCGAAAACGTAGGGGAGCTCGATGATGGGCAGTTGATGCCGGGGTCGGCCTCGGAGACGGCCGCATCTTCTTGCTTGACGCGGCTGCGGATGTAGGGATGATGGCGAGCCAATTCGAGTCCAGGCCGGATTCGGGCAAAGTGGCAGAAGTAGGAGCCAAGCAGGACCACATTGCGGACACGGGCGCGTCGGCAGAGTCGGATGAAGCGGGCCGTGGCGTCCACGTTGGCCTGTTTGAAGAACGGGTAGGCCGGGGCCTTGGGCGTGGTGCGGTCATCGGCTCCGATGGCAAAGACGGCCGCGTCGTGATTCTGCAGGAGTCCGACGAATGCGACGTCGGACATAGTGTGGAAGTCAGCCAGTTCGACCCGCACCACCGGCGGGAACAACCCCGGGGCGGGGGGAGGCGGTAGCGCGACTGCGGTGACATGCCAGTCCCGATGTAGAAACTCGTGCGCGGCGTTCCAGCCGATGAATCCGGTGCCGCCAAGAACGAGCACCCTGTGTGCCGCCACGGTTTCAGGATATGGCAGGGCGGGCAGAAGTCAAACCTGGGGCGGATTACTTGCGTTTGGGGAGGAGACGACTAGAATGGCGCGATGAAAGCACGCTCTACGCACGACGCACAACGCAAGACGCAGGACGCCAGAGGCTGGAAGATGCCGGTCGGGTTGCTCGCCTTGGCGGCAATCTTGATGATGGCCGGGTGCGGGACTGCGTGCAGGTGTTGCCGTTCAGAGGCCGCGTCCGTGGCGGCCGCGCCGGAGCAGGTCCGGATTGACGGGCGCGAGTACACGCTTGCCGCGAGTGCATGGCGCGACTTCCAGCCGATAGCGCCGCCGGATGGCCAGCCGCTGATTGTCGTGGTGAAGGTGACGCCGTCTGACATGATGCCTTCTCCTGTTGATATCACTGTCGATCGCGTCTGGGTGCTGAATGGAAAGAAGCAGTGGTCGGCCAAGCCGGAACAGGGTACGACACCGCTTGAGACTGCAGTCCGGGGCGGACCGAAGTGGGGCCCGGGCATTGAGGTAGACGTGGTCGCGCGGCTGAAGCGGGGCAAGCAGACCTGGCTGGTTCGGGCGGCGGGCGTCGACATCAAGCGTACCGACTGAGAACGAGGCAAGATGCAAAATGTCAGATAAGAGATGTGAGAAGTCCGAGGCCGGCTGTTCCGCAGTCTTCTTGACCGTCTGACCACAAGGGTGTAGATTCCCAGCATGGCGCAGCGCATCGCGGTCTGTAACCAGAAGGGCGGGGTCGGGAAGACCACGACTTCGGTGAGTCTGGCTGCCGCGCTGGCGCTGAAGGGCGGTCGAGCGCTACTCGTGGACATGGACCCGCAGGCGCACGCCACGCTCGGACTGGGCGTTGACCGTTCGACGCTCCAGATATCTGTGTACGAAGCGATGTGCGAGGCGCAGCGGGTCACCGACGCGGTTCTCAAGGACAAGGCTGAGAATCTGGATCTGCTGCCGGCATCGGTCAGCCTGGCCGGCGGCGAGGTCGAGTTGATTGACGCCGACGAGCGCGAGTTCAGGTTGAGCAAGGCGCTGTCGCTGGTCGAGCCCGAATACGAGTTCGTCATCATCGACTGTCCGCCGTCGCTCGGGATTCTGACTCTCAACTGCCTGGTCGCAGCACAGAGCGTGCTGATCCCGGTGCAGGCCGAGTATCTCGCAATGGAAGGTATGTCACGGTTGCTGGACACGATAGGCCTGGTGCGGCAAGGCTTAAACCTGACCCTCGCGATCGAGGGCGTGCTGCTTACGATGTACTCGTCGCGGTTGAGCCTTGCCCAGCAGGTGGCAAGCGAAGTGCGGGGCTATTTCAAGGAGCAGGTGTTCGACACCGTGATTCCGCGCAGCGTCCGGCTGGCCGAGGCCCCGAGCTTCGGGAAGACGATCTTCGGCTACGACGGCCACTCGGCCGGGGCGCAGGCGTACATGGCGCTGGCGGATGAGGTGATGGCGAGGCACAAAGGACCGGGCGAAGTCAGAAGTTAGAAGCCAGATGGCAGAAGTCAGAACCGCGGACCGGGCGCGCAGGAGGAGGCGGAATGCGTAAGGCGCTGGGAAAGGGCATCAGGGCGATAATTCCGGAAGAGACGCAGGCCGCGATGGCGGCCGAGGCTCGGCCCATTCGGATTGACGAAATCAGGCCTAACCCGTTCCAGCCCCGGACCAAGGCCGAGGAGGACCTCGACGAACTGGTCGCGTCGATAAAGACGCACGGCGTGCTGCAGCCGATCATGGTGCGGCGGCGGCGCGACGGCTACGAAGTGGTGATGGGCGAGCGACGGCTGCGGGCGTCGAAACTCGCCGGCCTCGAACAGGTCCCGGCGGTCGTCCGGGTGGTAGACGAGCTGGAGATGCTCGAGTTCGCCCTGATTGAGAACCTGCAGCGTCAGAATCTGAACCCGATTGACGAAGCGATGGGGTACAAGCGTCTGAATGAAGAGTTCAATCAGACCCACGAGGTCATCGCCGAGCGGGTAGGCAAGGATCGGTCGACAGTGTCCAACGCGCTGCGCCTGTTGACGTTGCCCTTCAAGGTGCGCGATGCGCTGGCCGCGGGCCAGATCACTGCCGGCCACGCCCGGGCACTCTTAATGAGTGACAACCGGAGGGTGCAGGTCGAGGTGTGCGAACGGATAGTGAAGGACGGGCTGTCGGTCCGGCAGATCGAGAAGCTCTGCGGACAGGCGAAGACCAAGGGACACAAGCCGAGGCCGGAGAAGGACATCCACCTGCGTGAAGTCGAGGACGGATTGGCGACTCACTTGGGTACCAGGGTTGTCATCAATCCGGGCAAAGGCGGCGCCGGAGAGATTGTGGTCCGCTACTTCTCGGCCGAGGACCTCGAACGGGTGGTCGAGAAGATGAAGGGGCGATAGGTTTCGGCCGAAGTCAGAAGTCAAGAACCAGAAGGCAGTATGCAGAAGTCGGAATTGCAGGTGGCTGTTTTTCCTCCCTCTCCCTCTTGGGGGAGAGGGTCGGGATGAGGGGAATCGCGTCTCGCATGAAGCGTCTGGCGTAGAGCGTTAGGCATGCCCCGCAAAGAGCTTTCGTTCTTCATCGCCAGCAACTACAGCCCGAACTCGCTGCGGTTCAGCCTGCCACTGTGGGTTGCCCGGCTACTCGGTGTCATCGCAGGCCTGCTCGCGTTGCTCGTGGTCACGTCGCTGGTGATGACGCTGGCCGGGGCCTACCGACTCAGCCGGCTTTCGTATCTTGAGAGTCGAAATCGGCAGCTTGAGGGGGAATTCACCAAGGTGGTATCCCTGCGCAGGCAGCTCGCGCGGGTCGAGGAGCAGAGTCGGAAGATGGCGACAATGCTCGGGATTGAGAGGACGCCGGCCGCAGTGAATTGGGACTCGGTGCCGCTGGATTCGCACGCACTGCCGGAGTGGCTGAAGGGCAAGGTCTGGGGAACTGAGTTGGCGCCGAAGTTGTTGCCGGTCGAGTATTACGCGGTGTCACAACGCGCCAATGAAGGTCACGCTGCTATCGACCTTGCCGCTGCGGATGGCGCGTCGGTGCGGGCGACCGCGGACGGAGTCGTCGAACAGCGCGGAGAAGACCGGCAGTACGGCCGTTTCCTGCTATTGAAACATGGGCAGGGATACGAGAGCTACTATGGCCATCTTCAGGATTGGAACGTGGACAAGGGCGACTCGGTTCTGGCCGGGCAGACCATCGCCTGGGTCGGCACGACTGGAATGTCAACCGCCCCGCACCTCCATTTCGAAATACGCAAGGACGGACGGCGCATCGACCCGGCCGGCGTTCTCAAGTTCTAGGCGGATAGGGCTCCCGTGGCCCGTCCGAATTCCGGCACTTGAATCCTAGAATCCTTGACCCCTTGACCCCTGCTTCCTAGCATTGGCCATGGAAAGCGTATACGACGTAATCATGCGGCGCAGGACAGTGCGGTCGTTCACCGATCAGCCGGTCGAGGAGGAGAAGATTCTGAAGCTGCTCGACGCGGCGATCCACGCCCCGTCCGGCGGCAACATCCAGCCGATCTCAATAGTCAGAATCGAGAAACCCGAGGGCCGGGACAAGATGGCGAAGCTGGCCGTAAACCAGCCATGGGTGGCGAGAGCGCCGCTCTGCCTGCTTTTCTGCGTCGATTTTCACCGGACCGGCAAGTGGGCCGAGGCCGAGGGCGCGAGCTACGGCGGCGAGAGGGCGCTGATGAGCTTCCTGCTCGCTTACGCCGACGTGTTCTGCTCGGCCGAGAACGCGGTCCTGTGCGCGACGAGCCTCGGTCTGGGCACGGTCTACATCGGCATGGTCCTAGCCGCCATGTCCGAGATTCGTCAGGAGTTCGGACTGCCGGACAAGGTCGTACCGGTTGTCGCGCTCTGCGTCGGCTACCCCAAGAAAGTACCGACGGGCATCGCGAAGCTGTCCCGGGCGGCGATCGTTCACTCCGAGCGGTATGAGGAGAAGCCGCCCGAAGAACTCCGACAGCTCTACCGCGAGAAGTATGGTGACCTGACATCGGACGTTAAGGCCTACTTCAAGCGGACCTACCAGGAGGCGCTGGAACTCGACGAGCAGTCGCGGCCCGATTTCACCCAGAAGATTGCACGGCTGATGGTACGAATGGAGGTCGGGAATGCCGCCCAGCTTCTGTTCAAGATGCGCTACCCGGAAGAGGGGATGAAGCGCATGGGTGACATGATAGTCGCCTCCCTGCGTGAGGCCGGCATCGACTGCCTGTAGACCGCCGCAGCGGCTGCAAGTCTGATTGACTTTCGGCGGCGGTTCGCTACCATCTAAGTCCGCAACGACAATAGAATGACTATTTCCGATTGGCGATTGACGAAAGACGGAGCCGGGACGCGGGCCGTATCGGCCGGCGGCGCGCTCCGCGGATTGGAGACATGATGGTTGAATCCTGCATAATGCTGAGCGGCCAGCCGCTGGAGATTCGCTGGCATGGGCGCGGCGGGCAGGGCGCCAAGACCGCGGCGCTCTTGTTCGGCGAAGCCGCGCTCGATACCGGGAAGTTCATCCAGGCGTTCCCGGAGTACGGGCCGGAGCGGATGGGCGCGCCGGTGGCCGCTTTCAACCGGCTTTCCGACAAGCCGATTTGGTCTCACGCCGGCGTGAAGAACCCACGGGTCGTGGTCGTGCTCGATGCATCGCTGATTGAGCCGGCCAAGGTTACCGAGGGACTGATGGAAGACGGAATCCTGCTCGTTAATTCGAATCTCGAGCCGGCCGAGCTGCGCAAGCGGCTGAGCCTTCCGTCGGGCATCAGGCTCTACGTGGTAGACGCGTCGAAGATTGCGATGGAGACCGTGGGCAAGAACGTGCCGAATACGCCGATGCTCGGTGCGCTGGTGAAGGTCACCGGCGTGCTTGAGTTCGACCAGATGATGGAGGCGGTGAAGCACAAGCTCGCTGAGAAGTTCCGCGGCGGCAAGGAGAAGTTCGTCGAGCCAAACCTGGTCAGCGTCCGCCGGGCGTACGAGGAGGTTCGATGCTAGGGATGAGGATGCAATGCAGAATGCAAACTGCAGAATGCAGAATGCAAAATGGCGGACTGAGGGCAGAGGAGGCGGACTGACATGGCCGAACTGAAGAACTGGAAAGAGCTGCCATGCGGCGCGATTATCGAGGACATGAAGGCAGTGCTGGACAACAAGACCGGCGCGTGGCGCTCGGTGCGTCCGTGCTGGAACAAGGAGAAGTGCATCCAGTGCCTGAACTGCTGGATCTTCTGCCCCGACGCAGCCGTCATCGTGGAGGACGGAAAGGTGACCGGCATCAACTACGACTACTGCAAGGGCTGCGGCATCTGTGCCAATGTCTGTCCGACCAAGGTGCAGGCCATCACCATGGAAGAGGAGCGTAAGTGAGGCATTGCAGATTGCAGATTGGAGATTGCAGATCGGCGGAAGGGAGGCCGAGATGATTCTCGCCAAGACGGGGAACGAGGCGCTGGCGTACGCGATGAAGCAAATCAACCCCGACGTCGTGGCCGCGTACCCGATTACGCCTTCGACCGAGATAGTGCAGATATTCGCGCAGTACGTGAGCGACGGCAAGGTCGACTCCGAGTTCGTCGCGGTGGAGAGCGAGCATTCGGCGATGTCGGCCTGCATCGGCTCGGCCGCGTCCGGGTGCCGGACGATGACCGCGACCGCATCGCAGGGGCTGGCGCTGATGCATGAAATGCTCTTCATCGCCGGCGGCCTGCGCCTGCCGATCGTGGTGCCGATTGCGTCGCGTTCGCTCTCCTCGCCCCTGAACATCCACGGCGACCATTCGGACTCGCTCGCATCGCGCGACTCGGGCTGGATGCAGTTCTTCTGCGAGTCGGTGCAGGAGGGCTACGACACGCTCATCCAGTGCGTGAAGATTGCCGAGCGGGCTTCGTTGCCGGCGATCTGCGCCGTGGACGGTTTCATCCTTTCCCACTGCATGGAGCGGATCGAGACGTTCGACGACGAGCCGGTACGCGAGTTCCTCGGTCCCTACAAGCCGAGCTGGAACCTGCTCGACTACAAGAAGCCGATTCTGGTCGGTCCGGCAACGATGCAGGACTACTACTTCGAGTTCAAGCGTTCGCAGATTGAAGGCATGAACCAGGCGCTGCCCATCATCGAGGCGGTACAGGAGGAATTCAAGCAGAAGTTCGGCCGCGGCTACGGAATCATCGAGGAATACGGGACCGAGGACGCCGAGGCGGTGGTGCTCTTGATGGGCTCGGCCTGCGGCACGATGCGGGAGGCGGTCGATGCCATGCGCAACCAGGGCAAGAAGGTTGGCATGGTGAAGCTGCGCGTGTTCCGGCCGCTGCCGCACAAGCTGCTGAAGGAGACGCTGGCGAAGTTCAAGACGGTCGCGGTGATGGACCGGGCCGACGCGGTCAACTCGTACGGCGGCCCACTCTTCACCGAGACGACGTCAGTGCTGTACGACCTGCCCCAGCGGCCCAAGGTGCTCTCCTACGTCTACGGCCTCGGCGGCAAGGAGTTCTCGCTGGCCGATGCCGCGACGGTGCTGGAGCAGGCGCACGCCGGCAAGAAAGAAGACCTCGTTACTTACGTGGGAGTGAGGTAAGCCATGGCAAGACTCAAGGACCTCTGCAAGAATCCCGAGCTCTTCTCAAGCGGCCACCGCGCCTGCGCGGGCTGCGGCGAGGCGCTGGCAGTCCGACAGATACTGCTGGCTGCACCGCAGCCGGTGGTCGGCATCATGCCGACCGGGTGTACCGAGATATTCTCGTCCATCTACCCGCACTCCGCCTGGCAGATACCGATGATCCACACCGCGTTCGAGACCGCCGCGTCCACCGCGTCGGGCGTCGTCGCCGCCTACAACTTCCACAAGAGGATGGGCAACATCAAGGACGACGTGAAGTTCATCGCGTTCGCCGGCGACGGCGGCACCTACGACATCGGTTTCCAGGCGATCTCCGGAGCGTTCGAGCGACGCCACAAGTTCCTCTACGTCTGCACCGACAATGAGGGATACATGAACACGGGCATCCAGCGCAGTTCGGCTACGCCCTATGGCGCACACACGACGACTTCACCCGCCGGCGAGGTGATACCGGGGAAGACGATGCCCCGCAAGGACCTGATGGAGATCATCATCGCTCACAACCCGGCCTACGCGGGCCAGACCACGATTGCGCTCTGGAATGACCTCGTCACCAAGGTCGGCAAGGCGCTGGCCGCGGATGGGCCGAGCTTCCTCAACGTGCTCGTGCCCTGTCCGCTCGGCTGGCAGCACCCGGGCAACTTGACGATCGAGATGTCGAAGCTCGCGGCCGACACCTGCTTCTGGCCGATCTACGAATGGGAGAATGGCAAGTACAAGATCAACTACGAGCCGAAGGAGAAGAAGCCGGTCGAGGAGTTCATGAAGCCGCAGGGCCGGTTCAGCCACCTGTTCAAGGGCGACAAGGGCAAGGCGATTATCGCCGAGGCCCAGCGTCAGATCGACGCGCAGTGGGCCCTGCTCCACAAGCGCCAGGAGGCGTTCGGGGCCTAGGCAGCTCAAGCACAAGTTCAAGCAGGCGGGCCGGGGAGTGCCGGCCCGCCGTCATTGACACCGGGGGAATGTGGGGGAGACTCGGTTGGAGGTACGTGTGAAGAGAATAGCTATTCTCTCCGTGTTCCTGCTGCTGCTCGGCGGCTGACCCGGCAGTGTCAAGACTGCCGGTCGGCAGCTGCCAGCCACTCAGGCAGGCACACAGGAGTTGCTCTGAACGCTGTCGCCCGGGTTGCTCCATACTCCTTGAAGTGACGGAGTACGAACGACGGTGAACGGCGAACGGTATACGGTCTCTAGACGTGAGCAAGGGCGAAGACGTCGAGCGTCGCGGCGACCGACCAGTGGAGAATCGCGCCGGGTATGAAGCTGCGGTTCCGCAAAGCGATGATACCGAGCACGATGCCGGCGATGATCGACCCGATGGCCTCGGGCCCGGGCTTGCCGACGTGCATCACTGCAAACGGGATGGTCTGAATCGCGATGGCCGCGGGGCCGCCTACCCGGCGCTCGAACGTGAACAGCAAGTAGCCACGGCAGAGAAACTCCCAGGTCAACATGCCTACCGCCCTGATGCCCAGTCCGAGCAGCAGGCTGCCCGTGCCGAGGCGCTCGAAGGCGAAGAAGGGATAGGCGCGCTGGAAACCGGCCTGGCGGGAAGCGACGTACACGATCGGTAGCATCACGACATAGAGCAGCCCGATGTCGCGGAACCAGCGCCATGGTTTCGCCACGCCGAACCCGACCTCGGTCGGAGACAGCCGCAGCAGTATGAGCGACAGCAGCGGCAGAGCCAGGTAGAAGAGACTGCGCCACAGCACGGTCACGGCTCCGGGCCATCCCGGGCTCAGGTTCGGGAACCGGGGTTTGACGTACTGCGGAACCAGCGCCGCCAGCGCGAAGATGGCGGCCGCCAGCAGCAGGTCGGGCGCGGCGGTGACGTTCCTGCGCGCGTCGTCCCACAAGCCGCGGATATAGGGCACCGGTGAAGATAGGGGCGGCCGCCTCAGCCGTCAAGTCAGGCGAGGAATTGACAAGACGGGTCCCTGGCATAAGCTTGCAGTCATGCGCATGCCATGGGTCATTCTCACTTCCTGCCTGCTGGTGCTGGCCGGCTGCCCGAACAGCCACGCGCCACTGGTGCCTCTGCTGTTTGTGCCGGACATAGCCCAGCGCGGCGATTCGGTGCGGGCCAGGATATCCTGCTACGACAAGGATGACGATTCGCTCTACCTGCTCGTCGAGTGGAGCGACGGGACCGAATCCGATTGGCTGGGACCGATCCCGTCCGGGTCGGACTACGACGTCTACCACGTCTACGGCGATACCGGGACGTTCGTTGTCCTCGCCAAGGCGAAAGACGAAACCCATGAGACCCCGTGGTCCGATACGTCTTTCGTCCGCATCGGTGAATACGGGCCGTTTGTTCCGCATCGGCCGGCCGGACCCGAGACGGTGACGGTCGGCGATTCTGCCAACTACGTCACTACCACCGGCCATCCGCTAGGGCGGAAAGTCTCCTTCCAGTTCGATTGGGGAGACACCCTGGGTGACTGGAGCGAGTACGTCAGACCGAATGTGTTCTTCAGTGTCCGCCACTCCTTCCCGCATGCCGGGACGATGCTCGTGCGGGCGCGGGCGCGCGATACGCTGGCCTACGTCACGGACTGGTCGAAACCGGAGACGGTGCTGGTTGTGGAGTGAACGCCGAGTCCCGTCCTGAACCCGGCTGCGGAGAGCGCTGACTGGAAACTCGACATCGACTCGTCATTCGAGTCTCCGGCTTCGGGTTTGTTTACAGCTTCTGAGCCTTTGCTACAATGTCGTTTGAAGTCTTTCTTGGAGGCAATGTGAAAAAGTCTGTGTTGTTACTTCTGGTTGCGCTGGCACTCGTCGCGCCGGTCTCGGCAAAGAGCCATCTCGACATCGTCGAAATGAAGGCCAAGATCCACGCGACGCCGGAGCAGGTCGCGCGCATCGCGCCCGACGTGCTGGAGTTCTACGGCGGCGGCGACGGCTGGTTCATTGGCGCAGTAACCCGGCCGACTTACGAAGAACTTGCGCGCGAGGGCTTCGATATCGAAGTGATCGTACCGGACGTCCGGGCCGCGGCGATGCAGGATGTGGATGCCTTTCACACCTACGAGCAAATTCGGGATACTCTGGTCATAATCGCTCAAGACCACCCGAGCATCTGCCGGCTCGACACCATCGGCTACTCGTACGACGGCAATCTGCTGCTGGCGATGAAGATATCCGACAACGTCAACGCGATGGAAGGCGAACCGCGCATCTGCTTCGACTGCTCGATTCACGGCAACGAGAACAACGGCTGCGAAATCGGTCTGCACGCGATAATCGAGTTAGTCAGCGGTTACGGCGTGAACTCGGACATTACGCGCTGGGTGAACGAGCGGGAGATATGGATAGTGCCGATGGACAACCCGGACGGGCTGATATCGCGTTCGCGCTACAACGGCAACGGCGTGGACTGCAACCGGAACTACGGGCTGGCCTGGGATCCGGGTTCGGGCGGCGGCACCGGGCCTTTTAGTGAGCCGGAGAGCCAGTGCTACTACTTCCTCAGTGAACAGCACCCGATGGCAGCCTGGTCCCAGTACCATTCGGGCGTGGAATCCGCGATGTGGCCCTGGGGCTATACGACCAAAGCGACGATGGACTCGGTTGTTCACGCCTATGAGATGGTGCGCTACGGCGAAATCTGCGAATACCCCGCTTTCCAGATTTCGCGAGACCTGTACCCGGTCTCCGGTGGTTCAGTCGACTGGTACTACGGCGCGCGCGGCGCCCTCGGCTATGCGGTCGAGGTCTGCGGCGGCCAGCCCAGCCCGCCGTCGGACATAGATACCATCAACCACAAGAACTGGACCGCGATGAAAGAGCAGATCGAACGAGTGATGTGGGGTATCAGCGGCCGCGTGCTCGATTCGGTCACGGGTCAGCCGGTTAGTGCCCGCGTCATCGTGAACCCGCCCAACTGGTTCACATACACCGATTCGATGGGTTACTACCACAAGAACGTCCATGACGGGACGTATACCGTCACCTTTGAAGCCAACGGCTATCAGACCAAGACCGTAAGTGACGTGACGGTTCCATCCGATACGTTTGCCGTCGTCAACGTGGCGCTTGTGGCCGATACCACCGCGCCGGCCTGTGCGTTCAAGGCCATTACCAGCTACATGAACGAGAGCCCGGCCAACTCCAACCCGACCTTTCTGAGCTACGCCCTGGGCCGAGCCGACAGCATCCGTTACTCAATCGGCAACCGCGGCTATTGCAGCTTCGACATGGGCGCCAAGACTCCCCTCATCAACGGCGCCAGCTCGGATTTCTTCGTCATCGAGGGCGACTCCAGCCCGGAGGCGTGCAGCGTCTTCGTCTCCAACGACTGGAACGGGCCGTGGCATTACGTCGGGTTCGGGACCGGTACCCAGGGCTACGACCTCACGGTCGCGGGTATGGATACGGCCCGATTCGTCCGGATTGTGGACGACGGCGACGGCGGGTCTGGACCCTACGCCGGGTTTGACCTGGACGCGATCGAAGCGGTAGTCACGGACGCACCGATCCTCTTCTACCAGGCGCAGACCATGGTCGACTCGCAGCCCGGCGGTAACGGTGACGGCAAGCTCGACGCGGGTGAGAACGCCGACCTCGTAGTCGCGCTCAGGAATGCCGGGCGTCTGGGTGTCGACAGCCTGTTTGCTGTGCTCCGGACCGCCGATACATACGTCTCGGTGTCGGATTCGACCGGCTACTACGGTTCGGTTCCTTCCGATACGACACTAGACAACGACGCGGACCGGTTCCACGTTGCCGCGGCCGGCAACACGCCACAGGAGCACCGAGCCCAGATGCGGCTGTACCTCACCGGCATGAACTACTCCGACAGCCTGCTGTTCAATATTACAGTCGGCGAGATACTTGCGACCGACCCGATTCCGGACGGGCCGCGGACGCCGGCGCTGTACTGGGCATACGACGATATCGACACGCTCTACCCCGACTATCCGACCTACGAGTGGGTCGAGGTCAACGGTGTCGGCACTCGGCTGACGTTCCAGCAGAATGACGATGTCGTCCTCGTCAACCTGCCGGCCGAGTTCGGGCCGCTCAAGTTCTACGGCGACAGCTACGCGCAGATTTCAGTCTCTGCCGACGGCTGGATCGCCTGTGGCAACTACACGCAGGACAACTTCGACAACACCGGCCTGCCCAGCACCTCGGCTCCGCCGGCGGCGGTCTTTGCCAACTGGGACGACCTCTACCCCCGCTCGGGCCCGGGCGGGGCCGGATACGTCTACTGGTATCACGACACGGCCGGCCACCGACTCATCGTTGAATACGACAGCGTCAGGTACTACGCCGGCTCGAACCGCGACAAGTTCGAGGTCATCTACTACGATACCACCGTCGTCTCACCCTCCGGCGACAACGTCATCGTAGCGCAGTACATGACCGCGACCGGGTTCAGCAGTTCGACCGTCGGCATCCAGGACCCGACTCAGGCCATCGCGATCCAGGTCCTCTACAACGGTACCTACACGCACGGCGCGGCACCGATTGCCGCGGGCCGGGCCATCAAGTACACGACTTCGTCGGCGACAGGCGTTGTCGAACCGGTGTCGAGCTTGATGCCGCCCGACCGACTGACGCTGGCGAGTCTGGGCAACCCCAGCCGCGGCCGCGTGCTGCTTTCCTACAACTTGCCGGTCAGTGGTCCCGCGAAGCTGGCGGTATACGACCGGGCGGGACGGCGAGTGAGACAACTGGCGAACGGCCCGGCCAGAGCCGGCATGCATCGCATCGTGTGGGACGGCACGGACGCTGATGGACGCGAAGTCGGGGCAGGAGTGTACCTGGTGCGGCTGGTCGCGAACGACAAGTCCGTAGTCCTTAAGACGGCGGTGGTGCGCTAGATGGCGCGAAAGACAAAGGACAAAGGACGAGGGACGAAGCAAGTCCGGACAAGGACAAAGGCCGAGGTCCGAAGTCCGTCCCTAATTCCTATTCCTCAATCCCTAGTCTCTCGGAAAACGTGGGACCACTACTTCATGGACATCGCGCAACTGGTGAGCGAGCGCTCGACCTGCCTGAGGCGCAAGGTCGGCGCGGTACTGGTGCGGGACCGACGGATTCTCTGCACCGGGTACAACGGCGCGGCGCACGGGCTGCCGCACTGCGACGAAGTCGGCTGCCTGCGGGAAAAGCTCGGGATTCCCTCCGGGGAACGCATCGAGATTTGCCGGGGCATTCACGCCGAGCAGAACGCACTCGTTCAGGCCGCGACCTTCGGAATCAACGTCAGCGGCGCGACGCTCTACTGCACGCACGAACCGTGCGTTACCTGCGCCAAGATGCTCCTGAACGCGCGCATCAGAGAGTTCGTGGTCGAGCATCCCTACCCGGACAAGCTCGGCCGCGACATGCTGGTCCAGGCGGGCGTCAGAGTCCGCAAGCCGACCTAGCCGGCCGGCCCGGAACTCAGTGCGGCGGCCTTCGGGCCGCCGTCTTTCCTTCCCCCGAATCGGCCGTGAACTGGTTCCGGGCCAGCGTACTAATGCCATGCGCGTCAACCTATTGACTAGTAACCGGCGAGAGTTATAATCCGTTAGCGACGCCGATGCGGAGTCCGACATCGACGTTCTGGTTGTGCTGGAGGAGGTCGACCGGGAAATCCGCAAGCGCGTGTCCGTCCTCTGCTGTGATCTGAGCATCGACTATCATGTCGTCATCTCTCCAATCCTCTATTCGCTTGTCGAATTCAGCTCGGAACACGTTCGGGCAACGCCGTTCTACCAGAACGTCGGTCGCGAAGGGGTGCCGGTGTGAGCAACCCAAAACAGGACCTGATCCGCTACCGCATGGACCGGGCTCGCGAGGCCTTAGGCGACGCTGAGGCTGCTCTTTGCGAGGAGCGCTGGAATGAGGCCTCGAACCGCATCTACTACGCGATGTTCTACGCGGCGACGGCCCTTCTTGCTACCCGTAACCTCAGCGCCTCCCGGCACTCGGGGGTCATCTCACTGCTCCACGAGCAATTCGTCCACGCGGGTTCGTTTCCGCGCCACTTGGCGCACCAATTGTCCGCTGCATTCGATATGCGCGCCGAGAGCGACTACAAGGACTTTGCTGAACCTGACCCGGTTCGGCTGCGAGAGATGCTCGTGCAAGCAGGAACCTTCATCGGTGAAGTAGCGAAGCGGCTTACGGCACTGGAGCAGCGCGAGACCGAGCCGGGTTAACCCGGCCGCTTTGCCTTCTGCCCGCTGCTATCTTCCATCTGACTTCCATCGAGCCCACATCAGTGTCCATCCGTGGCCAGCCGTGGTTTCTGCTCCCCAGCCCTGAATCTGCGTATCGTTCTCTCCGGCCAATGGCGGTTCCATCTGCGCAATCTGCGGTTCTTCTCTCTGCGTCCGCAGTTCTGCATTCTGGTCTCTGCACTCTGACTGCGTTATCTGAATCCGAACCATCCGCGTAATCTGCGGTTGTCCTGAGAGAATCCTCCACTCCGCTCTGCTCGGGTCGGGATGATCCTCCTTGGCGGACTTGGCGTGCTTGGCGGTTCTCAAATCTGTACTACAAGCATGCAACATCGTCGTTTTCGCAAAGATGTTTCCGTTCCCCGCCTCTGTCCTGAGGTCGTCGGGTTCTTGATTGCTGCCAGCTTCCGGGCATTTTGACCTTTGCATTTTGCCTTTTGACCTTTGACTTGCGCGTCCGACGCGCGCTGTGTAATCTGTGGATGGTCATTCCTGAAAGTATTGCCCCGTTGCCTCACGTAGGGATCTAAACGGACGGGTCCGTTGCCTCATATATATATCTACACGAAACTGATGCTCTGTCCAGCCACGGGCTTGGGCAGCGGCCCGGCCTCGCCTTCGACTGC
>Ga0172371_10004211_pt1 | contig 21898 bp, 18 predicted proteins | sample Lak12m_FD_114543 | JGI IMG/M metagenome (GOLD analysis project Ga0172371, IMG submission 114543) | Freshwater microbial communities from Kabuno Bay, South-Kivu, Congo - kab_022012_12m | ecosystem: Environmental > Aquatic > Freshwater > Lake | place: Democratic Republic of the Congo: South-Kivu...
ACGAACACCTCCACCGCGTCGTCGGCCCAGACCTGGCCATCGCGATCCCGGGCGTCGGCCTTCGGGGTTGCCCCGGAGGGCAGCGGCAGCGTCACCGCCAGGTACAGGCAGCGGTCGTCGAAGCCGACGCGGAGCAGGGGCGCGTCGGCGACCCGCACTTCCGTGCCGAGACTGAAGAAGGTGTCGGTCGAGCCGGCCGCCTGCCACGAGGCCGCGTCCAGCCCGGCACCCACCGGCGGCGGCGCACTGAGGAAGCCTGCCGAGAGGATGGGCGCTCCGGGCTCAGGCGCCGCGGCGGCGACGGCGGCCTTGGGCGCCAGCGTCAGCACACCCGCCGCAACACACGCCATGCCGAGGCTCGCAGAAGGTGAGAGGATGCAGGCAGGCAGAGACTCCATGGGATGCCCTCTGGTCCCGAAGCGGAACCGCATGGCAGGCTCCACGGCCGTTACGGCGCCGAGATGCGGTCGGCCAACTCCGGCGCCAACCGCCGGAAGTCGGCCACGTTGAACGTATAGAGCCGGTCACAGACCGCGGCCCTGGCGCACTCGATGAGGAGCGCGTCGTAGACCTTGCCGCCCGGCAGCGAGTACCTCACGCACGCCTGGATGGCCCGTTCATACATGCCATCGGTCACTGCGTGCGCGCGGAAGTGCGGGCGGATGTTGGCGCCGATGATCATCTCGGCTTCGGCAGGCAAGATGCGAGGTGCCAGCGGAAGGGAGGTCAGGGCCGAGAAGGTCTCCGCCAGGCTGTGGCAGGAGATCACCCCCTCGGTGCCTCCGACGACCGACTGCATCAGAGGCCAGGCACGAGGGAAATGGGGATGCCGCCGCACGCAGCCAGCAACCAGGACCGACGTATCGACGAAGTACCTCATCCCAGCCCGCCGCTTACCTGCCGGTTGCGCTGGTCCCGCACCGCCTCGACCGCCAGCACCAGGTCGCCCGTCGGCTCACCCTCGTGAACCAGGAGACCATGCTCCTCCGTCAGCGAGGGGCTCTGTTGCTGGGGCCGCAGGAGGATGCCGTCTGACTCGACCTGGAGCTCCAGCTTCGAGCCACGGCCTAGGTGGAAGTGCCTGCGGATCGGTTGCGGCAGAACAATCCTGCCGGCAGCATCGATGGTCAGAACAGCCTTCATGGCATGGAAGGTACCATTTGCCATTTGGACTGTCAAACAGATGTGGTCCCTGCCGCGCCGTGAGTTGCGACCACCCGCACCGTGTGGTACCTTCAGCGCCGGGCGGGAAGGCAGGTCCTGTCTACCGGTGGACCAGGACGCCCAGACGGGTATGCCGCACGCCCGAAGTGGCCACGATGGAACACCATCCAGCGATCACCAGGCAGGCCCCCGCGTGGCACAACCGCAGTGCTTGGCCTGCACGGATCAGCGCCCTTGCGGCGGGGTGCTTCTGCCTGGTTGTTCTCGGCGTGTTCGGGTCGCTGGAATACCGGACACGGGTCAGGGCCCGTGAGCACGAGGTGAGGGAGGCCAACCAGCGCAAGGCCCATACAGACTGCGAGTCGCTATGGCCGGGTCTGGTTGCCCTGCTGCAGGCATGGCGCCAGACCCAGCCTGGCCCGGACGATCCCGCCCAGGCCTGCTACGACCTGGTGCTGGTCATCGACCTGCCGATGCGCCAGGTGCGCCTGGAGCGCGGAGGGAGCACGGCGGCCGACCACCTCGTCTCCTTGCCGGGCGGCTACACCTGGCAGGCCTTCCACGTCACGCCGGACGCATCGCGGGGCCTCCCCGACGTCGTGCGGCTCCAACTCCGCGGTCACAGCCAGCAGAAGAACGTGTTCCCTGAGATCATCGCCGTTCAGGGACAGCTCGACACCCAGGCGGGCTTCTACATCACGGTCGAGCCCGGTAACGGTTACCGGATGGGGATGGGTACCGGAGTCGCCAAGTGGCGGGCAGAGAGGGCCATCCCAAGGCGAGAAGGGCGCATCACGATCAGGGAGTCGCTGCTGGTGACTGCAGTGACAGGGGAGTGAACCGCGCTCACACCCGAGGGGGCTGGGAGGGTGTTGTCAAGAGGCTCGTAGCGCCACCCGCGACGATCGGAAGACAGCTTCGGAGGTGTTCCCATGTCAGCGGTACCGGTTCGCCTTGACCTCCACCCCTCATTCTGCCGCGAGACCGAGCACACGCTGGTCGGCAGTGACCACTTCCGGGTCAGTACGTTCCGCTTCCGCAGCGGCGTCGCGGCGGTTCGCCTGCACAATGCCACGGGGGAGCTGGTGGTGCTGCCCTGGCAGGGCCAGCAGATCTGGTCCGCCCGCATCCACGGCCGCGACCTGGGCATGCGCTCGACCGTGAAGGAGCCCGTGCCGACCCGGGAGTTCCTGCCGACGTATGGCGGTTTTTTCCTGCACTGCGGGGCGCTGGCCATGGGCGTGCCAGGCCCGGAGGACAAGCACCCACAGCATGGCGAGCTGCCCAATGCACCGTTCCAGGAAGCACATCTCGCCCTGGGCGATGACGACCAGGGGCCTTTCCTGACCCTGGGCGGGACCTACCGGCACACGGTGGCCTTCGTTGCCGACTATGAGGCCCGGGCGGCGGTCCGCCTGCGGCCAGGCAGCCCGGTCTTCGACGTCTCCCTGGAGGTCACCAATCTGCGGCACTCGCCAATGCCCTGGATGTACCTGGCGCACGCCAACTTCCGGCCGGTCGAGGGGGGCCGGCTGGTCTACTCCGCACCGTGCACCCCCGCGCACGTGCGCCTGCGCCGCGGGCTGCCAGCCCACGTCAGCGCACCCAAGGGCTACCGGGAGTTGCTCGATCAACTCGCCAGGGACCCCGCGCTCCACAACGTCTTCCACGAGAGCACGCCCTACAACCCCGAGGTCTGTCTGTACCTGGACTACCTTGCCGATGCCACCGGCTGGGCCCACAGCCTCCAGGTGCTCCCGGACGGCCGCGCCGACTACATCGCCCACCGGCCCCTCCAGCTCAACAAGGCCATCCGCTGGATCTCCAACAACGGCGATGAGATGGCCATGGGGCTGATCCTGCCCGCCACGGCCGAACCGGAAGGCTTCGCCGCCGAGAAGGCCAAGGGAAACGTCCAGGAGATCCCGCCGGGCGAGACGCGCCGCGTCGACCTGCGCCTGGGTTCCCTCCTGGCCGCCCAGGCCGCCGACATGGAGAAGGCCATCGCGGCCATCCTCGCCGGCTGAGGCCACGCGGGGACGGGAGCAGGGCTCTGCCCCGCACCCCGCCGGGGAAGCTCGCTCCCCCGGGCCCCCACGAATAGGCAGGCTGCGGCAGTCGCTGCCGTCTTGTTCGCGGGGCGAACTGCGCGGCAGCATCGCCGCAGCCTGCGCTTGCCGGGCTGGCGCGGGGACCCGGGGGTTGGCGGCAGGCATACCGCGCGCGTGTCAGCCGCGGCGAAGCCCGGCCCAACGCTGGCAACGGCGGCGCGCCGGCGCAGGCGGCTCTCCGCCGCCAAGTCCGGTGTGCCTTGCCGTTGACAGCATTCCCGGGGGGGCCCGGGGGGCCTGTCCGGCCTCCCGGCGGGGGCAGGGGGGCGGAGCCACCGGAAGCCATTCCAGGCGGCGGCCTACGCGCCGAAGACCTCGCGGACGTACTGGCGCGAGGCGCGTTCGCGCTCGATCGGGGGCAGGTCCGTGGGGGTGCCGGCCTCGATGGCCTGTTCCAGGATGGCCGGCCCGTCGAAGGGCAGTTCTCGCAGCGTGGCCGCCAGACGTCGGTAGTCGATATCGCCATCGCCCATGGTCTGGGTCCAGACCCCGGCGCGCGACTGCCGGAGGTGGAGGGAGACGATACGAGGGCCGTAGAGGCGGACGATATCGAAGAGGGCCACCTGACTGTTGCCGGCGCCCCGGTAGATCCAGTGGGCGTCGAGGCAGAGGCCGACGTGCCGGGGGTCGGTGCCGACCAGCATGTGGTGGAACTCGCGTGCCGAGGCTTTCATCTCAGGGGAGTGGTTGTGGAAGGCCAGGCGTAGGCCCAGGCCCGCCAGTTCCTTGCCGAGCACGTCCAGGCCATGCGCTTGACACTCCAGCTCGGCATCGGTCTTGTCGTGGGGCAAGGGTTGGGGGTTGGTCACCAGGACCGTGGCCCCCAACTGCTTCGCGAAGACCGCCTTGCCCAGCACCTCGTGGACGCTCGGTTCCCAGCCGGCGTCGTGCAGGCGGCTGCCGGCGTAGATCGAGGGCATCTGCAGTCCATGTTTCGCCAGCAGCGAGGCCATGCGTTCGCAGAGGTGCGGGCTGGCCACGTCGTCGACCGTGCCCTCGAACGCCTGGCAGCCCGCCGCGGCGACGCCAGCCAGGACCTCGTCCCAGTCGTCCGAGTGCTTCTTCCCCATGGCCTGGTAGATCTGGAACCAGACGTAACTCTGTGTGCCGACGATCATGGGGGGAACTCCTTATGCCGAGCCCTGCGCCCGGCCGGTCCTTTTCGGCGTGGCTGCCGCGAGGGCCTTGTCCGCCCCAAACCGGAGGCCTGGGGCGTGGAGCCCCGGTGGACCGCCACCGCATGCGGCGGCGGTCCGTCCCGCGTTTGCGGGACGGCGCGCAGCCGGTATGCGCTGGCGATGCGGTGGGCCTCCACCGCTGTGCGCGTCGCCGCGACGGAGCGTGCCTCCCACGGTGTCGGTCTGGCGGCCCGGTGGCGATGCAGCGGGCCGCCACCGGGCCCGGCCGCTACTTCTTCGCCGCGGCACGGTCCTGCAGCTTGGCGGCCTCTTTGGGGTCGCCGATGTGCAGGGTGTTGTAGGCCTGTTCGCTCGAGGTGAACGCCGGGCCGCACTGCGGATGGCCGTGCCAGCACTCCTGGGAGACCATCGGGTTGGGGCGGCCGACCTCTTTCTCGCGCTTGGCGATGAAGGCGTTCATGCGGGCCCGCAACATCGCCGCCACCGCCGGCTCCTTGTCCGCCAGGTTCACCAGCTCCTGGGGGTCGTGCAGCAGGTCGTAGAGCTCCACCGGGGGCTTGAAGTGGAAGTCCGGCTCCAGGGCCTCGAAGAACTTCCATTCCGGAGTACGCCAGCCGTGTTTGCGCATCCAGGTGCACTCGGTGATGTAGAACTCGGTGTCGAGGTTGGGGGTCTCCCCGCGCACGAGCTTCATCAGCGACTGCCCGTCGAAGGGCACGCCGGCGTCCATGTCCAGCAACTCCATCAGCGTGGGCACCAGGTCCTTGTGCTGGTTGTAGCCCGGGACGCGGAGCCCTGCCGGGACCTTGCCCGGGTAGCGGATGATGCAGGGCACGCGCAGGGTGTTGTCGTAGATGCCGTGGTGGTCAAACCAGCATTCGTGGTCGTAGAGGGTCTCGCCGTGGTCGGCGTTGATGACCACGATGGTGTTGTCCAGGCAGCCGAGGGTCTCCAGCACGGTGAAGATGCGGGCGATGCAGGCGTCCATGTAGGCCACGGCGCCGTCATACTGCGCGATGACGTAGTCCTTGTCGGTGACCAGTCCCGGGCCGGGCAGCCAGGAGAGGAAGTAGTCCCGGAAGGGCACGAAGTCGTAGACCGGATCCATGCTCTTGTTGGCCGGGGCGTGCTCGTCGCCTTCGTAGAACATGCGGTCGTAGGGCTTCGGCGGCAGATAGGGCGTGTGCGGGTCCATGTGCCGCAGGTAGAGGAAGAAGGGCTTGCTCTCGCCCGCCAGCCTGACCAGCTCCGGCAACGCCACGTCGTTGAGCGCCTCGGCCTTGTGGCTGCGACCGTCCGTGCCCGGGCCCCAGCCGCTGAAGTTCAGGTAGTTCGCGAACCCGCGCGCCGCCGCGTTGCCGGTGAAGCCGACGCAGGTGGTGTCGTACCCGTGTTCGCCGAGGATCGTGGCCAGGGTCTTGGTCTCTTCCGGGAACTGGCCCTGGTGGCGCAGGGCGACGCAGTTGGTCCCGAAGCAGTCCCGGCCGGTCATCATGCTGCCGTAGCCGGGGGTGGTGGGGACGTGAGGTGAGAGGGTATTCTGGAAGAGCGTGCCGCCCTGGGCGAAGCGGTCGATGTGAGGGGTGGTGAGCTTCGGGTAGCCATAGCAGCTCATGTGGGTCGACACGAGCGAGTCGATACCGATCAGCAGGACGTTCGGTGGGCTCTTCTTCTTCCTGGGCATGGAGGCATCCTTCCTCAGTTTCCGTATGAGCGGGCAGGGGGCCGGCCGCAGCGCCGGCGCCCCGGATCACACGTCGGCGATGGCAGGGTCGTTGAGGTCAACGCGGCGCCCCTGGCGAGTGGACAGGTGGCAGGCCAGGGTCATGCGCAGGGAGGTGCGTCCCTCCTCGGCCGTGGCGATGGGGGCGCGCCGGCCGCGGAGGAAGTCGGCTAGTGGCTCGGCCAGGCCGGAGATGCGGGCGCCGTGGCCGGGTGGCGAGGCGATATCGCTGCAGACCCAGTCCTTCTGGCCGGCCATGAACCACTTCAGTCCGCAGGCGTTGGCCGGGCGGGGCACCCCGCAACTCGGGCCATCGCCGTAGTTCTGGACAATGGAGCCCTTCTCCGCCGTGATCTCGGTGGTGTTCTCACTGGCGACGCAGGTGAACGAGCTGCAGACCTCGGCGACGGGGCCGCCCTGGTAACGGTAGATGGCCACGCCGTTGTCCATGGGCATCTTCGGGTGGAACAGCGACTCGATCTCGGCGGTCACGGTCTCCGGTACTCCCAGCAGCCAGTGGATGAAGTCGATGGCGTGGGACGCATCGTCAGCCCAGATATCGCGGTTCTGGGCCGGATCGACATGCCAACTGTCGAAGAACCAACCCCAGAGGTGGCACCCGAGGCAATGCCGGCGGCGGACCATGAAGACTTTGCCGAACTCGCCGCTGGCCAGCAGTTCCTTCATCTTCAGGTTCTGCGGATCGGTCCGCATCTGCCAGGCCATGGTGAACGGTACCTTGGCCTGGCTGACGGCGCGCACGATGCGGTCAGCCTGGGGCAGGGTCAGGGCGATCGGCTTCTGCACGACGATCGCCTTGCCCGCGGCAGCGGCCTGTTCCACCAGCTCGGCGTGGCGGGAGGTCTCGCTGCTGATCACCACGGCCTGCACCGCCGGGTTGGCGAGCAGATCGCCGGCGGTCGCATACGTCGCCAGCTTCAGCGGCCCGGCATTCTTCTCCAGGCGGGCGGCGTCATGGTCCCAGGCGGCGACCACGTTCACGGCCAGTTCCGGGCGTTCGCGCCACTGGGCGATGTACGCCCCGACGTGGCCGTGTGCGTAACCGAGGATGCCGACTCCGATCGTCATGTTCAGTCTCCCATCGACCCCGACGCCTCCACCCTCACCGTGCCCCGCAGGCCTGCAGGCATGCCTGCATGTGGCCGCGTGCCTCGGCGGCGATGGCTACGCAGGCCGGCAGCGCATAGTCCTTGGCGCCGATGACTTCCAGATCCACCGGGCCCGTGTACCCGTTCTGGTGCAGCACGCGGATGTAGCCCAGCAGGTCGATATCACCACGGCCATTGGCCTGCAGTTCGGGCTTGCCGGGGCCCTTCTCGCGGCCCTTGCAGTCGCGGATGTGCACGTGCCGGATGCGCTTGACCACGGCCGCGATGGCCTCCACCGGGTTCTCATTGGCGCGGTGGATGTGGCTGGGGTCCATGTCCAGCCCGAAGGCCGGGTGGTTGACCGCCTGGAGCACGCGCAGGGTCGTGGGGGTGTTGAACATGGCGCAACCGACATGGGCCTTGACGCACAGCATCACTCCATAGCGGCCGGCCATCTCCGCCAGTTTGCCCAGGGTATCGATGGACTGCTGCAGGGTCGCCTCGTCGCCCATCTTGCCGCCCGGGCCGCAGTTCACCACCGGGATGCCGATCTCAACCGCCGCCTGGTAGGCCGATTCCATGACGTTGGCGTCCTGGCTCGGCTGCTCCATGGCCTGTACCGGCAACTCGTATTTCCTCGACAGCTCCCTGATCACCGGCGCCACCTCGCGCCAGCGGCCCAGAACCAGGTGCTGGCTCATCCCCTCGATGGCGCTGATCTCGATGGCGTCATAGCCGCAGGCCTTGGTCCACTGGAAGGCCGCCTCCATGTCATGGCCGCCGAACAGGACCGAGTTCACTCCGAGTTTCATAGGGGTTGTCTCCGCTCCCTTTGGTGATGGCGCACGCGGCAGGTCAGGCGCGGATTGCGATCCGTCAGATCCGTCAGATCGGCCAGATCGGGCCGATCTGAGCGATCCCTCGGCCCGGCCAGCCCGCGCCCCCAGTGTCTTACTGCTCCCGCGGGTTGTGGCGGATGATGGGCAGCGGATTCGGCCGCACCAGGGCCCCGCCTTCCTCGAAGGACTCGATGGCCGCGAAAGTGTATTCGAGGGTCGCCAGGGCGTCCCGGCCCGAGGCGCGCAGCTTATGCTTCGGCACCTTGTTGGTGACGTCCTCGAGGTAGGCATGGATGCGGTTCGGGAAGGTGGCCCCGAAGTCGGTCACGCCGGTGTTGTGCACGGTGGGGTCGGGCATCTGCCCAAGGCCCAGCTTCTCGGGCTTGGCCCCGGGGCTTCCCGGAGCTGGCCAGAAGGTGCACTTCTCGACGCAGTTCTCGATGCAGAAGGTCCCCTTCGAACCGCCCACCTCGACGCTCCACCAGCCGCCCAGGCCCATGGTCGCGTCGCCCCGCTGGCTGAACAGGTAGCCGACGGCGCCGCTCTGGAACTGCAGGTGGATGCTGTTGATGGCCACCATGGGGTCCGCCGCCGCCACGCGGAAGCTCGGCCGGCTGAAGAAGGCCTGGACGTGGGTGACGTCGCCGCAGAAGAAACGCATGATGCTGAATGGGTGCGCCAGGAAGGCCTTCACGTGGAACCACGGGAAGCCGGCCACGTTGGGGCCGCCGCCGGGAGCGTAGGTGTGCACGCCGCCGACGAAGCCCATGCGGTGCAGGCAGTAGAGCTGCTCGCCAATCTTGCCTTCATCCATGTACTGGCGGGCGAGCCGGGCCGGCTCGGTGAAGTAGTGGTTCAGGTTGCAGCCCAGGTACAGGTCCTTCTCCTGCGCGTAGGCCACCATTTCCCGCGCTTCCTCGACGTCGTTGCTGATGGGCTTCTCCACCAGCACGTTCCTGCCGGCATCCAGCGCCTCCATGGCCGGCTCGTAGTGCCAACCGCCGTTCTCCGGGCCGCCGGTGGTGACGTCGACGATATCCAGGTCCTCGTTGGCCAGCATGTCCTTGAGGGTGTAGTAGGCCTTCACCTTGTGCTTTGCCGCGACCTCGTCCGCGCGGGCTTTCACCACGTCGCAGACCGCCACCAGTCGCGCCAGGGGGTCCATGGCATGACACTGGGCATGGGTCTGGCCGATGCCCCGCATCCCGACAACGCCGACTTTCAGAGCCATCTGAACTGCTCCTGTGTACCTCCGCGTCCCGGGCGTTCCGGGGCGACGGCCGTGATGAAGGAAGGCCCCTGCGGCGCAGTCGCACAACCACGCCACACTGGCTTGGAGTCATACCATAGATGACGCCCCGGCGAATGCCATCGGGGCGCGCTGGCGCCTGGGACTGGGTAGGGCATAGTGATGGAGCCTGGCGCCGCCCGGCGTCCGGCATCGGCATTGACCCACAGGCTGGCCGGGAGATGGACACCGTGGACATCCGCCCCTTCGACGCCGTCCGTGACACCGCCTCGGTCCTGCGCCTCTGGGACGCGGCACTGGGCGGCCGCTACCCCATCCACCCGGTCACGCTGCTGCAGCGCACCGGCGGCAACTCGAACTACCGCCCCGGCGACGGAGTGGTGGCGATGGTCGGCCGCCGGCTTCTCGGCTTCGGGCTGGCGGAACGCGTCCGGGCGGCCGCCGGCCCGGGCGAACCGACGGGCTATATCGCCGCGCTGATGGTGGCCCCCGAGGCGCGCCGCCAGGGCCTGGGCCGGGCCCTCCTTGGGGCCCTCGAGGCACACCTGCGCTCCGCGGGCTGCAGCCGGGCCGCCTTGGGCCGCGGGCCGGCACGCTTCTGGACCGGTGTTCCCGAGGACCTGCCCGAGGCCATGGCCTTCTTCCAGCAGCACGGGTACGCGGCTGGCAGTCGCGTCTGCGATCTGGTGGTGCCCTTGCGGAACTACGCCGCCTCGATGCGCTACCAGGACCGGCTCAAAGCCGTCGGGGCCGAGGTCGTCTCCGCCTCGCCGGCGGGGTTACCCGCGTTGCTGGATTTCGAGTACCGCGAGTTCGCGGGCTGGGCCTCGTCCGTCCTCCGCATGGCGGCCAGCGGCGACCTGGCCAACGTGCTGGTGGTCCGCACACCACGCGACCTCATCGGCTCCATCCTGACCTACCCCCCCGACACCGGCTGGCGCTACTCGAACCAGGTCTGGGACCGGCTCATCGGTGGCCGCCTCGGCGGCTACGGCGCGGTCGGCATCGCCAAGGCCCGCCGGGGCGAGGGCCTCGGAGCCGCCATGTGCGAGGCCGCGGCCGCCTACGTCGAGGCCAAGGGGGCCGACGCCTGCTTCATCGACTGGACCGCCATCCCCGACTTCTACCGGCGCGTGGGCGCCGAGGTCTGGCGCTGGCACACCATGGCGGAGAAGGGGCTGTAGGGCGGCGGCCCCCGCGCGGCCGGCCGCGGGAGTATCCCTTTCCTCCATGGGTTGGGTATCTTGCATCTGCCTTACCGCGGCGCTAGAGTGTGACGGTTGTGGACAAGGAGCACGCCATGACCGTGTGTACCCTGACCTCGAAGGGCCAACTGGTGTTGCCGGTATCCCTCAGGCGCAAGCTGAACCTCACCAAGGGGACGCGCCTGGCGGTCACGGAAAGGGCGGGTGAGATCGTCATCCGTCCCGTTACCGATGCCTACATCGACTCGCTGTGCGGCTGCCTGGAAGCCCAGGATGGTGACGCCTCGGCGACCGAGGATCTGCTCCGGGAACATGCCCGGGATGCCCGCAGGGATGGCTCCCCGGCGTGAAGGCGGTCCTGGACAGCTTCAGTCTCCTGGCCTTCTTCTTCGGCGAACCCGGGAAGGCTACCGTGGGCGAGTGGCTGCGCCGGGCCAGCCGGGGACAGTGTGAACTGCTTCTCTGCACCGTCAACTGGGCGGAGGTGGGCTACATCATCACCCGCAAGTGCGGGCGCGCCAGGTGGCGCTTCGTCCAGGATGCCTTGGACCGTCTGCCGATCACGATGGTCGTTGCGGACCGGCGCCTGGCCTCCCGCGCCGTCGAGCTGAAGGCCCGCGGCGGGGTCTCCCTGGCCGATGCATTCGCGGCGGCTCTCGCGCTTGAGGAACGCGCGGCCGTGCTCACGGGCGACCCTGAGTTCATGGCGCTGGGGAAAGAGGCCGACATCGTCTGGATCACTGCGCCGCGGCCAGCGCAACACCGTTCGGGAGCCCCCGATGCCTGAGCTCTGCCCGGTAGGGCTCCGTACCGCCTGTCCGTCCGGTTGCCCTCACCCCCGGAGCGAGCCGGTGTTACGGACGTCGCAGAAGGGCCCGTAGAGGTGCGGCCGGCGCTGCAGCCAGTTGGCCTCGATGAAGCAGCCCCCATTCCAGACCCGCAGGTCGCGGTCGACCTCGACCTCCGCGGCGATGCTGTTCTCGCTGCCGTCGTTCCAGGCCAGGACGTCGCCCTTGCGGTCGATGATGCAGCTTGCCTGGGTGCAGTTGCGCGACACGACCATGCAGAGCTGATTGTCCATGGCCCGGGTGCGCATGATGGCGAGCCAGCGGCTGTCGTTGTGGATCGGGGGGCCGGCGGACCAGCGGTCGGCACGGTGGTCCCCCATGATCGGCAGGACCAGGAAATCGGCCCCATTGAGCCCGACCAGGCGCGCCGCCTCCGCCGCGGAACTGTCCATGCAGATTGTGCAGCCGATGCGGCCGACCTCCGTAGACACGACCGGGAAGGCGTCCCCCGGCAGAAGACCGCTCTCGGCTTCGCCGCCCAGGGCCAGGTGTACCTTGCGGTAGCGACCGTCGAGGTGGCCGTCCGGGGCGATCAGCACGGCCGTGTTGTGCACGGCATCGCCATCGCGCTCGTAGAGGCCCACCACCAGCCGCACGTGGTGCCGGCGCGCGATCTTCGCCAGGGCTTGCGTCTCGGGGCCAGGCACCGGTATGGCCAGGTCGATGGCGTGCCCGGGCAGGCCCCACTGCAGGGCGATCTCGGGGAGCGCGATAAGCTGGGGGCGGTGCCGCCGGCAGGCCTCCTCGCACAGGCGCCCGTAATACTCAAGGTTCGTCGCCAGGCTGGTGATCGGCCGCGGACGTTGGTTGAGTTGCCCCGTCACCACCGCGACCCGGACCGCCGGCGCCGCGGCGGGCGGCGCGCCCAGGACCTCTACCTGCGGCAGCGACCACGCCGCTTCGCCTGCCGGACTCCAGCGCAGGGTGCACCGCAGGACCAGCACCGCGGCTCCGGCCGGCGCCCGCAGCACCCGCCGGAAGCGCATCGGGCCGCCCTCGGCAACCCTCTCGGGGACCAGGTAGTTCCAGGGCTGGGTCCCATCGCGGAACTGGTCCGCCGGCGGCAGCGACCAGTGAGCACTGCAGATCAAGGCATCGCGCGGGTGCGCCAGGCCCGTGCACGCGGCTGTGACCTCGGCCGCGTAGGCCTTCCCCGGCACGACACCGCGGAACTCGAAGGACCAGCCTCCGGCGCAGGTGCGGGTCCCATTGGCTGCCGTGACGAAGAGGCCCCCATCCGTGCGCCGCAGCCGCGGGGCTGCCTTCGGGTGCGGCGCCCAGGGGGTTGCCGAGGCTAGGAGGAGAGTCTCCACGTCTGTGCCGTCCTTTCTGGTGCCGGTCCTCTGCGACGCCGCTGTGGCTCCTGGGCTGCCATTGCCAATCTGCCGATGGGCGGAAAGCCATTCCCGTCCGCCGGTGCGGTCCATTATAGCGCGCCGCCGTCCTCAGCGCCTCCGGCGGTCCCGCCGGAGCCGGGCTGTTGCCAGACCGCCATCAGCGCGTCGACAGGACTCCCGCAGGCGCGCGTCTGAACGACGGTTTCGCGAAACAGCCCGGCCCCGGCCCCAGCCCGGGGTTGCGCGGGCAGGCCTGCCATGTCATGTTGAGGCCCTGCGTTCCGGCGGGTTCGCCACCGGGTGGCTGGCTCCGGCGGCGTCCGCGGCGTGGAACCGGGCCTTTCCCGTAGTGACACGAGGTACTGCCGATGGCGACGATCCCCTTCACCAAGATGCACGGTCTTGGCAACGACTACATCTACTTCGACTGCCTCCGCAACCCGTCGCTCCTGCCCGAGCCGGCGCGGCTGGCCCCGCGCCTGAGCGACCGGCACTTCGGCATCGGCGGCGACGGCATCGTCCTGATCCTGCCGGATGCCGAGGCCGACTTCCGCATGCGCATGTTCAATGCCGACGGCTCGGAAGCCGAGATGTGCGGCAACGCCATCCGCTGCGTTGCCAAGCTCGTCTACGACCGCGGCCACACGCGGGCCTCGCGACTGCGCCTCCGGACCGGGCGCGGCATCCTGACCCTGGATCTGACCGTGGCCGACGGGGCCGTCCGGAGTGTCCGCGTGGACATGGGCGAGCCGATCCTCAACGGGCCCGACATCCCCGTCGCCGTCCGCCGCAACCCCGTCCTGCGCGAGCCGGTCCGCCTAGCCGACGGCCGCACCTACGAGTTCACGGCGGTCTCCATGGGCAACCCCCACGCCGTGATCGTGGTGGATGCCATCACCGATGACCAGGTCCTGCGTGATGGCCGCCAACTGGAGGTCCATCCTCTCTTCCCGAAGCGCATCAACGTCGAGTTCGTGCAAGTCCTCTCTCGCCAGGAGGTCCGCATGCGGGTGTGGGAGCGGGGTTCCGGCGAGACTCTGGCCTGCGGCACGGGCGCCAGCGCTGTGGGCGTTGCCTGTGCCCTGAACGGTCTCACCGCGCGGGAGGTCACCGTGCACCTGCTTGGCGGCGACCTCCGCATCACGTGGGCGGACAACCACCACGTCCTGATGGATGGCCCAGCCACCTTCGCCTTCGACGGCACCGTCGAGGTCTGATACCCCATGCACATCAGCCGTAGTGCTTTGCTGGAGCGGCCTCGGCCCCAGGGGCGCACACCCCCGCGGCCATACCCACGAGGCCGTGGGCGCTTCAGTGCGGGTCCGGAGCGACGCGTCCGTCACCCGGTGAGCAGGCCCCGAACATCGGCTTGCGGGTGCCTCGGCGCCTGCTGAGCCGCCTGCCTGCCGCGACGCCCGCGGCGCAGGCAGGCCGCGACCAGCCGGAGCGGTGGCTACGGCCTGGGAGCGCCAGCCCGGGCCCCGGCCTCGATCTGCTTGAGCCGCTCCGTCGTGGCTTCCTTCTCCGCGTAGCGCACGCCGAGGGCCAGCGCCCGGCGCAGGGCCTCGCCGGCCTCGCGGTCCCTCCCCAGGGCAGCGAGGACCTCCCCATAGTGGTACAACAGCTCGGGACGGTCCGGCGCGAGGGCGGTGGCCAGGGCCGCCAGGGGCAGGGCCTGATCATGCTCTTTCCGCCGGAAGTAGACCCAGCCGAGGGTGTCAATGGTCTGGGGGTTGCCGGGGGCCAGCTCCCGCGCCCGCAGGGCGCAGGCCAGGGCCCGGTCCAGGTCGGCGTTCAGGGCCGTGGCCACGGCGGCCAGGTTGTTCAGGGCCACCACGTCATCCGGGCTGACCTCGCGGACCGCCTTGAACACCGCCCCGGCCTCCTCGGTTTTCCCCGCCCAGAAGCAAGCCTGGGCCAGCAGCAGGCGCGCGGCGGCCGACCCCGGGTTGGCCTGCACGGTCGCCCGCAGCAGCGACAAGGCCTCCGCCGGCTGCTCCATGCGCGCATGGCACTCGGCCAGTTGGCCGGCAAGGGCCACGTCGGCGGGCGCTCCCTTGAGGAGTCCAGCGAGCCGCTTCGCCGCCTCCTCGAAGGCGCCGCTCTGCATCAGCGCCGAGGCGTGCAGGCGCGTTGCGCCCGTCAGCGCGGCATTCTCGGCCAGGGCCAGGTCGCAGTGCTTGGCGGCGAGCGACCAAAGCCCCTTGCGGTGGTAGACCAGGGCCAGATGAAGGTGGGCCACGGCGTTCCCGGGGGCGTCTGCCAGAAGCGCGCTCGCGGCTGCGAATGTCTGGTGGTCCCAGCCGAGGGCCAGGAGAAGGCCGCAGAGCCGTTCCCGTAGGGAGACCCTCTCGGGGTGTCCGGCCACGGCCGTGCGGCACCGGTCCAGGGCCTCGGCCGTCCGGCCGGCAGCGCTCAGCGTCATGACCAGCTCCTCGCTGGCTTTGGGGTCGTCCGGCTGCTCCGCCAGGTGGGCTTCCAGCGTGCTCTCGGCGGTCGCGGTGTCGCCCTTGAGGCGCAGGATGCGCGCCAGACCGACCCGGGCGCCTGTGTCTCCCGCGGCCATGGCAGCGCGGTAGTGCGCCTCTGCGGCAGGCAGGTCGCCGCGCTGGACCTCGACCTCGGCCGCCATCGCCAGCACGCCGCCGTCTTTCGGCGCCGCGCGCAGGGCCCGGGCGACGGCCTCCCCGGCGGCCGCGCCATCCCCGAGCGACAGCAGACAGGCCGCCTTGAGGGTCAGGGCGCGGGGGTCGTCAGGGGCCGCGCGCAGGAGGGTGTCTGCCGCCTCGATGGCCTTACGGTGGGACCCTTGCGCCTGCAGAGCCCTGGCCAGCCCCAGGTTCGCCTCGACGTCGACGGGGTCCCTCCCGAGCACCCAGAGGAACGTCTGCCGCGCCTCGTCGTTGAGCCCCAGTTCCAGGGCGGCCAGGCCGATGCCCAGCCGCGCTCCCACCAGCTCAGGGTCTGCGGCCACGGCGGCGCGGTACGTCGCCAATGCCTCCTGGAAGGACCTCGCGGCCCACTGCCGGTCCGCTTCTTTGCAGAGCGTCGCCGCGGCGGCGGGGTCCGGGGTTGGCTGCGGTGCGGGGGCGGTCGCCGTGGGCCGCTGTCGGGCCCATGGCTGGTGCCGGGCCTGCCAGCCCGGGTCCACAACCGCCTTCACCGCGAACGCGATCGTGCCCCAGAACAGGAGGAGCACCGCCCCCACCGCCACGTACCGGGTCCAGGTGCTGGGACGCTCCGCGCCGCCCTGCTCCCAGACCCAGGTCCGCCTGCCTTGTCCGAGATGCACGGGGAAGGCTCGCGGCAACAACCCTCTGAGAATGGCCGCGTTCCCGTACTTCCGTCCCAGGTTGCAGCGCCGGGCCTTGAAGCTACCGACTCCCACGACGCCGTCATCGCTGCGTGTGCCGAAGCGCGGCCAGTGTGAACCCCAGATGGGCAGGCCGCCGCGGACGATTCCCCACAACGTCAGCCGCAGGTAATCGGCCGTGAGGAAAAGCACGTCGGGGGGAAGGCGCACCAGACCCACCACGGACCTCGCCGCCAGCCGTAGCCACCGCTTCCGTCCCGACATACTGCGGGTCCTCGCCGACCGGCGGTGGCTCATGCTCTTTCCTCGGGTGTGGACGGACGACCCCATCCGTCACGGGCTGGCAGGCAGTCCGCGGCGCGAACCCGTAACATGAGCCGTGTTCGTGGTCACCGCAATCGGCGCCCGGTCCGCCGCAGGGCTGTTCCAGGATCACGGCCCGCGGGGCGGCGGGTCCGCGCTTGCATCTGTAGGTCCCAACTCCGATTGGGACCCTGGGCCGAACGGATTTCGGCCCCACAGGGGCAAGGTCGGCAACGGTTTTCCGAAACCGCCCTGGGTCCGCCGCCATCCCCATCCCCAGCCCGCTACAATTCCGGCCTTTCTGTGGCATAGTATGGCATGATGTCAGTGTCGGGCCCGGATCCATGGCCCGGAGCAAGCGGAGTGACGCAGCGGTGAAGCATGAGACGAGGGTGAGGATCAGCGGGATCGGCAGCTACCTGCCGCCCCGCCGGGTGACCAACGAGGACCTGTCCAAGAGCCTGGACACGTCGGACGAGTGGATCGTCTCCCACACGGGGATCTGTGCCCGCCACATCCTGGCCGATGACCAGGCCCCCTCCAGCATGGCCGAGCAGGCGGCGCGCGCCGCCTTGGAGCGTGCCGGAGTGGCCCCCGCCGATCTCGGGCTGATCATCGTGGCCACCTCGACCCAGGACTTCGGCAGCTTCCCGGCCACCGCCTGCCTCCTCCAGGGCCGCCTCGGAGCCACCGAGGCCGCCGCCTTCGACCTGAGCGCTGCCTGCACCGGCTTCGTCTACGCCCTGGAAGTCGCCCGCTCCATGATGCTCGGTGGCATGGGCGCCCGGCCGGCCCTGGTGGTGGGGGTCGAGGCCATGTCCCGCATCGTGGATTGGACCGACCGCAACACCTGCGTCCTCTTCGGCGATGGCGCCGGAGCCGTCGTCCTCGAGACGACCACCGAGGAGGACCGCGGCATCCTGGCCTCCTACCTGCGAGCCGATGGCACCGCGGCCGAGGAGCTCTGGGCCGGCGGCGGGCTGCGCTATGCACCCCCGAAGAGCGAACCGCGCATTGCCCACATGAACGGCCGCCTCGTCTTCAATTTCGCGGTGAGGGCCATGGCCGAGGTGGTGATGCACTTCCTCGAGCACCTGCACCTCACCCCCGAGCAGGTCGCCTTCGTCGTGCCGCACCAGGCCAACGTCCGCATCCTGCAGGCGGCCCAGAAGCGGATTCCCATCCCCCCGGAACGCTTCATCGTCAACATCGCCGATGTGGCCAACACCTCGGCGGCCTCCATACCCCTGGCTCTGGCGGCACTGGACCGGGCCGGGCGCCTCAAGCCGGGCGACCTGGTGATCACGACCGGTTTCGGCGCCGGCCTGACCTATGGCGGCAACGCGATCCGCTGGTGAGGCGGGCGCGGTAGGCCCCGGTACCCGGCAGGACGCCTGAGGGGAGCGTGCGGATGATGGACCGGCGGGTAGTGGTGACCGGAATGGGGATCGTCAGCCCTGTCGGGAACGACGTCGCCAGCTTCTGGAACGCCCTGCGAGGGGGTGTCTGTGGCGTCGGCCCGATCACGCGCTTTGACGCCTCCCGTCTCGACTGCCGCATCGCGGCCGAGGTCAAGGGCTTCTCTCCTGAAGCCCACATGGACCCCAAGGACGCCAAGCGCATGGCGCTTTTCACGCAGTATGCGCTGGTGGCGACCCTGGAGGCCTGGCGCGACGCAGGCTTCGTTCCCGGTGGCGCCGGCCCGGACCCGCTGCGGTCCGCCGTCATCCTGGGCAACGGTATCGGCGGCAACGAGGTCGACCTGGACGCACACAACCGCCTGTTCGAGAAGGGCCCAGGCCGCATTCCGCCGCTGACCATCCCCAAGATCATCGCCAATGAGGCCGCCGGCAACATCTCCATGGCCCTCGGCGCCAAAGGCCGGGCCCATGCGGTGGTCACCGCCTGCGCCTCCGGCACCGATGCCATGGGCATCGCCCTGGATCTGCTGCGCGTCGGCCGGGCGGATGTGATCATCACCGGGGGCACCGAGGCCACCATCAACGAGTATGCCATCGGCAGTTTCTGCTCGCTCAGGGCCCTCAGCACCTCCTACAATGACACACCTGCCCGCGCCAGCCGGCCTTTTGACGCCAACCGCGACGGCTTCGTCATGGGCGAGGGGGCCGGCATCCTGGTCCTCGAGACGGCCGACCATGCCCTGCGACGCGGCGCCCGCATCCATGCCGAGCTGGCCGGCTACGGCGGCACCGCCGACGCCTTCCACCTCACCGCGCCGGACCCCGAAGGCGACGGCGCGGCCCGGGCCATGGCCGAGGCCCTGCGCGACGCCGGCATGCAGCCCGCCGATATCGACTACATCAACGCCCACGGCACCGCCACCCAGATCAACGACCCCATCGAGACCAAGGCCATCAAGCGTGCTTTCGGCGAGCACGCCCGGCGCCTGGCGGTCTCTTCCACCAAGGGCATGACCGGCCACTGCATCGGCGGCGCCGGCGGCATCGAGGCGGTCATCTCCATCCTCGCTCTGCGTGACCAGTTCCTCCCGGCTACCATCAACCGCGACCAGCCCGACCCGGAGTGCGACTTGGACTACGTACCCAACATCGGCCGCTCAGCCCCGGTCCGGGCCGTCATGTCCAACTCGCTCGGCTTCGGCGGCCATAATGGCGTGGTGGTCTTCAGGCCGTGGCGCCCGTAGTGCCGGCGGCACGGCCCTGCTGGTCCTGCTGGCGTTGCCCGCCGGCCTTCTGCGCCGGCGCCCGCGCGTGGCCTAGCTGCGCTTGATGACGCAACATCCGCGCCTGCAGGCCGCTGGGGTCTCCCGGCGGTTTCCTGGTGATGCTTCCTGATCGCTTCTATGAGATCTGGATGGAACTCATGCGGCTCTGGACGACACCCGTTCGTAGTCGAGCCTTCAGGCGGGTTCCCCAAGAGCATCCGGCCCGCGACCGCGGGGAGGCCAAGCCGGCTGAAGCCTCGACTACGAACCCCGCACGTTGCAGCCTGGACGTCTCATACCACGTGGACGTCAGCCGTAGAGCATTGCTGGACCGGCCGCGGCCACAGGGGCGTGGGCGCTCCAGCCGGAAGACCGGGGACTGCGCGGCCGCAGGGCGTGGTACCGGCCAATGCTCTACGCCAGACGTGGAATCGGTATCACCCTGGTATGTCCAGCCGGGGTATCTGCTGACCCCAACCGACCTCGGTAGTCGCGTCCGCTGAGGATGGCGCGGACGTACTGGGGAGGGCAGGCCAAGCACCCGGGCTCGGCCGTCAGGCCGGCTCGCGGCGCCGGTGCGGGCGGCGGCTGAGGACCCCGAGCAGGCCCAGGCCCAGCAGGGCCAGTGCCCCGGGCTCGGGCGTGTGGTAGTAGATCCAGACCGTGCCGCTGAGGTTGGCATTGGCGAGGGCACCGTTCAAGGTCTTGCCTGTCAGTGTGGCCAGTAGCCAGGGGGCCACCAGGGTCACCTGGTCGACCGGGGTGATCCCCGTGGCCGAGGCGGTCTCGGTAATGGTCCCGGTACCGGCGAAGTTGGCGAGGTCGGTCGGGTTCGTCGAGGTCTGGCTCAGCGTGGTCACCGCACTTCCGGCTCCGACCGTATACTCATAGTACTGCCCGGCATCAAGAGCGAGGCTGTGCACCACGTACTCAGGGGTCAGGGAGGCGGTCTGGCCGGTGAGGAGATTGGGCGACAGGGCCACGTTAGCGCCGAAGACCACCTCCACGGTCTGGGCTGAAGGACCGTTCGTCAGAGCCACACTCCCCGTCACCTGAGCCTGAAACACGACCGTGACCTGGATCAGGGGATTGGTGTCGCCCGGATCCCGGGTGATGTCGCCGAACCGAGTCAACTGGATTGTGTTGTCCTGCCAGGGCCCCGACCCCGACATCGGTATCGAGAACGTATCCGAGATCACGTATACGTTCGCCCGGGCAGCGGCCCCCAGCACCAAGGCCAGGGCCAGCAGCACGCCTCCCAGCCACGGGTGAGGGCGCAGCGCCACTCGGCGACCCAGACCCGCCCTAGCGGGTCCGGCCGGAGCAACCCTTGTCTTGCCGGTAGTGTGGTCTTGGACCACCATGCTGGATCTTCGCCTCAGCCGCGAGCCCACGCCAGAAACCATGAGGAGCTCGCAGAACCCCTGCAAGCCTCGCTCTCAGGACTCGGGTCTCAGGAGTGCACCCAGTGCTCTGGACCATCAAGGCCCTGTCTGACACCCGAAACCTGACACCTGAACACTCCATCTGCAAGACGGAGTTTCGCAAGTGCACCATTATACAACGGGATGCCCTCAGTGGCAAGTTCCACCATCGACCCAAAGCGCACCGCGCGCTCACCGCCGTGTCGTCTGCAGGCGCGTGGCCGGATCCCCAAGCAGGTTGTAGACGCGGCGGGCTTCGGCGGCGCTCTGCGGGCTGCCTGCCGCGGGTGTGAGCCCTCTGAGGGCCTGGATCACCGCGTCGCCCAGACGCGCCTGGCGCGACCGGTAGACCGCGTCGTAGAAGCCCCGGTCCAAGGCGCGGGAATCCACATTGTAGGCCAGGGCCGAGGGGGCCCAGACGGCGACGGCCCCGCCATCCGACTTCAGCACCAGGTGCTCGCCCAGGCTGTCGAAGCCGGGGATCTCGAAGCGGTTGATGACGCAGGAAGCGGCCACCACGACCGCCAGGCGGTTTGCGGGGATGGTCAGCGAGGGCACGTCGGCGGAGGTGAGCAGTCCGGCCGGGCTCAGGCGGTCCATGCCGCCATGGCCCAGCCAGTTCACGTAGCGCGCGCCGCCGGTCATGGTCTGCAGGAACTGGCTGCGTGCCGATTCCAGGGGCAGATCAGACAGGTAGACCTTCGACAGCGTCGTGCCCGCCAGGGGACCGGCCACGAGGGCATCGGAGTCCAGCGGGAAGTCGCCGCCGTAGTCCGGCGTGTCGGCCCCCAGCACCAGGTCCAGTGGGCTCGATCCGGCAGGGGCGGCCTCGTAGGCGATGATCTTGGCGATGGCTGCGCTCAGCTCGGTGGCGTTCATCACCGGCAGGCGGCCCACGGCGACCTCCGGCAGGCCATCGTCGCCCACCACATCGCCCAGACTGACGTCCGAGGCGAACAGGCCGTAGGCGTTGTGGGTCAGCAGCGGGGGCAGCAGGTTGTCGTTGCGGGCCTGCAGGTTCCAGTAGTCGTAGGTGCCATCGCCGACGAGAACCACGTAGCGCAGGGTGGGGCTGAGGCGCTGGTAGGCCTTGAGCAGGAAGGCGCTCAGGGCCACGGGCTCGGCCAGGCCATCGCCATACTCATTGTAGACATCCTGGAGATCGACGACCAGGGACTGCACCCCGTTCCGGCGGCGGTGGTTCGCCAGGGTCTGGGCCGCGGCTACCATGTCGGTGGGGGCGATGACGAGGTGCTGGATCCTGCCGCCCAGCCGCGGCAGTGTGCTATCAACCAGTTTATGAGAGGGGCGTTCTGACGGAAACTGGGTGACACTCCCGAAGGGGACCCCGGAGAGGGTCCCACAGGAGTGTCGACCATGTCTGACCGTAGAGATGCCGGTGGGGTTCCAGACCTGGGGCCCGATGGGGCCTGCATGGGGTCCGGAGG
>Ga0172371_10004213_pt1 | contig 21896 bp, 17 predicted proteins | sample Lak12m_FD_114543 | JGI IMG/M metagenome (GOLD analysis project Ga0172371, IMG submission 114543) | Freshwater microbial communities from Kabuno Bay, South-Kivu, Congo - kab_022012_12m | ecosystem: Environmental > Aquatic > Freshwater > Lake | place: Democratic Republic of the Congo: South-Kivu...
GCTTCAGTAATAATATCTTCTTTATCATTACTAGTTGGATTTTCTTCAATAATTTTATTTATGTACATATGCTCACCGATCGAATAATAATACGCTTATTTTATATTCTAGGGGGGGTAAGAAAAAAACTAAGTTATTTTCACTTATGAAAAAACGATTTGGAAAAATACTTTTTTAATTTGAGATAAAAATATGCTTTGATTGGACGTTTCGAGTAATATACTTAAATAAAAATAATTAACAAATAAAATAAGAAAAAAATCAACTTTAATGAAAATATAATTATTGTTGTCGGTAATTATCTAAATTATATTTCCTTGTCTTATTACAAATGCAACTCTGGCTGGCATATTTGGATAACCTGCATTTAATCCACACGCTAATTCATTCACCCCTATAGGAATAATTGAAAACACTAGGATTTGGTTGGAAAGGCACGCTGGGTTCAATAGGTTTGGTCAGTTCTGGTTTGTTTAGGTGGTTGATTTGGGTGGTTATTTAGATCTAAAAAAATGCATATCCATAATTATGGATATATCCACGAATGTGGATAGAGGGTTATTTGTGAATAAAAAAGAGCACAAAACATTTAAAAAACCATTATCACTAATTATTGATTATGTCTATAACTAATGATAATATAAAATCGCTTTCCGCGCAAGAGGTAAGAATCATTTCAGATCTTGAGTTTAAACAAAAATATTATTTTACTAGAGACGACATAAAAGATTTCTTTGAAAATCAAAGCAAACTCAATTACACCATACACCGACTCATAACAAAAAAAAGAATCGTTAAACTCAATCGAAATAAGTATTATCTTGTCCCTATTAAAGCAAGAACAGGAAAATGGACTGATGATTCGTTTATTATCGCTGACGAAATATTTAATGGTGAAGACTATTATGTTGGAGGGTGGGCGGCTGCAAATTACTGGCGACTCACAGACCAAATCCCAATGAAAATTGAAGTATACACAAACAAAAGAAACGGAATAATGAAAGTACTCTCAAACACATTCATATTCAGAAAAACGACACCTCGAAGAATAAAAAACGCAGTAACTGAAAAAACCAATACACACACGTTTAGAATACTTAGTAAAAACGAGGCAAAAGAATGGATGAAATCAAGAGAATAACTAAAGATGAATTACTCGAAATATCCTCAATAACAGGATTTAGAAGAGATCTCCTCGCAAAAGACTACATCCTAACAGAAATCCTATATTTACTAAAAGATTTACCAAACCTTTACTTCAAAGGAGGAACAGCACTACAAAAAACAATACTCCACCACTCACGATTAAGTGAAGACATAGATTTTACTCTAACAAGCGATGTAAAAAAGATTGACGCAGAAATAATCAAAAAATCAAAACTATTTATCTCAATAACTCACGATAGAGAATACTCAAAATATTGATTTAAACGAAAGAGCAGAACTGGAGCTTAAACCAGAAAAAAGAATCATTGAACATTTCTATAAAGACAATATCCCTGAGTTTTCCATTAATACATTAGCTGAAGACGAACTCATCGCAGAAAAACTTCGAGCAACCATGCAACGAAACAAACCAAGAGATCACTTTGATGTTTATCAAATACTAAAATCAGGCAGAAAGATCAACATCCCTCTAACAAAAAAGAAATGCGCAAGCGCAGGAATAGACTTCTCAATACCAAAAATGTTTAACAAAGCAAACACACTCAAAAACAGATGGGACTCCGACATGACAGCCCTCCTTGCAGAAGAAATAGAATTCACAAAAGTAGTGCACTTTCTAGCAAAACACTTTAACCTAAAAGAAGAAAAGAAAAAAGCAAAAAACAAATAATCACTTTAACTTAGGAGTTATAATTGAAATTGAATATCTGCCTTTACCTAGTGATAACACAAGAACATGGTTAGAAAAACACGCACACTTCAACAATCTAGGACAATACTGGTTTGAATAAGTAAATGTTCGAATTCTTGGAAGCCAAAGGCATTGATTTTAACTAACAACTATTATAAAATATATTGGCGGTTAACCCTTTTGAAGTATAACCTTTCACTACGAGCATTTCTTTTGATTTATTCGTTTGAATATAATCTATCAAATATCTTATCGTTTGCTGTTCAGCTATTCCAGAATCTAAAACAAGTCTTTGTGGATCTTTGGCAGAACAATAATCTACCAAGTTAAGGTAATCAATGCCTTCAAAACAATATTCCCCGCCAGCTGTTTTTGTTATACTTTCTTGTGTCGGATTACAATCAGATAAATCAAGCACAATTTTTCTATTTGAACTAAGAGTTATACTTACAGTGTCTAAGTATGTTGAATTAAGCGCAAGTGTCTTTTCTTCTGGTTGGAGCAAAGAATCCCCTAATGGTTTTACGCTTAGAGGATTTTCATAGTTTTGGGTTACATAGCATTCATCAACCAAACAATCCCCGAGTTTAGGGTATTTTATTAGCAACTCAGAATATTGATTTAAAGAAGTTTGTTCAAATCCCGGATAAGTTACTAATTTTCCGTAGGTTATATTCTGTTTTGAATCCATCAACCCAAATTTTTTAGTTCCTCGGGCATCGAAAATTTCATTTTTTGCAGTTTCATCTAGAATCAAGGCAAATAAATTGTTTTGGGGCTGGTTGAGGTTAACAATTGATTCTTGAATTGTTTTTGTTGCAGAATTAATTTCGTTTTGTGCAACTAGTAAATCAACTGCATGAACATAATAATTATCAGTTTTAGACTTTTCAATTTCTTGCGATAGCAAATCAGATTGTTCGCTTAGTAAATTTGAATATTCAGCGTAATTATATGTTGCTATCCCTTTTCTTATTGTTGGCTCAAACTCACTGAATACAAAAGTCCTGTTCAGCTCAGGCGAAGGTTTGTTTTGATGTGATATATAGTCTAGGATTAATCCAGGGTATCCTGCTTTATTTCCTGTTTGAACATAATCAATTGATGCCTGCCTTAAAGGCAATATTTCTAACACATTTGATTGCCCTTCAGCCGTCATCGTCGGGATATTCTTTATAATTAAGTTTCCTGCAACTGCGGATAATATGTCATCAAATGGTCCAACTGTAAAACCCCATTTTAAACCAGTCCCTAAGTATTTTAAAGAAGTGCTAGTTATTGGGCCCAATTTACCAAGCGCGGTAGCCAAACCAGAACTAACTTTTGCGCCAAAACTTGTTGAGCTAAACCACCCTGTTGCAGATCCAATCAGAGGAAACACAATGAGTTTACCCACTCCATAAGAAACTCCTGCGATTACCACATTTTTGAAAGTTATTTTTACTGAATCCTTAATCGATGTTGGAACCGAATATGCCCAAAATCTTTTAGAAATCAAAAATTTTGAGGTGTATGGTTTATCATAACTAATTGCTGTTGCAATTTGTTTTTGTATACTTTTATCCTCATAGAAAGAATTCATATCATAAAGCTTTTCTAGTGCATAATCAAAAAGTCGTTCACCCTCAAAATATTTTACTATATCAAAATCTTTTTTCGACAAAGCTGGCTCGAGATTTTTTATGTTAAATTTATCAAAACTTAGCCCGGTGGATAAGTGTTCAAATAGTGCTTTTGCTATTATTTCTTCTTTATCTGCTTCGTTTTTTATTACTGGATGGATCCTTGCAGTCTCTAATAGATTAATCTCTGAATACTGTTGGCAAGAATTAGTGCTCAAACAAAGAGAAATACCAGTGCCTGAAACTGATGTTTTGTTTGTGTGGGTTATGTCAGAGAATGAATTTCCAGCATAAAGAAATTTTTTTAAATAATCTAAAGATATAATAATATAAATTTTATTCTCAAATGAATTTGCTACTTGTTGCCTTATGTCTAGATCGTCGGGTCGAATTGCATTGACAATTATGTTTTGCCAATATTCTTTGCTTCCTTTGTTGAAACGCTCTTTTATATTAGCTGAAATGGTTTCTGCTTTAAAAAGCTCAATTTTTGTTAAATTGTCAACAACCCCCACTTTAGTTTCTAAATTTGCGGCGTTTATGTAATTTCTAAATTGCAATGGTCTAAATTTCATTGAATAAAGAATTCTAATTTCTCCAAAAAGAGTTTTGTCAAATAAAGTATTTAAGACATGAATTATTGATTTGCTATTTGTATCGTTAAAATTAAACTTTGTTTTAATATAGTTAAGGTCGGCATAGTTTAAGTACAGTTCAAGAAGAGTTGTAAAAGGTTTTCCCTCAATTAATTTTTGGTCAAATAAATAATGAATCTTTGGTTCATTTTTTTGAACCGTATTGCCATAAAGCGCAAGAACTATGTTTAGTGCTTGTAAACTTTCTCTTAAAACCGTATATTTTTTTTTAAACGATTTCTCAAATTCAAAAAAGTCTTTAAGATTATCATGTGATCCATTGGGTTTACAATGAGAATTAACCCAAAATTCATTTGATATTTTTTCGTATTCTAAGTCATATTCATTAGCATTTCTTTTGGTCCAATCGGAATAGTCTCCTTTATAAAGTGTCGGGTGGTAGCGGAAAAATTTATTTGTATCTACCTGTAATAAATAGTAATAAAAGTCCATCACGTATTTAGGGGATAAGTTTTGATTATTTTTTATTTTGTCCCTTAAATTTTTACAAGGGGCAACCTCATATTGATCAGTGTACATTAAATAACCTATGTCAAAAAAATTTAAAACAAAAAAGTTCCAGAATTCATTTTCCATATTGTTTAAATCATACAGAACCGCTTTTCTTTTTTCAATTAAGATGTTGTTCCAGTCCCCATATTCTAGGTAGTAATTTGCGTATATATTTTCATCAATATTAACAGGCATGGTATTAACTGTAGTTGAATTTAACTTACTTGCGAGTTCTTTTTCTAGCTTTATAGCTTCATTAAAATTATGTGTGTCTGTTGGATCAATGCGCAAAGATATTTTTTTTGCTAGAACACGTTCTTCGGCTAATATGAGTCCAATTGAGTCTAATAATTCTATTTGTGCTTCTTGTGGAAAAAGAGTCACATAAGATTCCTTTAACGTGGAAATGTCATTTATGTTGTTAAAAAATTTTATTAAAATTGGTCCAAGGTCGTCATTTAAATTTTGTTCATTAGTTTTGTATTTATTTAAATCTACTTTTTCTGTAAAATCTAAACCCCCCAGGTTAATGTCGGGAGAAAGTGAGCGAGCTTCTTCTATTTGTAAAAGCATATTACTATACTTTTCTACATTAAAATCTAGTTGTCTTATTGTTATGCCCCCTACACTATCCTCTTTAAATCCCGAATCAATTTGTGCTGTTTGGGCTTCTTCAAATAGTTCTTCAGCTTCATTTAAGTTGCATAATAATGCTGCAAATATAGTTTCTCTTACTTTTTGATTAAATTCATCTGAGTTTAGGGGTTTAAAGAAACTTTTAAGTGCAACCGCGCAATTATTTCTTACAAAAATCAAAGGTATGTGGAGTATATTTGGCGGCCAAACGGTTTTGTGTTGAACTAAAAGTTCTCCACTCTGAACGGCTGTGCACCCATTAAGACAGGTTTGTGACAAGTCAAATACCAAAAGCACTTTGTACTTTGGGCGTACTGTCTGATCTTTTTCGCTTAACCATTCAATTGTTGATTTCAATAAAATAGATTCAGAAAATCCAGTTAATGTAAATTGCAAATCATTTGAATCCGCATTGATATTAGATTCTTCCGGCATTTCAAAAACAAACTCATACTGTACGACATTTGTGTCTTGTGCGTATTCTAAGACTATTCCTTTTGGAGGTAAATATTTTTGGTTTGTTTGAAACCCGATTTCAAGCAATGGTTTGTTATTGTCAATAGAAACAATTTCTACTTTTTGGGTACTGTATTTTTTACTCAAGTAATTAACTATTGACGCAACTCTGCTCGCAACATTTGTTTTGCGTTCAGAAAAATAAAGCTTTCCTATTTCGGGTTGCTTATTTAATTCATCTTTTGATGCGTTTATTTTTTGCGCGTACTCACGCATTATTTTTTCTGAAGAATTAAATGAAAAGTTGTTCGAATCAATGCTTGCTAAAGCAACAAATGAATTTGTAATTTCATTTTTTTCAGTTTGGCTTAACTCTAAATAATCAACTAGGGGAATTAAAAATAACAAAGTTGTTGAATTCTTGTCTAATGTGTTAATTTTGATTGAGATATTTTTTTCTCCTGGAGAATAATCTTTTGGATTTAATAAATAAATTGAATTTGGTTTGATGGTTTCAATATTGAAATCACTTTCAATTGAAACGTTTCCTGGTGATTGGTTTAAATTTTTTGGGACTATTAGAAAAGCAACTGTGGGATTAAAAGAATTTATTTTATAATCTTCAGTTTTTTCGGTTCCAATAGAAACAGTTTTTGAAAAATCCGCCCAACCATAATTTATTTTTAGTTCATTTACAATTAGGGGTTCTTTTGAGGAATTAAAAAAGAAAAATACGCCAAAAACGATTAAAACAATAAGCAAAACTAATAGTAAATGCTTGTTTTTGTTATTTTTCATGCTTAACTCCTCTGATGCCTTTGCCTTAATATTAATAAACAATCTAGCAATATAATTATGTATGTTTCGAGGATCTAAAAGAAAATCTAGGTTCAATGTGCTTGAAGTGGGGTTTGGAAAAACTACCGAACAGCTAGCAAAAAAAGCTTTGGCTAGAAAGTCCAGAAATAAGCGTTTCTTTACTGGCATAGAAAAAGGGGGTTTTGCTGAATATTCCCCAGCCAGAAATGAATTAACTTTAGCTCAATATATTTCAGAGAAAATATTCAAAAAGAAAGCAAAAGTAAGAAATTTAGCTATTATTAATGGAGATGCTTTGTTTTGCGCTGAAAAACTAGCTCCTGAAAGTCAGCATTTAATTTTTGGCTCATACTTTATGAACAATATACCAATCGACATGTATGGAATTAATGCACGCAAACAAATGCTTGAAACCTTTCAAAGATGGTTAATTCCTGGCGGAAGGATTGTTTTAGTTCAAAATAAAGGAGAAGTTTTAAGTTACAGAGAACTTTCCACTCAAATGGGATTTGGTTTCCACTCAATACCACTTAAAGAATCAGAATGCTTAGCTTCCCCATCAAGTTCTATACAAACCAGAGCAACTCCAGAAAAAAGAACTGCTTATATGAATAAACCCTGTGAAAGAGCACGATATGATTCAAGAGAAATTGATGCGTTGGTTCAAAAAGGGCTTATAACATCTCCGCAAGATTACTTCTCACCAACACTGGTACTACTAAGAAAGCCCGGCATACCAAAAAGAAGTTAAAAAAAAATTATGCTGCTTAAACAATACCAACAATTGCAAGAGTCTCTTGTTGCATTACAATAAAAGCATAAAGTAGGTAAAATGTTAAAGAAAAATTGATTAAACCAATCACAAAAAAAACAATACTAATAATCCAAAGCAATTTATCTCCCTTCTTTAATCCTTTTAAGAACAAGATAAACAAAACAACCAGAATTAGAATATTAATACCAATTAACAAATAAGGCAAAAAACTTGGCAAACCGCTTAAAGCGCTTAAGCCTTCAACTTCAAAAATACTTGTCGCCAAAAAAATATTGCTTGTGATAGGCGGTAAAATCAAACTAACAATTCCAAGAACAACCGACAACACAAATTCTATATTTTTCATATTACACACTAATTAATCCTTATTAAATAGTAACACAAACTACATTATAAAACTAAGTTAGACATTTGAAATAGTTTTTTTAGTAGAAAATGACATCTGTTTTAATAAACGATAAAAATTTATACTACTTCCACTATATTACTGTTCGAGACCGTAAATAAGTGGGATATTAATTGTATTTACTGAGTATACCCCGACCGAGTGGTAATCTGTCAGTTAAATAACTGGAGAGTATTTTACTCTCGAGCCCACAACTCGCTTATAGTATACTATTACAACCTAACTTCTATAAAATACTTTCTACAAAATTAGGCACTACAGCTAATCACATAAGTTATTTAACAACATTTATATTTATGGTTGAATTTTGCGTATTAGAGTCCAGATTAATTTTATTTACAAATACTTGCTCAACGAATAAGTCTGAAAATACTCTTTGATATTCACAGGCATTAGAGTTTGTTAATATTGTTTGCTCGTCAGTAATTGACACGCTCGCACAATTAATTACTCTACCATCATCAAATGTTTGTTTTCCTCCGAACTCAATAATGGTAAGTCTTAATTTTTTTGATGAATTTTGATAAGAGGTAAGTTCAATCGAATCATTTAACTTAAGGTTTTTTGATATATCCACTTGGGAACCATTTTGCAAGTCAGAATCTTGTTTGTATTCTGTATGAGGAATAAATACATATCCTGCGTAAAGCACTAACAATAAAATTATTACCCATCCAATCGGTTTTATGAGTGAATATGGGTTAATATGCAGTTGAAAACCTCGGGAAACACTTGGGTTCTTAAATTGAATATGAAACACATATTGCTCATCAGCTTCCAACCACTGATTAAATCTTGGAATGAAATACTGCTCTCGAGAAGGACTATCTCTAAATGGTTTGTATTTTCTAAACTGATATTTATTATCAGCAAGGTTCTCACCAAGAATCTCTTCAAGACTTTTTCCTTTCCCACTCGCTATTAGTTGTTCTGAAGAAATAAAACTCAGCGCTTCTACTTGTTTTTTTAAATTTTCAAATGGCAATGCTGTTTCATACTGATAACTTTCTTTTTGTGAATAAATAGTTATCCCTTGAAAATTTTCATATAAAGAAATCATTGTAATATCTTTTAGATAATGCTTTACCGAACTATCATCCATTTTTTTTATTGCAATACAATCAGGGTAGAAGACAATGTTTTTTGCTTTTTCAGATTTCCAAATCCCTTTTGGAAAAATAAAAAACACTAGTATAGTTACATAAAAAAATAAATAATATGGTTGGTATTGTATTGCAGTAATTATACCAAGTGCAAGAAATCCTGCGCCAATAAGCGCCATTACTACTCCAACAAGTGCTGAAAAAATCCCTGCTGACTTTCTCACAATGCTGTTGGGAAAAAGTGTAATAATTCCAAAAAAAAGAAAACAAGACCCAAAAAACAAAGTTGGCAAAAGAAGAAGCACCGATAAACTAGGATTGCTGCTAGTCACTGCTGCAGATGGGCTTAATGAAAGTGGCGCTAATATCATTGAGTCAATAAACACAGACACAATCGTCATAAAGAAGGAGACAAATCCAAGAAAGCCAATCCTTTGAATAATTGCTTCAACATTTTTATTCATAGAAATACTACCTGCCCCAGATATAAAAACCATTTGGTCTGAGGCTCTAAACAAAATCTTTTATTAAAACATGGTTTTTCTACAAGTTCGAATCCCTAAGCAGAGTATCAAACTAGAAAATTAAAATGATTAGAATCAACAAAATGATTAATTAGAATTAGAGTTTGGAAAATTATACCCCGACCGCAAAGATTGAAAAAAGGAACGAATCACGAAAAAGGAATGTTTCAATAATTACAAGTCAATGCTTTTTAATTAATTCAATTTAGTCATATTTACTTAAACAATTTTTAATAGCAAGTTCTATTTGGTTCATGTGCCCTTTATAATAACCCGCCTCGTTATTGAACTCTAAATTACCATTCTCTTGAATAAATCCACTAAACGCTTTATCTTCAATAAAAGTAGCAGGAGCGATCGTAGGCTCATTATCATAGAGTTTTACAAAATTTTGATAAAATTCGAAATTTTCATCAGTTTCACCAATATTATATTTGTTTACAATTAAATTTGAATTTTGTTTCTCTAAAGTTATCATAAATTCTTTTAATGTAAGTGAATCTATAAAACTATTATGGTAAAAAAAGTTAACTATGCAGTTTTTCGGACTTTGAGCAATATTAATCCCTTCAGGATAATCTTTATATTGACAAGATTTTTTTGAATTACCCCTTACAAAAACAGTTATTATAGAAGCCATACTCCCACTACACAAATTATAATCAGTAAAATTGGATTTTCTTAAGTATTTCCTAGAAGTTTCAATTGGACACTCAATCCCCCCATATTTTTTTGCTTCTAAACAAAAATTATCTGTTTCTCCATAATAATACATAGCATCTCTTGGGGAAAAAACCAGTTCTGATTCTGGAAAAATATCTTCCAAAACAAAAATATTTTCTATTACCTCTCTTTTTTTGTGAGGGACATCAGTAAATTTATTTGCGGGCAATTGACCACTAAAAACAACTTGCCCCACATACTCATCATTTATGTCCCAAATAATCGCTTGAAGCGTTTCAGATTTATTAAAATCCCCCCAAAAAACCCTGTAATAAAAGGAATTTGTATCTAAATCAAAGTTTCTTATAAAATTATAATCTTTTGGTTGATATTCTTTCATTAAAATTGTATCTAAAAAATTGATTATTGAATCTTCTTTTGATGAATAATTCGCATTTGAGTCAATAATAGGGCAAGGAGTAAACTCACAATCAGGAAGAGTTCTTACAACAACACTACTATCAGGACAAATTTTTGCTTCTTCAGTGCACACTTTAGGCGACTCAATACAACCAAATAGTAAACCGATTGTAATTAAACAAAAAAACAAAACTAAAAAAGTATTAATAAATTTCATTCAAAAATTATGTTCAACCAAGTATAAAATATGTTCCTTCACCCAAAAACTAGTTTTGGAAAACAAGCCTGAATTTAATAGTTTATGAACAAACCCAATAATCGGATTAGTTTTATTAACCAGAATATCATTATCTTAATTAAGGATATAAAAATCAGGGGATATGTGGAACCTAAAATATTAATACCCCGACCGGGATTCGGACCCGGGTTACCGCCTTTTTCCATTTCGCAAAAGTCACGGCCATCTTTAGATGGTCGGTTTTTCGCGAGCCTTTTTTAAAGGCTCTGAGAAGGCGGGGTGCTTGACCGCTGCACTATCGGGGCACTTCTTTTTCTTCGAAAAAGACCTGCACTAGAAAATGCGCTATTAAGCGCCTGCACTTTTTGTCCTTTGGACAAAACTTGCACTAAAATTTTTATAGTGCTTTTTTTTGATGCACTATCGTGGCATTTTTGGTTTTATTCTTTGAATTAAACCTGCTTAGCTTATTTCTTCAAGGTTAGGTTTTAAATAGTTCTTTTGGTGTTTTATTTTAGATGAAAAATAAAAAAGAGGGTTCTTTTAAGAAAAAGGGTTCTTTAGAAAAAAAATTTACTTCAAAAGAAAAAGATTCTTTTATTAATTTTATTAAAGCGAAGCCGGGGTTTGTTTTTGTTTTTGTAGTTTTTTCTCTTATTATTCTTTGGACTGTTTTTTCTTCTTCAACAAATTTTGAAGATTTAACTTTGTCAGCTAATTATGCAAAACAAGCTAGTGAAATGATTCGCGCTGATATTAATGGCCTGGTTGAGTCTATTGATGAAGAGATTGCTTTAGGTTTTACTCAAACTATTGAAGATGATTATTTTTATTCATTTAGAGATGATTTAAAGTGGATTGAGAATAAAGAAAGAGAAATATTTAATTCAAGTCCAAATAAGGATGTGTTAGTAAAAGAAATGGCTCTTACTTTGGCGATGGAAGATATTGTTTATGTTAACGAACAAGCAGGGTATGATTTTTATGCTATTGAGTATGATTCTGCGATTGAACAAGCAAAGAATTTAGATTATAATTACAAAAGTCTTGCTATTGATACTGTGCTTGAACTTTTTGCGGGAGAAGAAGAAAAGTTTTTGATTTTTGAGAATACTTACAACGAAATAATGCAATCTTATTTTTATTACAAAATGAATTATGTTAATAGTGATTCTTCAAAAGAAAGAAGATTTATTGAAGCAAAAAAAGCTATTTATGTTTATTATACTTAATTAATTGTTCTAATTCTTCAAGAGAAATTTTACACAAGTGCGTTTCGTTTAAATAAAATTCTCCCTCTTTTGGAGGATTCTTCCAAACTTTATCAAATCCTTTAGTGTCAACTTCTTTGAAATATTTTTTTACTTCTCTAAAGTATTCTCCTGATTGTTTTGTTAAATCTTTATACGTTTTTTGGAAAAGTTCACAAAAGGGGTACTGTTCTCTTATTCCTTCTACTGCAATAAATGGGAAAAGTTTACATGGTTTTGGTCGTTCTTTATATATTTTACACATATTTTCGTTTTCCAAATATTTACAAGTTTTTTTCCCGTTTATTTCTTCTCTTTTTAGAACTACTTGGGGTACTACAAAAAAACTTTGAGGGATGTCAGAAAGATTTTTTCTAAGTTCTTGGAAAATATTTTCTGGAAAAAAAGCTGTAGGAAAAGTTAACACTCCTGGAACACTTTTCGGATAAACTTTTACAAGCAAACAACAATCATCTCTAAGGAAATCTTTAAGTGTTTTTTTTAGTTTCTTTGATATTTTTTTTGCTTCGTTTGGAAGAACAGTAATCCAATATCGCTTACAACATTCCCCACAAGAAAGACAAATATTGCTTTCCTCTTTTTGAGTGATTTTTTTGGCGTTGTTCATTTTTTGATTGTGATGGAAAGACTTTAAAAAGTAACCAAATGCATAATTTGTACAGACACCTTTAATTAAGGTGTTAAAAAAAGCAAGACAAAGTTTTGCCTCTATAGCTCAGTGGTTCGAGCACCGGTTTTGTATCTAAGCTTTGGCAAATTAACCGGGGGTCGGGGGTTCAAATCCCTCTAGAGGCTTTTAACTATTTTTTTGGTGAGTGGATGGCGAAAATTAAATATCTAAAACTTAATACTGGTGCCTCTATTCCTCCTATTGGTTTTGGTACTTGGCAGCTTTCAAAAAAAGATGCTGAAGAAGGAGTATTTTTTGCGATAAAAGAAGGTTATCGCTTGATTGACACTGCGGCTATTTATGAAAATGAAGAAGGGGTAGGTAGGGGAATTAAGCGAGCAATTAGTGAACTTGGGGTAAAAAGAAAAGATCTTTTTGTGGTAACAAAACTTTGGAACGCTGATCACAAAGAACCAAGAAAGGCTCTTTTAAAAAGCTTAAAAAAATTAGGGCTTGATTATGTTGATCTTTATTTAATTCATTGGCCGGTAAAAGAATCTATTACTACTTGGGCGGAGCTTGAAAAGTTCAAAAAAGAAGGGCTTACAAAAGCAATAGGGGTTAGTAATTTTACTATTTCACATTTACAACAATTACTTAAAACAACAAAAGAAGTTCCAAGTATTAATCAAGTGGAATTCTCCCCGTTTCTTTATCAAAAAGAATTGATGAGTTATTGTAAAAAGAAAAAAATTGTGATAATGTCTTACAGTCCTATTATGCATGGAAAGTTTTTGGATAATAAATTAATTTTTGATATTTCAAAAAAGTATAACAAAACTCCTGCACAAGTGGTGCTGCGTTGGCATGTTCAGCAAGGTTTAGTTCCTATACCAAAATCTAAACATTTTGAAAGAATAAAAGAAAATTTTAATATTTTTGATTTCAAACTTAGTCCAGTTGAAATGAAAAAACTTTCCTCTTTAGATAATGGGAATAGGTGTTGTTGGAATCCTAATGATGCTAAGTGGGGATTTGTTGCTGAGTTATCAAAACTAATTAAACCCTAATCATATTTTTAGAAATTAAGTTTAATTGTGTTAATTATAATGTTTAATGATATCACTATTTCTTGGACAATTTTGTTTTGCTCCAAATTATTTTTTTTATAAAATAAAAATAAAGATTGAAAAGAAGCTTTTTTGCTTCTCTTCAAAAACAAGTTTGATTATTTAATTTATTGTTCTTCGTCGAAGTTTTCTTCGCTTGAACCTTCGTTTCTAGGTCCTCTATCGAATCCGCCTCTTCTATTGTCTCTTTGAGGTTTGTGTTTTTGGTAGCAGTCTCTACAATACACTGGTCTTCCTTCAATTGGTTTGAACGGTACCTTTGTTTGTGCACCACAATCCGAACATGTTGCGTCGAACATTTCTCTTGGACCAAAGTCCCTTCTGAATCCTCTTCTATCATCCATTTATTATCTAACTCCATTTATCTATCCGTTTGCACGGTTTATGAAATAATTTTTCTATGAGGGGGTTAAAAAGCTTCCTTTTTTGGGAAAAAATGCATCCAAAATGGCCAAAAGTCACTTTTTACAGTTAAAGGAAGGTTTTTATAGTTTTGTTGGGGAAATATTTATTTAGTGAATAATTATGGGTGATAAAGAGACTCAACAAGGGATGCTAATAATAGTAATAGCTACTTTCTTTTTACTTTCAGCACTGGAAGTGCTTGATTATGTGTTTATAGATGCTCACTTTAGTGCTCTTGCAGCATTTGTTCTAGTTGCTGTTGGAGTGTATTTAATAACAAAAAAGTAGCTAAACAAGAAAATAGCTTAATAAGTAAATAGTTTTAACTAATTAGTTTTTTATGCAGGAAGCTTTAACATCAACTTCTCTTTTTATCAAACTATCTCCTTTAGAATTCTCTTTCTCAAACAAATAATCCTCAGGCCACCAATAAATTTCCTTATCTCCAAGTTTTGAAACGCAAACACTTTTTTTCTTTACAGCATTAAACAAATCCACAAGTGTTTCAATTTTTGAAGTAGAAACATCATTATACTCCATACCTGCTATTCCTGTTAGTGAAACATTTTGTTTTGATGGGGTGGGTTCGTTTGTTGTTGAAATAAAACCTGTTGGGGAAAAAACCATATCATAATCTTCAATAGTCGGCATAAATGCGGTTGTTTTTGCAGTTACTTTTCCTGGGTTAACTACATTTTTAAAAGACATTCCATAATAATCACCCATCTGTATATCGGGTGTTTGATTGAGAAGAATTGTAGAATCATAACCAAAGAAATCGTTACATCCATTTATTCCTGTAAGTAATAATAAATTATTTGATATTGGATCCAATTCACGATTTTGTTTTTTAAGTCCATAAGTCATGAAAGGATTTGAACCTGTTGTTCCGCTTAAAGTAATCAATAATGGAGTGGCTATTGTTGGGGAAAAAACGAGTCTCGAATTAGAATCAGTACTTCCATTAAAAAAGTAAGAATACTCAAATAATTTTGCTCTCCTTGAAGGTAAAGAATTTAACCAAAAAGGATTAGTTAAAGTAACTGTTTTTGTTTTAGCCAAAGAATCTTTTTGGGATTTATCCATATATGCTCCGTCTTTTTTTGAAACATAAAAAGTATCTCCCCCTGATAAAGAAGTACCATAACCCACTCTATTATTTTCAGCCCTCAATCCCACACTCCCATCAAAAGGAGTATAATAAAAAGGACTATAATTTTTGTTAATTGGTTGAATAAGGGTGGGGATTATTTTTATTTTTGCAGTAAGCGAACCTACCGAAAAAATGCTTGCCATTTCTTTATTATCAAACTCAATTAATGCTCTCACTCTATAAAGTCCAGCATCAGGGAGAATAAAAATTTCTTGTGGCTTAAAAGCAATGGTTTCGTTTGTGTAAAAAAATTTTGTATCATTTCTAAAATACTTTGCTAATCCATTATCTGGATCAGTAAATGATGGATTCGATCTAAGAATAGTTTTAGTATAATCATAAACAAAATCGTTTTGGAAATTCAAACCCAACCCATCTCTCATTAAATTAACATTAAAATCAATAAGAGCTAAACCTTCTTGTGCATTACTTGCAAGAGGTCCGTCAAAAAACTCATCATAACCTTCTTGCGGAGCAGCAACAGAATTCAAGAAATAATATAAAGCAGGTTTTCCTTCAAACTCTTTTGTACTCATTGGCAAATAACAATAATCCACTCTTGGCATTGTAGTATCACTTGGTTTTGTTCTTTGAATAATTGCATCAGCGGGATTAACTGGACAAGAGATCGATGTTCGAGAAAGAAATTCATTAAAAGCAGATAAGCGCTTACTCACTAAAATAGATAATTGTGTAGAATCTAAATAATTTTCTTTAATTGACTCTTCATTAACAGCATTCCAATCCCAATTAAGAATAATCTTTGGTAAAGCTTCTTCTCCAGTATTTCCTAAAAGCAAATCTTTCTCACACACAGCATTACTTTGGGTAGAAGCAGATTTTCTTGCAGCAGTATTAAACTTGAAATGATACTTATACACCAAAGGCTCTATTTCAGAATCTTGTATATTAAACGGACCAAATTCTGAAGTAATTGTGGTAGGATTAGCGTGATTGTGCTTGTTAACATTTATTGTAACAATATCATAAATGTTTTTCTTCAATCCTCCATTTGTAAAAACTAAACTAATTTGCTGCTCTTTATAAAAATCAAAAACCTTGGGCTCGTAGTAACTCCAAAAAGAAATAATATCACTATTAGTTGTAGAAACTTCTTTTGCGTCATTAACTAAATTAATTACATAATCGGGTAGTTTTAGTTTTATTCTGTTTGAACAATCCTCTTTCCAACCATCACTTTGAAGAGAAATCTTTTTTGAAGAAGAATCTTCTGAATAATAATTTCTGCTTGAAGAAACATCTTTAGTGTAAACCCCTCCTTCATAAGCTCCATTAACAATACCATTTGCAATAGCACTAGATATTACTCCTGTAAATCTCTTTTTATCAAAATCCTCTCCAGCTAAAGCAAAATCTTGAGTATAAGACGCACCACTACTCAAATTTTTTGTTTCTCTTGATAAATAATTAGCCGCCTCAATCGCAGCATCAATAGATTCAATGGCTTCTTCTGAATACCTTATAGCTGAATCAAGCTTATCCATTGCCCCTTGATAAGTTACTTTAGCAGCACCAAGTTCTTCTGAAAAATCACTCATTAATTGCATCGCACTATCAAAACCAGCGAATGCAAGATTAAGACTTTCAGAAACAGTAATTGTTGTTTCATTCAAAGCCCCCGTACTTGATGAAGCAGCTGTTAATGCGTCAAATGCTGCTTCACCTGTTGAAAATGATGGACAACACCAGATATATGGAAAAATCATGCACTCAGGAAGTGCGGCTAGGGAACCATCTCCAGTTTCTCCTGTAGCTGTGGTAAGAAGAGTTTGTACAAAAGTCTGACCTGTAATTACTTTAAATATAAGACCTATTGCTTGATATGCAAGAGCAGAAAATGAAATAAGCATATCTGTTGAACTCGCTGCTTCTTGAGCAAGAAAAGTAATTTCTTCATCAGCAGCAACTTGCATCTCGCGAGTAGCCTTTAATTTAGCAAGTATTTTTTTATTTTCTTCTTTTGCTAATAAAAGATATCTCTCTGCTTCAGCATAATCTTTAGAAATACTTGTGAAAGAATCTACTGAAGCTGATTCCAAAATAAGATTAGCATATTCTTCTAGATTTGAAAAATCCTTCTTAGTATCAGTAATCAAATCCAAAGCTTCTTGTGTCCTTTCTAATGAAGGACCTGTATCAATATCAGGCAAGTCGTCTAACACTATTGATTGTATCGTACTAACTGTTGAAAAAGTTGAAAATGCTAATTCTCCAGCTGCTAATACTTGCGCTTTTGTAGCAGTTGCTGCACCAGCTTCTGCTAATGGTATTGCTGGAGCACATGCTTCTGATTTTGCTGTTGTTGCAAAAGTTGTTGCTAAACCTGATGCTGCACTAATTTCAGCAAAAATAGCAGCACTATTTGCAAGAGTAACAGTTCCTACCATAACTGAAGCATATTGTGTTGCTAGTTGAACATTTTTGTAATCATTATATGTTTTTGCAGCAGCATCCATTTCCATTGCTGCGTCATAAGCGCCTTGTACGCTAGAAAAAGAATCTTCTATTCCTTTTTTCATGTCCATGATATCAATGTATGCTTGTTTTATTTGAGCGTTTTTTTGTGCAGAAATACTTTGCGTAGTTGCTCTAATATTATCAAGTGCTGGAGCGGAACCTACAAGTGCTGCTTGGTATTTTCCATCCCCCGCATAAGTTTCTGGGTTAGTGTATAACTTTCTCCACCATGCATTTTCTCGACCAAAACCGCTTATTGGGGATGCGGCAGAACCAGTGATTGATACTTCAGAACCTATTCCTAAAGAATCTCGATACACACTACAAACACTTGCATCAATTTCAACATCTTCAGAAAGAGCAATATTTCGAATAGGCACATAATCTCTCATTCCTTTTCCAAGAAGAGAAACAACATATCTTTCTGGAAAAACAAGTTCGCTAGTTGGTTTAACAAAGATTTCTTTCTCATCAATAAAAGTTTTCTCTAAGCCGGCAACTCTTGCTTTTACAGTAACCCCATAAACTCCAGGAATTTCTCCCCTACTTATCTGAATAGTTCTAACTTTTGAAGAACCGCTAAGAGAAAAATAATTAGTGGATAAATCAATTCCTCCTTCTGGTGCAAAAGAACAAGTTGGGTCAGTATCGCAAAGATAAATCTCTATTTTTTCAGAAGAACACTTAGAAGCATCAATAGTTATTGATGCTGTATCGTATTCATTAATTATTTCATTATCATTTGAAATAACTTTAATACATTGCTCTAAATTATCAGAAACAACATCAAAATTTATTCTCGCTTCACTTCTTCCTGAACCAAAAACCAAATTAAAAGAAGCTTTTTTTCCAGCAAATTTTTTTAAAGGAGTAAAAATAATTTTAACATCATAAACTCCAACCGCGGGGTTGTTTTTAACTTTAAGAGGATACTCTGCAAGAGTAGATCCGTCATTAAATTCATTAAATAAAACCTCAACATTACCCATCCTCTCTTCTTTCCATTCTACTAAAGAATATAAATTATCTTCAGTATCACAAGCAATTCTAACTTTTGCGTTAACTTCTAAAACACCAAAATGGGTTGTTTCTGAAACTGATTGTCTGCTTAATAATAAACAACCACTTCCAATAAATTCGCTGAATAATAATTGTACTGGTATCTCTACAGCCACAACTTCTTTATCTCCACTCGGGGTTGTGTTTTCTACTATTAATTCTAAAGTGAAACTTATTGAACCATCAATAAGTCCTGCAATTGTATCTTCATCTAAACCCAAATCATCTTCGGGATTAATAGAAATAGTTACTGTTCCGTCAGCACTAATTATTACAGCATCAGGACTTAGTACAATCTTTCGCCCATCACTTAAAACTATTTTTGCTGATGCTGTCTTTTCTCCACCAGAAATTCCTGTGACCTTTAAAGTTATTTTTTTTGTTTCTTTTTGATTTACTGTCAAAGTGAGTTTATTTTTATCATTAACAAAAACATCAACAAGTTCTCCATTAATAGTGAGACTTCCCTTAAAAGAAATCTGGGAATCATCATGAGTTAATGAAAGTCTTGGTTTATTTTCAAATAAATCAGGACGAACTTGTGGCAAAACTACTGCGGCAATAATAACTAAAAATAAAACAAAAATAATTACTGCCCCCACACCTATCAATTTTTTATCAAAAGGGGGTTGTTCTTGATAATTATTTGAATCAGTATAATTTGAATCATAATCTTGATAATCTTTAACAGACATTAAACAACACTTACGTTAGATTAGTTAATTTTCTAGTTTAAATACTTTAGTTCAGAATATATAATATATTATAATTATAATATATTATAATGCAGAGTACAGAAGAGTAAAATTGGTTTGGAGCATTTTTTTGCTCAAAAAGCAAATTTTGTAGAAAACTATTTCATTTTTGAAACACTAATCTCTATCAATAATCTTTGTTTTGTACTTTGAATCTTTTCTTTTTAGTAAAACAATTCTTGAATTTTCTTTTTCTGATTCAAATTTATATTCCTGCATAAGTTCAAGAAGCTTTTTTGAAAAATCCTTAGTGTACTCAAAAGAAGGGGTGTTTGTTTCATTTAATCTTTTTCTTGAAAAACCAAGCCACATATAAGATTTTATTTCAATAAAATCTGACTTCACAGCACTAAGTACTTGAGCAAACTCTTCCAAAGTTTCTTTAGAATCATTAAAACCTTTAATCAAAGTTAATCTAATCACGCTTCGACAAGGCAAGAGCGAAATAAGGGCTAGAGATTTTAGATACTTCTTCCACCCATCTTTTTCAGTATTACAAGTTATTCTTTTCCAAAGACTCTCATTTGGGGAAATCATTGAAATATATAATTGGGTGGGGAGAGAATCTTTTTTCCACAATTTAATTAACATATCTGGATTTTCTCCATTTGATACAAGAAAAACAGTTTCAGTTTCTTCTCTTTTTTTAAGAGAATAAATTAACTTAGGGAGCTCTTTGTACAAAGTTGGTTCTCCGCTTAAAGAAATAGCCCAATGTTTTGGAACAAGCGCATTTTTCAAACGAAGTTTTGTCTCCTCATTATGCCCACCAAAACCTGTTAGTAATTTTTTTCTTTCACTAATAAGACCATTAATCATTTCTTCAGGTTGAGGTAATTTTGGAGGAGTTCCTTTCATATACTCCATAGGTCTCCAACAAAAAATACACTTATTATTACACCAAAAAGTAGTGGGTGCTATTTGATGACAAGAAAGAGTATCTGCCCCATAAAAATCCTGCTTATAACACACCCCCTCTCCACGAAGAGCTTTCTTGTTCCATTCACAAATTTGAATACTAGCATCCCCAAAAAAACCGTACTTTTTTTTCTTAAACTCTACAACAAGATCTTCTTTTTTCAAAAAATCACAAAATAAAGGTTATTGAAAAAGATTAAAAACCAGAACAATGTAAATCATACATGAAACTTTTTGTAATAATTGGAATTTTTCTTATTTTGCTGGTTATTTTTAGTGGTTGTGTGGATACAGTAAATCCAAATATAACCGACGTTAATTATTTTGTTGATGATAACAAATCCTCTAACGTGGTGGATGCTAATAAAAATAATTTAGATAATAATTTAGGAACAATAACCCCAAGAACAATTGATTTTAATAATTTTCAAAAAGATATGGATGCGTGTATAATTGGATGCAAAAGTGAAGAAATGTCTGTTGAAGATTGTTCAAAAAAATGTTTTAATGAATTTACTGCCCAAGTTGACCTAAATGATAGGATAAAAGCAATCTACCCGTGTTTAAATATTTGCAGAAAAAACGGGGGACAAGATTACCTTTGTAACAAAGCATGCAGAGAGATGTCCTCATCCTCAATTGATTTATGCACACATGCATGTGTGGTAATTAAAAAAAATCCAGTTATCTGTCTTGAAGAATGCAAAAAAAATCCTTTAGCTTACGACTTTAATGCTATAATAAAAATAGATCAAAACATTCCAGTTCCGGATAACAACTACCCTTTAACTCCAGGAATGAATTAATAAATATTTTTTTTTATCAAAAAAGAAACGCTTATTAATCATATTCAATCAATAAATTCTTCAACAAAGGTGATATTAGATGGAAGGAAGTATACAACTTGTAGCAAATTATGAAGACTGGAAAGCAGTAAAAAAAATTACCATAACAAACATGACTGATCCATTAGTTATAGCAGAATTCTTAGCAAGCTTAACTTACAGTACTGATAGTAAAATAGAATCAAACCTAAGAAAAGTTGTAGAACTAGATAAAGTTGATACAGTACTAAAAGGATTAAACCTTGGAAAAGGAGATGCTGGAAAAGCAATAGAAGAAGTAAACTCAAGATCAGTAAGCAAAGTAATAGGAGAAATAACTAACCTTTCAAAATTTGACGGATCAACACAAAAAGAACTAGTAGGATTATGCAAAATATATGCTGTAAAAAAAGCACTAAAAGCATGTGGGATAATAAATTCTTACCACGAAGCAGAACTCCCTAACTTAAAAAGAGTAAAAAAAGCAAACGCAAAAAAAGAATAAAAAAATTCTTTTTTTGCAAAAAATAATTAAATTAAAAAAAATAATTAAATTAAAAAAAATAATTAAATTAAAAAAAATAATTAAATTAAAAAAAATAATTAAATTAAAAAAAATAATTAA
>Ga0172371_10004216_pt1 | contig 21886 bp, 25 predicted proteins | sample Lak12m_FD_114543 | JGI IMG/M metagenome (GOLD analysis project Ga0172371, IMG submission 114543) | Freshwater microbial communities from Kabuno Bay, South-Kivu, Congo - kab_022012_12m | ecosystem: Environmental > Aquatic > Freshwater > Lake | place: Democratic Republic of the Congo: South-Kivu...
GTTTATCAGATATAGTCGTAATCACCTGCACATAACCACTCATATCATTTACTCCTCCTAACTTTACAATTCGTGCTATGCACCATTTGTAAAGTTAGGACTCGATTTCAATGCTGTCAATGTAGAATTCTTTTCCGGAATCTGTAAGCACGCCTAAGCCGCTGCATTTGGGGCAGTTAAAAACTGACTTTTCGTGTTCAAATATTGAACCGCAGTCTTTACACTTTAACTTTGATTTAACAGGCTTTACGATAAGCTCTGCGCCTTCAAGCATATTATCTTTGGAAAGATTGTCAAAATACACCCTGATAGATTCTTCCTGCAATCCAGAAAGCTCTCCGAGCACAAGAGTAACGATTGTAATTTTTTTAGCATTCGAGGCCTTTGCCTTTTCCAATATCTGCTTCACTATACCTTCTACAATATGGTACTCATGCATTTTTATACAGGTCCTCGCGCCTTGTAAGCATTGGCTCAGTATACTGATTATTCATTTGAAGGCATTTTTTAGGGCATATCTCTACGCAGTAACCACACGTAATGCATCTTAGCCTTGCTATGTTCCACGTTTTTTCTTCTTTGTTTACAATCAGCGCAGCTGTCGGGCATTTTCGCTGGCACATCCCGCAGAATATGCACTTAGCTATATCTATGGAGATACTCCCCCTCGCTCCTTTAGGCAATATCTTTGGACCGAAAGGATATTTAACTGTAGCGGGCTTTTTGAATAAACTCTTTATTACTGTTTTTGCCATTATAAAAAATCGCATTGTTACCTTTCAGCGCAGCTTATGCAGGGATCGATTGTCAAGACTAATACTGGGACATCAGCCAGGCTTGAGCCAGGAAGCATCTTCACCAGGCTTGGTATATTAGCAAACGTAGGCGTCCTTACCCTTAGGCGCTGCAAGAACCTGGTCCCATTTGCCTTGGCATAATAAATCACCTCGCCTCTGGGCTGCTCTGCTCTCGCAAAGTATTCCCCGTCAGGGACCCCTGTAACTCTAATTTCAACAGGCCCGTATGGAATTTTAGCTACGGCCTGCCTGATTATATCAATAGACTGGAACAGCTCCTTTATCCTTACAACGCACCTCGCATAACTATCGCCTGCGGTTTCTGTAACAGGCTCGATATCGATATTTTTATAAGCCGCATATCCTAATTTTCTCGTATCTCTTGCCCATCCGCTTGCCCTGAGAGTCGGGCCTACTGCGCCAAGCTCATAAGCGTCTTCCTTCTTTAATACCCCAACCCCTGCGAGCCTGTGCTGCACAGAAGAGTCTTTTATAAAGACGTCTGTAATTTCTTTGAGCTCTTTCCTGTATGATTCAAGGTTTGTCCAGATAATCTTCAAGGCAGCATTATCTATATCCCTTCTCACCCCTCCCACCTTAGCTGAAGCGAATATAACCCTTCCGCCTGTAGTGTCTTCTATAATATCGAGTATCTTTTCCCTCATGCGCCAGGTATGCATAAAAAGGCTTTCAAACCCAAACGAGTCAGCCATCAGCCCCATCCATAATAAATGACTGTGCAGCCTTGAAAGCTCAGACCATATAGTCCTTAAGTATTCTGCCCTCTCAGGCACTTTTATTTTCATAATCTCTTCCACTGCCATGCAGTAAGTCAGGCCATGTATAAAACTGCATATCCCGCATATCCTTTCAGCCACATAAACAAAATCTATAAAATCCTTTTTTTCAACAAGCTTCTCAAGCCCTCTGTGTATAAAGCCTATGGAAGGGACAGCCTCTACCACTATTTCATCTTCCAGGACAAGATCCAGATGAATCGGTTCAGGCAGAACAGGATGCTGCGGGCCAAAAGGTATAATAGTCCTCTTTATCACGGCGCTATCCCCCTTTCCGCAGCCTGGGTGTCCTTAGGCGGGTTAAATGGGAATTTAACTGTAGTCCTATAAAAATTACCTTTGTAATCTATAGCCATATTTTTTATCTTTATCCCGTATAAATCGCTTATCTCGTTCTCATAAAGAAACGCGCTCCAATAAATATGGCTCACGCTTGGTATCTCTATGTCAATAGAACTTATCACAATCCTTAAATTTACAAAACTGTAATCTTTATCAAAAGAATAATTAATTTCCAGGGCATCTGTCTTTGAGCATCCTATCTGCGCCAAGCGATAGCCAGACGAGTGAAATTCCCCTACCTTCTCCAAGAGATCTTTTATTTCTATATTGATTAGTTTCTGCGTTTCTGCCATTTTTATATCCTGTCCGCTGATTTTTCCAGATAAACCCTGCGCCGCTTATCATTGATTTCTTCGCATTTAAACTGCCTGTATCCAAGCCTCTCGTAAAAATTAATATTCCGTTTAGACTTATGCCCTGTAAAGACCTCGAATCTGGAAGCAAACCCAAAATGAAACTCTATGTCATTCATGAGCTTTTTGCCTACGCCAAGATTCTGATACATAGGATGCACTATGCGCCTGTAAATATGACAGGTGTCTCCTTTCATACAGCCGCGCACAGAGCCTATAATAACCCCGTTAACAACCGCTTTAAAAAAAGTTATAGTTTTAAAATCCTCTTTTAATTCTGGCAGAGTCTGCATTAAAGGGGGAAACGAAAAATCATTATAAAGCTCCGCCTCGCTCTGATAAGACAGTTTCTGCAATGCCAGGATTTCAGGGGCATCCTCTATGGTCGCGGGCTCTATGACAAACGCCTCTATACCCAATTTCATCTCTATAAGCTTATGCCTTTTCTCTTCCAACACCTTCAAGGCCTTTACCACGCCGTCAATTATAGACTCCGGCCTCGCGGCGCAACCAGGCACATAGACATCAACCGGCAAGACCTTGTTTGCCCCGCCAAGCACATTGTAGCACTCGCTGAATATGCCTCCTGAAGTAGCGCAGATGCCTATCGCTACAACTGCCTTCGGATCAGGCATCTGTTCATAGATATTCTGTATCACTTCCCTGTTCTGGTCATTTACAGAGCCTGTGATCAGCAGTATATCCGCGTGCTTTGGATTTCCTGTATTTATAACTCCGAGCCGTTCCACATCGTACCTCGGCGCAAGAGACGCCAGCACCTCTATATCGCATCCGTTGCAGCTCGTGCCATCATAATGTATAAACCACGGAGATCTTTTTAAATAAGACATGGCTTCACCTTTTAACAAAAAATAAAAATATTACATTCCCCACTCCGAACAACAATCCTACGCCCCATGCGCTTAGAAGCGTCAACTCCCATTTAGCCCTCGCAAACGTATTATCAATAAAAATTGTGGCAATATACACCAAGAGCGTAAGCGCCATGCCTGCAAAAATATTATTCGCGAAAAAGAGCCACACAAAACCAAGTATTAATATATTTTCATACCAGTGCGCAACCTCTATCGCGGCCAGCGTCCTTCCTGAAAATTCAGTGGTCATGCCCTTTACAAGCTCCTGATGAGCGTGATGAGAATACGCGAGGTCAAAAGGCGACTTTGAAAATTTCATTGTCAGTATATAAATAAACGCGAATAATAAGCCCGGCAGGTAATAACAAAGAGGTTTGCTGTAAGATATTATATCAGCTATATAAAAACTTTTCGTGACCATATACATCCCTACCGCGGCTAATATAACAATAGGCTCATACGCCATCATCTGGATCAACGCCCTCTGGGAGCCTATGATGCTGTACGGCGAGCTGGCCTTGTATCCCCCCAGCACAAAAAATATATCAGCCAGGGTTAAAGCGAATATTACAAGTAAGAGGTCTTTTCCCGCGAAAAACAACGCTCCTGTAAAAATTATAAAAATTAAAAAAAACAATATATAAAAATTTTGAGACCTCCTGACCACAAGATTTTCTTTCTGTATTAATTTAAGCGCGTCATAAAGAGGCTGTAGTATCGGCGGCCCGACCCTTCCCTGCATCCTGGCAGTAAGGCGCCTGTCCAGTCCGCTGAGCACAGCCCCAAGGATTGGGGCAAATACTATATAAGCCATTATCATTAGAAATGTTTTCACCCAGCTATTCCTTCCTGATTATATATCCCGTTCTTTCTGCTTTAAGATATTTCTCTATAGAAAAAGCGGGGTTCATCTTACGAGCACCATAAACATAAAAATAATAAAAATAAAACAGAATAGTATTCCGAATCTGTATAATTTGGCTTCTCCAAAATATTTTTCCATATAATAATTTTTCATCCCCATGTCTTTTACGCCGCCTGCCACGCTTCTGAAGCGAGTGCTGGTCTCTATGTTAGCCGCGCCTAAATAAGCGTCTACAACCTTGACCCTTTTGCCGTAATTCACAAAGCTAAGAGGAAAGAGCATAACCATGGCCAGCATGATAGACATTATCACGATATTTCCCTGGCTCATAGTCAGGGTTATGCCGTATATCTCCACTACATATGGCTGAATAAGCGCTGTTGAGACAAAGGGAAAAAGGCCGCATAAGCCAACTGTCAGGAAAGCCAGTATATATAAAGGCGTTGCTTCAATCCTTCCTATCCCGTCTTCAAGACCCTGCTCTTTATTCACAACTGTAATTATCTTGCCAAGCCATTTAACCCAGAAAAATAGCGCGGCAGAGCTCCCGAATATTACAAAAACCGCCAGAAGCGGATTAAAATCTACAAGCGCTTTTAACACGGCCCATTTGCTTATAAGCATCCCGAATGGCGCCAGAAACATGCCTACCATGCCAATCTGTATCATTATAGACATCTTGGGCATACTTATAATAAGCCCGGACATATCCTCTATGTCCCTTGAATGAATCCTATGCTCTATAGTTCCTACACATAAGAACAAGAGGCATTTTGTGACTGCGTGAAATATTATTAAAAGCATTGCCGCCCACATTGCCTCATAGGTCCCTACCCCTGCGCAAAGCACTATCAAGCCGAGATTAGAGATAGTAGAATACGCCAGGGCCTTTTTTGCATCGCTCTGACTGATCGCGATAAGAGAGGCTATAAGAAAAGTCGTCCCTCCTGTTAACGCAATTACAAAACCAAGCATGGTCCCCTGCAGGGCAGACGCAAACCTCAAGACAATATACACTCCCGCCTTTACCATTGTGCTTGAATGAAGAAGCGCTGAGACAGGCGTAGGCGCCACCATTGCCCCTAAAAGCCAGGATGAAAACGGCATCTGGGCAGACTTTGTAAAGCCCGCAAGGCTTATAAACGCGATCGGCACCATAGCCCCCAATTTTCCCAGGTATACAGCCTTATCCAGCTCCACCACTCCATAGAAACGATATAGACATAATATGCCTATTAAAAACGCGAGGCCTCCTAAAAGGTTAATCTTAAGCGCCTGAAACGCGTTATCCATCGCCTCTTTATTTTTTTTGTAACCGATCAATAAAAAAGAGCAGGCCGTTGTTATCTCCCAGAAAAAATAAAGCCACAATAGATTATTCGAAAAGACAATGCCAAGCATAGCTGACAGGAATATAAACATCAGAAATGAAAAAAATCTCCTGTTGTCCTTAAATTCCGCTTTATGCTGAAGATGAAATTCCTTCATATAGCCTATAGCATAAACAGATGTCAGGCTGCCCACAACCCCTATTATCAGAGCCATAATTATCGAGAATTTATCCACAAACAAGGCATGATCTACTATAATATCAGGCCCATACTTCATCTCAAAGAATATTATAATTAAAAATTGCAGCAAAATCAGGCCTGAAACAATATATCTCTTATATCTCCATCCCATATAAAAGATATACCCGGTCAACAAGGTATCTATAAAAAGTATGGCCTTATCTATATAAGGCGAATCTAAACTGAAATACTGGGCTTCTCTATGGAAATTAATGATAAGCAAGGCTATTGATCCTGCGGAAAGTATTATAGCTGCGCTGGTTATGACAATAGCTCTCATTTTATCATTTTTCAAAAATAATAAAATAAAAGATACAATAAACGGGAATAATATTAAATAAATCAACAAGTTCATAAAACAGTTTGTAATCGCACATTTCGCTTATAAATTTATATAGCGAAAGCAGATAATTAAAAAAGGTTCACCCTATTAAAAAGAGTGAACCTTCATGGTTATTGCTTATTTTATCAAAAAAGGCTGTTTTGTCAATCAATAAATCATGTTTACCTTGTCCCGCTGCGTCGGCGGGCAAATCCCGCCGACGCAGCGGGACAAACAGTAAGACCTATCCGACTCTTATATAACTTCTGCTAATATCAATACTATACCTTGCCTGTCAAATTCGGGCTCACTTTATTCAGTGTTTATGTTTTACCACCTCTGCCTGGACCATGTATATGACATCTTCCGCTATATTGGTCGCGTGATCGCAGATACGCTCTAAAAAACGCGCTATCAATAGCAACTGGACAGCCCTTGGCGCTGTAGCGCAGTCTTTAACCATATAATCCTCAATAAGCTCTTTCTGTATTAAATTTCTTAGTTTATCGGCTTCAGGGTCAGAGGCCATTACGCTTTTAGCGAGCTCTATATCGCCTTTTACAAAGGCATCTATGGATGTCTTAACCATGCCCTGGGCAATACTGGTAAGCTTTGGTATATCAACCAACGGCTTCAATAACGGCTTATCCGCTAATTCGAGAGTCCTCTGCGCTATATCCACAGCAATATCAGCTATCCTCTCAAGCTCGGCATTTATCTTCATGCCTGTGGCTATAAAGCGCAGATCCTTTGCCATGGGTTGATATCTCGCTATTAGATCTATGCATTCTTCATCTATGGACAGCTCCAGCTGGTCAATATTATTATCGTTATCTATAACGCTTTTAGCCAGGGCCTTGTCCTTGTTCTTCAGCGCCTCTATAGACTTATAAATAGCCTCTTCCGCAAAAGCCCCCATTTTTAATATATTCTGATTTAAACTTTTTAACTCCTGATCAACATGCCTTTCCATTATAAACCTCCGAATTTTGTGAAATAAAATTTGATCCAGCCTCGTATAGAGGCGAATGCCCGCTTTTTTTATCCATACCTGCCTGTTATATAATCCTCTGTCCTCTTATCCTTAGGCGCTGTGAATATCTGGTCTGTCTTTCCGAACTCCACCAGATCGCCCAAAAGCATAAACCCTGTATCATCCGAAACCCTGGCTGCCTGCTGCATATTATGTGTAACTATTACTATAGTATACTTATTTTTTAATTCACGCATTAATTCTTCTATCCTCGCTGTCGACTGCGGGTCCAGCGTAGAACACGGCTCATCCATCAGCAGGACATCAGGCTTCACAGCAATAAGCCTGGCTATGCACAGCCTTTGTTTCTGTTCCAGGGACAACCTCATGGCAGGCCCATTTAGCCTGTCTTTTAATTCATCCCAAAGAAGCACGCTCTTCAGGCTTTCCTCCACAAGATCGTCCAGGCTTTCCCTTTTTATCCTCTCCCCGTGTATCTTTTCCCCGAACGCTATATTTTCATAAATAGATAAAGGGAATGGATTTGGCCTCTGAAAAACCATACCGACCTTTTTCCTTAATTTTACCAGGTCCGCGCCAGGGTTAAGGATATCCTCTTTTTCAACAAAAACCTCGCCGCTCATCCTTACGCCTTCTATGAGATCATTCATGCGGTTAAACACCCTTAGCAATGTAGACTTGCCGCAGCCTGAAGGCCCTATCATAGCCGTAATATTATTTGCCTCTATGCTGAAATTTATGGACTTTAATGCGTGAAAATCTCCATACCATAGATTTAAATTTTTAGTCGCTATCTTTTCCATTAATAACCTGTCCCGCTGCGTCAGCGGTCCAATAATGGCCCGCTGACGCAGCGTATTCTTACCTTTCTATTATCCGAATTTTCCCCTGATATATCCGTCTGTGCGTTTGTCCTTGGGCGCGGTGAAAATAGTTTCTGTTTTATCCAGCTCTATAAGCTCTCCGTTTAAAAAGAACGCTGTCCTGTCTCCCACCCTTGCGGCCTGCTTTACATTATTAGTGACAAGCACTATTGTGTATTTCTCTTTTAATTTTACCATAGCGTCTTCTACTTTTGCCGTAGATATGGGGTCAAGGCCGGAACACGGCTCATCAAATAATATCACCTCAGGCTGGACTGCCAGCGTCCTTGCTATGCATAAACGCTGCTGCTGTCCGCCGGATAATTTAAAGGCAGATTCATTCAGCCTGTCTTTGACCTCATCCCACAGATAACCCCGCCTCAAGGCCTCTTCGACCTTTTCTGAAATCTTATTTTTGCCCACCAATCCGTGCATCCTTACCCCGTAAGCCACATTCTCAAATATTGAGAGGGGAAGCAGCAAAGGCAGGGCAAAGACCATGCCTATTTTTCTGCGCACAACCCCTACATCTATTTTTGTTATATCCTTTCCCTCAAATATGACCTCTCCTGCCATTTTAAAACAAGGATTCAAATCATTCAGGCGGTTAAGCATCCTTAAAAAAGTTGTCTTTCCGCTATTGGACGGCCCTATAACGCTCAAGATCTCGTTTGGCAGTATATTCATATTGATCTGTTTCAATGCCTGCATAGAATCAAACCATATATTAAGGTTTTTTATACAAAATTTTGTCACCATTTTTTTCTTTTCCTAAACTTATAACGTATAATAATAGCCACCAGATTCATAAATAAAACCAGGGCCAGCAAAACAAAGGCTGTACCATATCTTATTTTTTCATCCACATTCGGCACTTGAGTAGATATAACATACAGATGATACGGCAGGGCCATTGCCTGGTCAAAGATAGACTTGGGAAGTTGGGGCAGATAAAACGCGGCTACTGTAAAAAGTATCGGCGCTGTCTCCCCCGCAGCCCTCCCTATCCCTAAAATAGTCCCTGTCAATATGCCCGGTATCGCGTTCGGCAAAACAATATTTCTTATTGTCTGCCATTTGCTCGCCCCTAATGACAGGCTAACTTCCCGGAAGGAATACGGAACGCTTTCTAAGGCCTCGCGTGAGGCAGTTATAATTATAGGTAGTATCATAATGCCCAGGGTAAGCGAGCCTGAAAGAATAGACGCGCCAAATTTAAAAAACACCACAAACAGCGCCAGGCCGAACAGGCCATAAACCACTGAAGGCACGCCCGATAGGTTAACAATAGCCAGTTTTATAAGGCGGTTGAGGAAATTATCTTTTGAATATTCGCTCAAATATATCGCCGCCAAGAGGCCTATAGGCAGGGCGAAGATAATAGCCCCTGCGACCAAATATATTGTGCCCACTATCGCAGGGAATATGCCTCCTGCGCGCATCCCCTGCCTGGGTATATCAGAAAGAAACTGCCAGTTTATCGCGGGAAGTCCTTTCTGGATAATAATCACGACTATCAAGCCTACCGGCACAACTATTAAAAGCGTCGCCAGCAATAAAAAGAAAAAGGCTATCTTCTGGGTCCTGTGAGAATTTTTTTTCATTGTCTTTTATGTAAAAACAGATCCGCCGTAACATTAATCGCGAAACTTATAATAAACAAAACTATGCCTATCGCAAAAAGCGCGAAATAATGCTCCCCTCCTACAACAGCCTCTCCCATCTCAGCCGCAATTGTAGCTGTCAGGGTCCTTACCGGAACAAGGATGCTCTGCGGCAGAACAGCCGCGTTTCCCGTTATCATCATAACAGCCATTGTTTCCCCTATTACCCTTCCTATGCCAAGCATAACAGCGGCCAGTATGCCACTTGAGGCCGCAGGCAGCATGACTCTATAAATAGTCTGCCAATGCGTAGCTCCCAGAGCAAAAGCCCCTTCTTTATAATTTTTTGGCACTGAGTAAAGCGCGTCCTCCGCGATAGAAACTATTGTGGGCATGGCCATAAACGCAAGCATTATAGAACCTGACAATGCCGTCAAGCCCGTAGGCAGATGAAAAATATTTTTTACAAGAGGCACTAGTGTTACCATACCTATAAATCCCAACACTACGCTTGGGATTGCGGCCAGAAGTTCTATGCCTGCTTTAAGGGTTTCTTTAATTTTCCCAGGCGCGACTTCCGCTATATATATGGCGCATCCCACGCCTATCGGAATAGAAATAATAGCCGCGCCCAAGGTAACCAATAATGACCCCAAAATCAGCGGGAGTATCCCTAATTGCGGCGGTTCTGAAATAGGATACCAGCTTTTGCCGAATAAAAATTGAAAAGGGCTTGCGATATTAAATACCGCGAGCCCTTCTTTAAGAAGAAACAAAAAAATCAGTATAACAAAAAATATAGAGGCAATCCCACAAATAAGTATTAATTTTTCTATAATAAATTCCTTAAACTTGCTCATAATATATCTTAAACTCTTCTAACTTTACAATTCGTGCATGGCACGAATTGTAAAGTTAGGGCTTGGTTATAGGCACAAAATCCGTGGCTAAAACTATTTTTTGGCCTTCTTCCGAAAGCGCAAAATCTACAAACTTCTGAATCAGCCCTTTTGGCGATCCGTTTGTATAAAAAAATAACGGCCTTGATATAGGATATTTATTGTTTACAACGTTTTCTATCATAGGTTCCACGTATTCGGAAGCCTCGTCTTTGGCTATGGCTATGGGCTTCTGGCTGGCTGAAATATACCCCATCCCGTAATAACCTATAGCGCTTGAGTTCCCGGCTACTTCATCGGCAATAGCCTGGGACGACGAAAGCATTAAAGCCCCAGGCGCAAACTCTTCCCTGCTGTTGGGGTCGTTTTTTCTCAGGACATGCTCTTTAAAATAAACATGCGTTCCGGAATTAACTTCTCTGGAAAGGACGACTATTTTTTCATCTTTTCCTCCGACATCCTTCCAGTTAGATATCCTGCCTGTAAAAATACCTGCGAGCTGGTCCAGTGTAAGCTTATTTACGGAATTCGCGGGATTCACCACCACTGCCAGCCCATCCAAGGCTACTTTAATCTCATTTGGATTTACACCTTTTTTATTGGCAAGACCTATTTCCTTATCCTTTATATTCCTTGAGCTCATGGCTATATCACAAGAAGCGCTTATAAGGCTGGAAAGCCCTGTGCCTGACCCCCCGCCTGTAACTGCGATAAAATCTCCCCGGCTCTTCTCCATATATCTTTCAGCCCATGCCTGGCCCAGATTAACCATTGTATCAGAACCTTTAATCTGTATAGAATTTTTCCCTTGTCCGGCGAATGATAAAGTCGTAACCATTAATATAATCAGAACAAACGATCCTCTTTTAAACATATCCCCTCCTTATGATTTTTATATTTATATTGTAATCTACACATATTAGTTTAGTGTTAAGCTGATGTAAAATCTATGTAAAATTAGAATACTATCTTTAGCTTGGTACCTAACACACTAGCGTCTGACCATCTTCCTGAACCCTTTGCGCTCTGCAGCATATAATAGGCCTCTGCTTTTATATTTTTGGTTAAGCTCATGCTAACACCTGAAGATACCCTGTTTTGATTAAATTGATTAGTTCCTCCGAAACTAAAAAAAGCTTCATCAGAAAGATATGGTTGAATGCCGATCTTTGTAATTTTCCAGGGTAATTTCACGGCTATCTTATTGCGATATCTCCACGAATCAGCTTGATATTGAAAATTACGATATTCTATGCGATTGCGATTTTCAAATTTTAATCCTTTAATATCCCAAAACAAGGCTGCTGTTGCATAGGGCTCTCTTTCCAATTTAAATTTTCCTTTTTTTAGCTCATAGATATAGCGATACCCGCCTCCTATGCTCAAATATTTTTCTAAATTATAAAATAATCCAGCGTCATAGTGATGGTAATAAAATTCATCGGAATTATCTCCCCACCGAAACTCTTCTTCGAACGTTACTTTTAAATTATCTTTAATTGTAAGCTCTTCTGCATCCGTGTTCCACACCTGAAAATCACCATCATCATAGGCATAAGCCATAGCTGTTGTAACCAACAGCAAAGCCATAACTAAAACTATTTGTTTTTTCATGCATCCTCCTTTTTTTAGTTTTATCATGCCTTAAGTATAGATGAAGGCTATTAAATGCGCTTCAAAGACATGTAAAATACAGGTAAAGTTTTTAGAGCGGGTTTACTGCTTAGGGAGAGCGAACCAGAACTTTGAGCCGAAGCCTTCTGCGCTTTGCACGCCTACATTGCCGCCGTGCAATTCTACAATGTGCTTTACTATGGAAAGCCCGAGGCCTGTCCCTCCGAGTTCACGCGAGCGCGCTTTGTCCACCCGGTAGAAACGCTCAAAAATGCGGGATATATCTTTTTCAGGAATACCAATGCCTGAATCTTCTATAATAATTTTTATTTTGCCATTTTCTTCCTGGCCATAGATTTTGATAACGCCCTTATCTTTGCTAAACTTTATGGCATTATCAAGCAGGCTCGTGAACACTTCTTCTATTCTGGCTTTATCCGCGTTTATTACAACGCCATGGAATAATTCATTTTTAATATCCATGCCTTTCTTTTTTAATTGGGCTTTAAAATTAATTATCACCTGTTCCGCCTGTTCCTTGAGATCGAAATCTTGTTTCTTTAGGTATATCTTTTCTGATTCAAGATGCGAAAGAGAAAGCAGGTCATCCACCAGCTTACTAAGCCTTTCTGTATGATTTTGTATTATCTTTAAAAAATGCACATTATTTTCTTTGTCGTCCAGCGCCCCTTCTAAAAGGGTTTCCGTAAAACCTTTTATAGAGGTAAGCGGGGTTTTTAATTCATGGGACACATTTGCGACAAAGTCACGGCGCATGGTTTCTAATTTTCTTATCTCAGTCATATCGTGGATAACCAGGAGGCATCCGCTGACAATGCCTTTTTCAAAAATAGGCGACGCGTTTATCTGAAAAATCTTCTGGACCGGCCACATTAAAGGCAATTCACAGGATGTAAACTCGCCTTTTTTTAAAACTACATTTATAATATCCGCTATATCATTATTACGAATTGCTTCTAGAAAAATTTTGCCTTCCAGATTCTTCTTTGGAATATTAAATATGTTTTCCACAGTAAAATTAATGGAGACGATACGGCTGGTTTTATCGACAACTATTATGCCTTCAACCATGCTCTCCAAAATTGCCATAAGGTGCTGATTCTTTACCTCTATCTCGCCAACCTTGTCTTCTATATTTTGAGCCATTTTATTTAAAGCGGCGGCGAGCTCTCCAAGCTCATCTTCAGAATCAATGAATATTTTATGGCTGAAGTCCCCTTGAGAAAATTTACGAGAAACATATATCATTTTATTAATAGGCTTGATTATCGCTTTAGTTAAAATAGACCCCAGGACAAAAGCCAGGCCTAAGGCGAAAAACAGGCTAAAGAAAATAGCCTTCCTGATAACGATTAACATATCTTTCAGATCGGAAAGAGGCAAGGCCAATCTTAGAACCCCTATCGCCTCTTTATTATCCTTAATCGGCAAAGCGACATAAAGCATGTCTATCTTAAGTGTGCGGGAATAACGTATCTCCTCCCCTATTAATCCTGACAAGGCAGCCTTTATTTCCGGCCGATCTGCGTGATTTTCCATATTTGAAACTTCTTCCGAGCTTTTTCCGGAATCAGCCAAGACTCTTCCGTAGCTGTTTGAAACAGTAATGCGGCAATTTATCTTCTTGCTCAGAGCCTTAACCAGCGAATCTAAAGATGTTATATTTTCTTTTGTTATATCTTCCGCGTTTATCTGCGTTTCTATTAAATAGGCTTGATTAACCAGGGAGGACTTGATATCCTTGAGAGCGTTTTCCTCTAATTTTTTATCCAGAAAAAATGCTATAAATCCGAATGATATTAAAATTATAAAGACATAAGAAAACGTTAATTTGAATATAAAATTATGGCCTTTAATCTTCATTTAGCTCCAGCTCAAATCTATAACCATAGTTTTTGACAGTAATAATCCGCTTTGATTCGCTTTTTAATTTTTTCCTGAGGGTTGTTATATGGACATCCACAGTACGGGTCTGAATTTCCAGTGCCTGGTCAAAACCCCAGACAGTATCTAAAAGATAATCCCTGGAAAGTACTCTGCTTTTAGCCTTTATCAATACCTTTAATAGCTCAAACTCCTTTGACGTAAGCTCTACAGGCTTACCTTTAACAAGCACCATGATTTTGGAAAAATCTACAGTTAAATCTCCTATCTTTAATACTTCAGGCGGTTTGTCTTTTTCTTTCCCCCGGCGCAAAACCGCTTTTATCCTGGCAATCAATTCTCTCGGGCTAAATGGTTTTGTTACATAATCATCCGCGCCCAATTCCAGTCCTACGACCTTATCCGCTTCCCGGGCCTTAGCCGTAAGGATGATTATGGGAATATGCGCTGTCTTTGCGTCGTTTTTAACAGCCTTGCACACATCAAGGCCATCCATCTTTGGAAGCATTAAATCCAGAAGGATAAGATCAGAACGTTCCTTGCGCGACAGCTCCAGCCCTGCCTCTCCATTATAAGCGGAAACAACCCTGAAACCTTCCTTTTCAAGGTTATATTCCAGCATTTTAACTATGTCTTTTTCGTCTTCTATTATCAGTATCTTTTCTTTTGCCATATAATAAGCATATCTCCTAATATTATTTTACCCTTAAAAACAAAAATCCCCAAGCAAAATTTTCCGGGGGATTTTATCAATACTCCATATCATTCAAACTTGACACTCTGGGAATATCAGAGTGTCAAGTTTGATATACCAGTTATAAATAAACTATTTTCCGCAGCATCCGCATGTGCATGGCCCGCCTGAGCCGCATTTGCATGACTGACATGTGCATTTGCCTTTTTCGCAGCCTGAAGCGCCTGAACATCCTCCCGCAAAAGCGTATATTGGCGCAAGCGTCATTAACGCAATAAGCCCTGCAAGTATTATCTTTTTCATATTCAGCTCCTTTTTTCGCCAGTTAGACCTTCCTGAACTGGTGTATTAGAGAAAGTATCTCCCCTAATTTTTTGTCCTTTTCTTCCTTTGATCTCCCGTGCGCAGCCTTTGCCACGCACCCCGCAAAATGCCTTTCTAATATCCTGTCCTCCACCCTCGCAAGCGCAGCTATGGCAGCGTGTATCTGATTAAGGATATCAACGCAGTATTTGCCTTCTTCTATCATCTTTTGTATGCCTCTTATCTGGCCCTCTATGCGCCTCAGAGAGTCTAAATTAGAGCTATGATCCGGGTATCTATTCATATCCCTCACCTCCTGATTATAAGTATACCATACCCCCCTATAGTATGTCAAGAGGAAAATAAAAAATATCCCAGGGGATTTACCCCTGGGATATCGTATATAATTATGACACCTGATTACGAATATTACTTCGCCTGGCCTTTCTTCAGGCTGTTAAGCGCTTTTACCACTATAAAAATCGAAAACGCCACTATCAGAAAATTTATGACCGTATTTATAAACTGCCCGTAATTGAGAGTAACCGCCTGGGTAGTAAGCGTCGCTTCCTTAAGTATCAGCTTGAGGTTTTTGAAATCAACGCCGCCAAGAAGCAGCCCTATAGGCGGCATGATCACATCATTCACGAGAGAAGTCACTATCCCTCCAAACGCAGCTCCTACTATAATACCTACTGCCATGTCCACGGCATTGCCTTTAACCGCGAAATCCTTAAATTCACTGACAATAGACATCCTGCACCTCCTTTTGTATATTATTAGCGCAAACTAATAATATTCTTACAGTTATTTTATCAACTTTAACAAACCCACAGCCTCATTCGTAAGAGATATATTCTGCGATTGAGCGTATTGGCCGAGCATAGAAAACATCCCCTGGCTGGACTTGATATCCTGCGGTATGTTTTTTGACAACAATGAGACTGTAGAAATAATATCCTGGATTTTATACTTATCCTGCATGGTAGAGCCCGCCAATAATCCCTGAGCCATAGGCAATATATTATTTATCCCTGAAGCGACACCTTGCAGGCCTTTGATATTAGAGGCTAACGCCGCAATGCCCTGCGTAAAAAGCATCCTGGAATTCTTGCTCATCCCTGATCCCTCCCCCATCTTCGCCTTAATAGCATCCATAATTGACTGGGAGGCCTGGCGCGCCTTTAGAATGCTGGCGTCGCTCAGATTATTGATCTGCAATGAATTGATTACAGCCAATTTGTCAGTAACCGCGTTTTTTATCCCAAATGCGCTAGCTGTCTTTTCCAGGCCAAGCGCTATTGACTGCATAGAGTTCACATAATTCCCTACCGCCTTCTTATTTGTATTTGCCAAATCCTGCAAAGATGCCTTTGAGGCATCCTGAGTTTTATTGCCCATGAGCTTTCCGAGATCAGGAAACTGCGCAAAACTCGGTCCTGCGCTGAGCAAAATAATCATAAAAACGCTAAATATCAGCCTGGATAATAACACAAAGGCCGCCTTTTTATTTATGCCTCTTTTTTACTTTTTTTTTTATCACTCTATACAAAACTACGCAATAAATAAATTTATCATCCTAATTTGACAATCTGACATTGCTATATTTTAGAGTTGGCGCGAAACTCCACGCAAACAAGAAAATTCCTATGCTATTAAGTTAGGATTGAGAAGCCTGTCCATAGCAGACTTTGTATCAGAATGAGAGGCTGGCCTGAAACCCTCTAAAGGATACTTAACGCCCATATGTTTCCATTTGTGCTTCCCAAGCGTGTGGTAAGGAAGAAATTCAAATTTTTTGCAATGCCTCAATGCCCCCAATATATTCTTTAAATCATTTATATCTTTATCAGAATCATTTAATCCAGGGACAAGCACATATCTCAGCCAGTAAGGCATTTTCTTTCGCTCTAATTTATTGATAAATGACAGCGAGCCCTTCAATTCCATATACGATATCTTTTTATTGAGGGCCACGTTCGAGGCTTTAATATCAACTATAAAAAGATCAGTCAGTTTAATAACCTCGTCTATTTTGCCGGGATCTATGTACTCATGGTAAAAAGCGCTCGTATCTATTGCTGTATGGACCAGATTCTTCCTGCATATCTTGAATAGCCCTATTATAAAATCAGGCTGAAGAAGAGGTTCTCCCCCTGAAAGCGTTACGCCACCATTTGAAGGCCTTATATAAGGCAGGCATCTTTCTATCTTTTCAAAGATATCTTCAGGCGTAAATAGCGTCCCTGCTTTCATATCCCATGTGTCCGGATTTTGACAGTATAGGCATCTGGCTATACACCCCTGCATAAAAATCACATATCTTATCCCAGGCCCATCCTGAGCGCTAAAACTATCTAAAGAATGTATTCTGCCTTTTGTTTTGCTAATAGCCATATCCTATCCCCTACATCTCATCGTGAAATGTCCTGGCCAGGACCTCTCTTTGCTGCTCACGAGAAAGCTTATTGAAATGCACGGCATATCCTGACACCCTTATTGTAAGCTGCGGATATTTATGAGGGTTTTTTACAGCATCTTTCAGTATGGATTTATCTATGACATTGACATTGAGGTGATGGGCCCCTTTAATAAAATACCCCTCCAGGAGCGCCACAAGATTTGGCACCCTTTCCTCCTCCATGCCAAGCACAGAAGGTATTAAGGTAAATGTGTTTGAAATACCATCTCTACATTCAGTATAAGGTATAGCCGCCACTGAATTCAAAGAAGCCAGGATCCCGCTCTCATCCCTCCCGTGCATGGGATTCGCGCCAGGCGCAAAAGGCTCGCCCTTTTTTCTGCCGCAAGGGGTAGCCCCTGTCTTCTTCCCGTACATAACATTGGAAGTTATAGTAAGTATTGAAATAGCCGGGATAGAATTTCTGTGGAGCTTATACTTCTTCAGCTCAGATAAAAAGCTGGTCACTAAATCTACTGCCCTCCCATCAGCCCTGTCGTCGTCATTGCCGAATTTCGGGAAATCCCCCTGTATCTTAAAATCACAGGCGATGCCTTTTTTATTCCTGATTGCTTTTACCCTGGCATATCTCATGGCGCTCAAAGAATCTGTCGCCACAGAAAGTCCGGCTATGCCGAACGCCATATAACGCGTCAACTCTGAATCCAGCAGTGCCATCTGCGCCCTTTCATAGTAATACCTGTCGTGCATAGCATGTATAATATTTAACGCCTCCACATATGTGCTTACAGTCCATCTGAGGGCCTGATGAAACCTTTCTTTTACCTCATTAAAGTCCAGGATATCTGATTTTAACGGCGGGATATCGGGTATTATCTTTTCTCCGGTAATCTCATCCCTGCCTTCATTTATAGCATATAAAAGCACTTTCGCGATATTGCATCTTGCCCCGAAATACTGTATCTCGCTTCCGTTTTTTAGAAGCGACACACAGCAGGAGATGCTGTAATCGTCGCCGCCTATCATCCTCATCAGATCATCGTTCTCGTATTGAATGGAGCTTGTCTTTATCGTGGTATAGGCGCAGAATCTCTTGAAATTATCAGGGAGCCTGCTTGACCAGAGTATAGTAAGGTTAGGCTCGGGCGAGGCCCCGAGGTTAAAAAGCGTCTGCAGAAATCTGTAAGAGGTCCTGGTGACCTTATGCCTGCCGTCTATGCTGACACCTCCTATGCTCTCTGTAATCCACACAGGGTCTCCGGCAAATATCTCATTGTATGACTTAGGCCGGAGATGCCTTACCAGGCGCAGTTTAATAACAAAATCATCTATCAGTTCCTGGGCCTGCTCTTCTGTAAGCAGGCCTTTTTCCATGTCGCGCTGTATATAAATATCAAAAAAATTGCTGACGCTCCCCAGGCTTATCGCGGCCCCGTCCTGCTCTTTTATTGCCGCGAGATAGCCAAAATATGTCCATTGTATCGCCTCTCGAGCGCTCTCAGCCGGCCGCGATATATCAAACCCATATATCCTTCCCAGCTCCATAATATCTCCCAGCGCCAGGATTTGTTCCGAGATCTCTTCGCGCAGCTGGATAGCCTCCTGCGCTGAAGAATCCTCCAGCAATTTCTTATAACTTTTTTTTGACTGGATTAACCTGTCTATCCCATAAAGCGCCACTCTCCTGTAATCGCCTATAATCCTGCCTCTGGAATAATTATCAGGAAGCCCTGTGATAAGGCCTGAACGGCGCGCCTTTAAGATATCATCTGTGTACGCGTCAAACACAGCGTCATTATGCGTTTTTCTATATCTCAAATAAATATCTTTTATCCTCTTGTCAAGCTTATAACCATAATCCCTGCAGGCAGTCTCTACTATCCTTATGCCTCCCAGGGGTTTTACCGCTCTTTTGAGAGGGCCGTCAGTCTGAAGCCCTACTATAATCTCAAGCCTTTTATCCACATATCCGGCCTTATGGCTTGTGACTGTCGAGACAGTAGAGACATCAATGTCATATACGCCCTGCCTTTTTCTTTCCTCATCAAAAAGCTTCAGGCATTTATCCCAGAGCCTCTTAGTCCTGGCTGTAGGGCCTGACAGGAAAGACTCATCGCCGTCATAAGGCGTATAATTCCGGTTTATAAAATCCCGCACATCTATCGTCTTATCCCATCTGCCCCTTGCGAACATTGTTATATCTCCTTATAAACCTAAAATAAAAAACCTGGGTTTTAAAACCCAGGTGTACGGTTTCGACTATATTTTACGCGCTCCCCCATGGTTTCCCATGATAACTTCAAAAACACCAGTCACGCGGTATCTTTAATTTTACTCTATGACTTATTTTAACACAACTTTATGCTTTGTCAAGAAAATCAGCCGCCTTTATCCTTCCGCGCGGCATAGGCAAAATGCAGGAAATATCTCTTCCATGACGCCTCGCTAGACCCGAACTGGTTTGATCCCGCAAAGAAATCCACAATTGCTTCCCGCACGCGGGAGAGTTCCTTGAGCCGGGCAAAACCTTTGGTGTTTTCTAAGGTAATGTCTATGAGTTCGAGGCTACGCTCAAACGCCCTCCTGCTATAAGCCGCGTTATCTTTGGCCTTCCAGTTTAAGGCGCGCTCCACTTCGCCCCCTATATTAGCCATCTGCTCAAGGAAAGACAATCTGCCCCATCTGCCTGAGGCGAGCTCTCTATGCTGATAACCCACTATTTGATCCTTCCCATGACAACTTCTATGATTTTTTTACGCGTATCTTCATTGTCAACGCCCCGGCTTCTATTGCCCTGCAATGGCCGCATATTAATCATAGAATCAAATTCTATAAACCCGTCTCCGTTAATTTCAGGATAAAGGTTTATGCCCCAGAGGTCTTTCTGTTTTGACCCATCTTCTATCAGCAATGCCTCTAAATCAGAATGAAGCTCAGCGTCAATGGCAATAATACCCCTGTCAATATCCACAACAGCCTTTACCATATCTCCAAACATGGCCGCTGCCATCCGCTTAAGCTCATCAAGCGATAATGTCTTTGTTATTATCTCCATGCAAGGTGCTAAGTTTTAACGGCCGCTGTCTTTGCGCTTTGAGAAACACTCTTTGCAGTATACTGGACGATCCCCGCTCGGTTTGAAAGGGACTTCACATTCTTTCTTGCACTCTGAACAGACCACTTTATGCATCTCCCTTGGCCTGCCACCAAACCCGCCACCACGTTCCTGAAATGCCACATTGCCTCCTTTTTATTTTTACGCCTTATACCTGGCGCTTGTGTAAGAATACCAATATATATATCATTTGTCAAGCAAACTTATCCGCAATGCAGCTATTTGTTCTCCACATCTATATTATAAACATCCAGAAGTTGCAGCCTCGTTGCCTCAAGGCGCTGGGTAAAAACGCTCATGAGCCTCTTCAAAAGTTCATATCCCAAGTCAGGGTTTTTCTCGCACTTTTCTCTCAGGCATTTCCCGTCTAAAACAACTGCCCTGGTATTCTCCGCGGCCTCAGCGCTAAAACGATATCGATATGGCGGGATAAGCCATGACCACCCCAGTATATCCCCTTCGCGGATAGTCTGTATGGGATTCTCTCGGCGCTGGTCTATATAGATGGCCACAAGGCCTCCCCGGATAACATAAAATTTATCCGCAGCCCCTCCCTCCTTGAGGATGACCTCTCCCTTTTTAAATACAACATTGGAAGCGCACCCTACTATAAAATCAAAATATTTTGACGGCAGGCCTTTAAAAAATGAATGCTCCTTTAAGATAGATTCCAGAGTTATCATACCCCCCTCCTTTTTTCTTATTATACCACTTTCCCCGCATAATTGTATTATAAAAGAGGGGCCTTCAGGTTCAATCTTACTCACGCGTGAAGGTTAACATAATTAGATTAAACCTCTGACTTTTTCACCCATTAGACAGGTTAGAGCCATATATTTTCATAAAAATTGCCTACCATAATTCTTAAATCTGTAAAACACTTCATTGCCCCAATTAATTTCTGCATCTACAGAAGATATCTCCCTAATATAGGCGCCTTCTTGTTTAAACAACCTCGTTCTATATCTGATAGATTTTGCAGAAACTTCTACTATGCTGAACCCTCCTCTTTTTTGAGTTTTTCTCTCCACGATTTTTATAGCCAATAAATCTTTTTTTCCATTTCTTAGTTTTTCTATTTGTTCTTTCGCAGCCTGTGCCGCTTCCCTGGAAGCTTTACTGGGTTGATGAAGAATAACAACATCAAATTCTTCAAATCCAAAAGAACTCAATAAATTCAAAGCCTGATTAGCATAAGAGATATCTCCATCTTTATTATTCCAGTATGAATGCCTAAAAGGAATTTCATGAATATGCGCTATCACAATGTCTCCATTTTTCCTTTTGCCTCTAATAGCTGTACATACACAATAGTTATACCCTTCACCCGATAGAGTCAGATCTAAATTTTCGTCGTTTACTATTAAAATCCCAATATATCCCGCTTGTACTAGATACGAGACATCACCGCTTTTATACGCCTGAACTACGCCTGAATCTAAAATTTCCTCCGCAGGCGTAAAATATCCCTTTTTTTCAGCGATAGTGACCTCAAACAGAAAGTTTAATTAACTTTAAGTGTATTATACCTAAAAAGAGTATAATGCTCAA
>Ga0172371_10004217_pt1 | contig 21886 bp, 23 predicted proteins | sample Lak12m_FD_114543 | JGI IMG/M metagenome (GOLD analysis project Ga0172371, IMG submission 114543) | Freshwater microbial communities from Kabuno Bay, South-Kivu, Congo - kab_022012_12m | ecosystem: Environmental > Aquatic > Freshwater > Lake | place: Democratic Republic of the Congo: South-Kivu...
ATCGCATCCTCCGGATCTCCTGTAGCAATCCTGTCCGTCCCATCGGTCACCTCCAACGGTGACCTTATAAAAACCGGACAGATGATGTGCTACTAAACCGGACATATCATGTGTCACTGACACGTTTTTTATTGCCCTTGACACATAGGTTTCCTGAAGTTACAGTAACATTGTTCTGAATCGCTCATGGACCAATGGGTTTTTAGCGCGCAATGAAGAGAGATCCTTTGAAAAAGGAGTTTTCCCATGGCTGAAAAAAAGGTCGTCGCGGTCGGGCGTCGAGTACGGGATTTTTCGCTCCCGGATCAGGAAGGGCAGGAGATCCGGCTGTCCATGCTAAGAGGGAAAAAGATCCTTCTGTCCTGGCACCCCCTTGCCTGGACGTCCGTATGTGCAAAACAGATGAAAACGCTGGAAAAGAACCAGAAGGCTTTTGCCGGCCTCAATACCGTGGCACTGGGACTCAGCGTGGATACGGTCCCCTCGAAGAAGGCATGGGCCGCCGCACTAAAAATCAAGAAGACCCGTTTGCTCTGCGATTTCTGGCCCCATGGAAAGGCGGCAAGATCCCTCGGGATCTTCAGGACGCTCCAGGGGACTTCCGAGAGGGCCAACATCGTCCTCGACGAAAAAGGCAAGGTGATCTTTGTCAGAATCTACCCCATCAAGGAGCTGCCCGATATCACTGAAATCCTTTCCATGTTGAAATCACAGCTGCTCTGAAACGGCATCGTGGTCGAGGCGACTGCAAAGCAGCTTCGTCAAACACAGCGCCTTTTCATCACCTCTGCCCTTAAAAGGCAATCAGACGATCTTGTCACCCCGGAGAAGGGGATAAAGAAAGAACAACCTTGGCCTCTCTGACCCAAAAAGGTTCGACCGAAGTCCAACTGATTACATCTCAGATACTTGACGGGATATCGATGCAGGCAAAACAATCCCCCAGGATGCGGAAGAACTATAATTTTCACCATTCCGATGAGGATATCTGCCACCGCCTTCTCAATGCCATGGAGCCCGGCTCGTATATTCAACCGCATCGACACCTGGACAGAAATAAAGATGAAACGTTGATCGCCATCAGAGGGAAAATGGGCCTGGTCGTGTTCGACGATTCAGGAAACATAGAGGCGAAGGCCATTCTCGAGCCGGCGGGTCGTGCGACGGTGGTCAATATCCCTTATGGAAAATTCCACACATGGATCTCCCTAAAAAAGCAGAGTGTCTTTTTTGAATCCAAGGCAGGCCCTTTTTTACCGTTGACGAAAGAGGAAAGGGCGTCTTGGGCCCCCGCGGAAGAGGACAAAGAATCAGCCGCCTATCTTGCGTCGCTGGAGGAGCTGTTCGAATCCGAGGAAGGATGAGCAAATCCGGAGAAATCCTGTGAAGGCCTCAGGACCTCAGAAAGGGACGAGAAACAGCACGCATGCCGGAGAGAGAAATTCCAGGGCCGGTGACGCGAACACCAGGGATGATCGAGAAACGGTGTGGTTCAAGGCAGTGCAGATGTGGAGGATGGCATGAAGGGATTTCCCTTCCCTTTGGAAGGCCCGGCCTGCCAAGGTTCCCCGGAAAATATATCAGGAGGTGTATCCGATGAAGATGGTTCCCAGGCTCACCTTGGATGATGCGCGCATCATGATGGCCGCTGCAGAAGAAAAGGCACGGAACATCGGTGTGGATATGGATATCGCCATCACCGATGACAGCGGCAGTCTGTTGATGTTTCATCGCATGGACAACGCTCGTATCACCAGTATCGATATCGCCATCAGCAAGGCCTTCACGGCCGCGGCCGCGCGTAAATCCACACGTGCGTACGGTGAAACGAGTCAGCCGGGCGGCCCTTCCTACGGGATCCATGTCAGCAACCACGGGCGCTTCATGATTGTAGCCGGCGGGCTTCCGATCTTTGTCGACAACCAGATCGTCGGCGGGATCGGCTGCAGTTCAGGCCATTGCGACCAGGATGAGGTGGTTTCCCAGGCAGGGCTCGATGCGCTCTTTGCCCATTTGAAAAAGTAGCGCGCCCGAAGAGGGGTTACATTCTTAAAAACCCGATTTCCGTTCTTGAGATCGTCTGTGTCCGCCGGAACAGTCTACTGAAGACACCGGCTGAAAAGCGAGATGGATCGCTTAGGGAGGTGCAGCAGATGAAAGTCGTGGCGTTTAACGGCAGCCCCAGAAAAGACGGCAATACCTTTATTCTTATCACGCATATCTTCCAAGAACTCGAAAGGCAGGGGATTGAAACCGATCTCATACAGCTCTCGGAAAAGACGATCCATGGTTGTATCGCCTGCTACAAGTGCATGGAAAACAAGGATCAGCGCTGCGCCGTAAAAAATGACTCCGCCAACGAATGCATCGAAGAGATGCTGGGGGCGGACGGAATCATTCTGGGATCACCTGTCTACTTTCAAGATGTGACACCCGAGATGAAGGCCCTGATTGATCGTGCCGGTTACGTGGCCAGGTCCAACGACAGGATGTTCAGAAAAAAAGTCGGCGCTTCCGTGGTAGCACAGCGTCGGTCAGGCGCGATTCACACACTTGACACCATGGACCATTTCTTTCTCAGCGGCGAGATGGTCATCGTCGGTCGGGCCATCGGTGTCGGCAGGGAAAAAGGGGAGGTGGAAAACGACGAGGAAGGGATCCGTCTTGTAACATCCCTCGGTCAGCGGATGGCATGGCTGCTCGGAAAGATACACGGGTAAGAAAGGTGGGGAGCTGCCTTCACCGTCCAACTGCTGCGACGGGCAATGGGGAGAATATACGTTTCTGACAGAGTCACGCTGCGGGGTGAGAAAAGGTGAATCCTAGCCGGAGAGCAACCCTTGCCGCCATCGGTTCGATCCTCTTGTGGTGCACCAGCGGCGTTTGCTTTACCAGCGGAGCGCGGCTTTTAGGACCGATGGCCTATCTGACCCTGATGACGATGACCGGCGTGATCACCGTTATCCTCCTGCAAGCCTTTCGGCGGCGCCCCCTGGGCGGTCTGGTTCGCCTCCCTGTCCGTGTCATCGTCGCCGGGTTCTGGGGGGTGGCATTCTATACGGTCATCCTCGCATTCGCCTTCGGCACGGCACGGAGAAGGAGATCGGGCAGGTGAATCTCCTCAACTACCTCTGGCCGGTCTGGATCGTTCTTTTATCCGCCATCCTGATCAGGGAGAAGATCCGTTTTTTCCCTATGGCGACCGGTGTCTTGCTGGGTTTCTCGGGGATCGTCATCGCTCGGGGGGACACCGATCTGCTTCGGATCCCGGAGGCGCCGATTCCGCTGGTATTGGCGCTCCTGGGAGGCTTTCTCTGGGCCTGTTACAGTGTTCTCCTCCGGCGCTGGCGCATCCCCGAAGAACAGGGGGGAACGGCGCTTCACTTCAGCCTGTGCGCGGTGATGGCCGCCCTCGTTGCAACCTTCCGGGGGGAATGGCAGAACCTTCCGGCGGTCCGTGCCGAGGCATTATTCTGGGTGTTGTTCGGGGGAATCGGTCCGGTGGGTCTTGCCTATCACTGGTGGGAGATCGGTGTGAAGCGCGGCAACATGGCACTGATCGGTACGCTTGCCTATTTCATCCCCATTGGATCGACCGTCTTGATATCCCTCCTTTTTCGAGAATCCATGGGACCGGGGCTGATACCTGGCTCCGTCCTGATTGCCGGAGGGGCTTGGCTGGCGGGACGTTCCTCTTCGGTTTGACGCTCGTTTCGGCTGCATCGATTTCTTACCGCCCTCCTCTTAGGAACGTTTCCGGAAAATGTTCCCCAGCGTATCCGGCGCATTGAACGGCCCTGAATGGTATACTGCTTGACATACAACCTCGCTTTTCGTACATTCACCCCACAAAGGCAAGATGAGACATTTATCACTCAAAGGAGAATCCTATGCCGCCCACCTATCAATTTTATCACCTGCATTTAGTGAGCAAAAATCCGCGGGTCACCGCCGAATATTACCGGCGAATGTTTGATGCAAAAGTGATCGAATCGATCACCCCCGAGGGAAAGCCCAGGATCGATGTGGACCTGAACGGCCTGTCCATCTATATTGTGCAGCCGGCACCAGGGGAAGAGCTGCCTGCCAGCCCTCCGGGCCGTTACCTCGGCCTTGATCACTTCGGGCTCCTGGTGAAAAATATGGATGAAGCAGTGGCGGAGCTGAAACGCAGGGGTGCGGAATTTGCTGCCGAGCCCATCACGGTCAGGCCGGGCCTGAGGATCGCTTTTATCCGGGGGCCTGAAAATGTCCGGGTTGAGATAGCGGAACGGAGCTGACCCAGCCGAGGACGGACAGTGCTTGTTCCTCTGATCCATAACAAGTATCCTTACCAATCCCCGCTTTGTCATGCGATTGGCGCCCATCAGGAGCACAGGGCATGGGAAATACCAAGAAATATTATGCTGTGGCCAGGGGGGGAAGACCCGGCATCTACACGGCATGGTTCGGTTCAGGGGGCGCCGAAGAGCAGATTCGGGGTTTTGCCGGGGCCCTTTACAGGGGGTTTGCCTCACTGAAGGAGGCGCGGCAATGGCTGGAAAATCCTGTGTCCCCCGAGCGCTCCCCCGCTAGGAGCGCATCCTCCGGGACCCCTGCCGCCCGCCCATCCCCTGGAGAGATCCTCATCTATACCGACGGGAGCTCTCGCGGAAATCCAGGACCGGGCGGATACGGCATCCTCATTGTCGATGGCCAGCAGCGCAGGGAATTTGCCGAGGGATTTCGGCTGACCACGAACAACCGCATGGAGATGATGGCCTGCATCACGGCGCTTCAGATGCTGAAAACGACGGACAGCGTGATCTTGTACAGCGATTCGCTCTACGTGGTCAATGGGATCAACAAGGGGTGGGCCCGCAAATGGCGCGCCAACCGCTGGATGCGCACGAAAAAGGAGGCCGCCCAGAACAGTGATCTGTGGGCAAAGCTCCTGGATTTATGCGATTCACACCGGGTGCGGTTCGTCTGGGTGCACGGGCACGCCGGTCATCCCGAAAACGAACGCTGTGATGAGCTGGCCACTGCAGCGGCTCAGGGTGCAGACCTAAAAGAGGACCACAACTACGTCCAGGGCCGCACCCAAGTGGCGGGACCATTGTTGCCCAGGAAGGATTGAATGCGGAAAGGGGTGGATATCATGATTAAAAAGAAGAGATGGTTGAATTGGGTCATCGTTGGCGGCTTGTTCCTGCTGGGACCTGTTGCGAACACTGATATTGCAGAAGCCGCATATCCCGACAAGCCCATCACCCTTCTGGTGGGCTTTGCCCCCGGAGGAAGTATGGATCTGAGCGCCAGGGCACTGGCGGCTGCGGTGAAAAAATCCAGCGGGAATACGGTGGTGATCGAAGACAAACCGGGCGGAACCGGAACGGTCGCCCTGTCCGCCCTGCTCAACCAGAACCCCGATGGGTATACCCTCTGCGCAACCCCCAGCTCGGTTCTGATCCGCGTCTCTCAGATGCAGCAGGTCCCCTTTCGACCCTTAAAGAGTTTCAAGCCTATCCTCGGGTTCACCACGCCTGAATTGGGCATTGTCGTGAAAAGCGATTCCCCCTGGAAAAAACTGAAAGAGCTTGTTGACGACGCGGTAGAGCATCCCGGGAAAATAAAATACGCGACCACCGGTGTAGGAAGCACCACCCACGCCGCCGTGGAAGAGATCGCCGGCAAGGAAAAGGCACAGATGATTCACGTCCCTTACAAAGGCGGTAGCGAGGCGCTTATGGCCCTGTTGGGCGGACACGTCGATTTCGCTTCGCTCACCTCGGAATTCATTCCTTCGCTGAAGGCCGGCCAGACGCGTTTATTGGCGACGATGAATGAAAAACCCTCGCCTAGATTCCCCGGCGTTCCCACCCTGAAGGAAGCCGGATATGATTTTGTCAATGATGCGGTTTTCTCGATCGTCGGCCCGTACAACCTTCCCCGGGACATTGTGGAGAAGCTGGAAAAGATCTTTGTCCGAGCGATTGAAAATAAAGAATATCTCGAGACGCTGGACAGGCTCGACTTGATTCCCGTGTTTTACGACGGAAGGCAATTCGAAGATTTTTTGAAGAGCAACTGGGTAAAGATCAACAGACATTTGATCGCCAGCGGTTTGATCAAAAAGGCGGCGACGCCGTTGGAATAAAGTTTTCAAGTAACCGACTACAAGCGATGGGATGGGCTGATGGATAAACAAGATCTTGTGGGCTGCGCTGCGTGGATCATCCTGTCGGTTTTTGCCTTTAGCGCCTCTGTGCGCCTGGGTATCGGGGAGCTTCGCTCTCCGGGCCCGGGCTTCATTCCCTTCTGGGCGAGCCTGTTCCTGGCCATGTTCGCCTGTATCCTCATGGGATCCAACCTGCTGTCAAAATCCTCCCTGCAACCGAAAAACGGCGCAAGAGGTTCAAACCCGCGAAATGCCCTCATCGTGATTGCCGCACTCGTCTTCTACTGCCTGGCCCTTGAGAAAATCGGTTACCTGCTCGGCACCTGCGGATTGATGCTTGTGCTGTTCGGTCTGGGAAAGATGAAATCCTGGGTGACTGTTTTTGCCGCTGTGGCCGCTGCTTTGTCCAGTTATGGGCTGTTCGCGCGGGTACTGGGGACACCTCTCCCGAAAGGAATATTGGGGTTTTGATCTTCCGCAGACCTATCCGCGGCAGGCTGCGGAGCGGGAAAGGAATAGGGAAGCGAGGCAAGCCTAAGGGAATATCCCCTTAGGTTCACAAGGAGGGGCGCTTTCTTTGGATACCTTCAGCGGTTTGTTGCACGGATTTTCGGTCGCTCTTCACCCCGACAATATCGCGCTTGTATTCACAGGCTGCCTTTTGGGAACGCTGGTCGGCATCCTGCCGGGCATCGGCCCGGTCGGTGCCATCTCCATCCTACTTCCCGTCACCTTCCAGCTGGAACCGACAGGGGCGATCATCATGCTGGCCGGGATCTATTACGGGGTGATGTACGGCGGTTCGACCACCTCCATCCTCGTCAACGTGCCGGGTGAAACCGCATCGGTCGTCACCTGCCTGGACGGTTATCAGATGGCGCTAAAAGGTCGTGTCGGGACGGCCCTGGGAATCGCCGCTTTCGGCTCTTTCATCGCCGGTACCATCGGTGTGATCGGTCTGCAGTTCATTGCCGTTCCCCTGTCCAGATGGGCCTTGAAATTCGGCCCTCCCGAATACTTTGCCATCATCACGTTTGGATTCGTCTTCATTACTTACCTCTCCCTGGGTTCCCGGCTCAAGGCCGTGATCATGGCGTTCGCCGGTCTTCTTCTAAGCAGTGTAGGCCTTGATCCCATCACCTCCGAACAGCGAATGACACTGGGAATTCCTCATCTTTTCGAGGGGATCGGAGTGGCCCCGCTTGCCATGGGTCTGTTCGGCGTTGCGGAGGTGCTGAAGAACTTCGAAACGCTTGCCACCGGAAACCTCCCGAGGGTAAAGATCAAGAATCTATTCCCCGCCAAGTCGGACTGGCTGCAGGCCAGATGGGCCATCGTCCGGGGGGCGTGCGTCGGTTTTTTTCTGGGGATCCTTCCGGGAGGTGGACCCGTGATCGCCACGTTTGTCGCTTACGGACTGGAGAAGTGGAGGGCAAGAAATCCTGAGCGTTTCGGCACAGGTGCGATAGAAGGTGTTGCCGCACCGGAGTCGGCCAACAACGCCGCCGCCTCGACTTCCTTTATCCCGCTTCTCACACTGGGAATTCCGCCCAACCCCGTGTTGGCGGTCCTTTTCGGGGCCTTTCTGATCCACGGGATATCGCCGGGCCCTCTTCTGATCAGGGATCATCCCGATATATTCTGGGGCGTCTTGAGCAGCATGTATATCGGCAATTGCGTCTTGCTGATCCTGAATTTGCCGCTGATCCCTTTGTGGGTACAGGTGCTCAGGATTCCCGGCAAGATACTCTATCCCCTGGTCCTGCTCTTCTGTGTTCTGGGGGCTTACGGCATCAACAACAACGTTTTCGATGTGGTCGTGATGCTCATATTTGGAATTGCCGGTTACCTGTTAAAGAAAAAGAGGTATGAAGGCCCCCCTCTTATTCTGGCCTTTGTCCTGGGCCCCCTGCTTGAGGTCAATCTCCGCCGATCCTTGCTGATTTCCCAGGGCAGTCTCTCTATCTTTCTGACAAGACCCATTGCCTTGGGAGCCATCGTCTGTTCGGCGATCTTCGCGATGGCAGCGCTATATCCATTCTTCAGGAGAAGCAGGCGCTTGATCTTGTGATCCTTGCTCAAGGATCCGGCGCAAAGCCCATTTATTAAAAGGGGGAAAACATCATGAAACTCCCGGCGAACAGAACCAAGATTGTAGCCACCATCGGACCGGCGTCGGCCTCTCAGGGCATCCTGGAGGAAATGATGAGAGCCGGGATGAACATCGCCCGCCTCAATTTCGCGCATGGCGATTTTGGCAGCCACAAACGGGTGATCGAAAATCTCCGGGCCGCATCCCGCGCAGTGGGGCTCCGAATCGCGATCCTGGCCGACCTCCCCGGACCGAAGATGAGGATCGGCCTTTTGGCCGTCGAACCGATCGAGTTGCTATCGGGTTCGCTCTTCACTCTCACGACCCGTCCCCTGGTCGGCGATGTGAATCGTGCTTCGGTAAGCTTCGCACGTCTTCCCGCGGTGCTTCGGCCCGGTGATCCCCTTTTTTTGAATGACGGCCTCATCCAGCTCGAAACCCTAAGCGTGAAGGATCAGGAAGTGACCTGCCGCGTCCTTGTGGGTGGAGAATTGCGTTCCCGCAAAGGCCTCAATCTGCCCGGCATCGACCTCGGAATCAGCGCGTTCACAGATCACGATCACGAGTGTCTGAGATTCGCCTTGACCCATGGGGTGGATGCGGTCAGCCAATCCTTTGTCGAAAACGCCGAGGATATTGCCGCAGTCCGGAGGGCAGCGGCTGCCATGGGGTATGATCCCCTCATCATAGCCAAAGTGGAACGTGCCAATGCCTTGAAGCAAGTGGATGAAATCCTTGCGGCGGCGGATGGGATCATGGTTGCGCGCGGAGATCTCGGGGTGGAAATACCGATCGAGCAGATTGCCATTGTCCAGAAAAAGCTCATCCGCACCGCCAACAGGGCGGGAAAGCCCGTCATCACGGCGACCCACATGCTGGAATCCATGACGGTAAGCAGGCGTCCTACGCGGGCCGAAGCAACCGACGTGGCCAATGCGGTGCTTGACGGTACGGACTGCGTGATGCTCTCGGAGGAATCGGCGACAGGGAAATATCCGCTGGAGGCCGTCGCCATGCTGGCAAAAATCGCCGCTGCCACAGAACCGTCCCGTCATCCGCGTCCCAATGCCGAAGAAACGATCCCGGACGGTCCCGATGCCCCGTCGAGCATCACGGATATGATCGTCTCAAGTGTCGCTGCTACGCTCACGCGCATCTCTCCTGCGGCCGTATTTGTACCCACCCACAGCGGCCAGACAGCCCGGTCCCTCACCCGCTTCAAACTCCCTGTGTGGATCGTGGGGGTGAGCTCCCGGGAGGCGACCTGCCAGAGGCTCCTGTTCAGCAGCGGGGTTTATCCGCAATACGAAACCGATCCCCCTTCAGACTGGAACGCCTATGTGCGAGACTGGCTGCAATGCCATGAAATGGAAGATAACCTCGCAATCCTGACCGCAGGGCCGTCGGCAAGTCATCCGGAGGCAAACCATCGCATGGAAATTATTCGGCTCGGATGACGGACCACGCACGGAGAGAGCCAGGTATCTGTCCCGATGATACGCGAGTCGCTGCTGCTCCAGCGACCTGCAGGATCAGACAGATTGATGTTTCGACGGACACGTGAGAGGGTCAGATCCCTCATACCGTATTATTTAGGCGGTTTGCCCCCGTTGATCCCTTCCTTCAATTCCTTGCCGACCTTGAAATAAGGTAATTTCTTCGGACCGACTTGGACCCGTTTTCCGGTTTTAGGATTTTTCCCCAGATAGGGGGGATAGTCACGAACCGTGAAACTCCCGAACCCCCTGATTTCAACCCTCCTCCCTTTCCGGAGGGCATCGGTAAATCCTGAGAACACCAAGTTAACGATTTCAAAGGCCTCAGACTCCCGAAGTCCCTCTCTCTCGGACAACACCAGGATCAAGTCAGATTTTTTCATGGTCATCTTCTCCTTAAGGTTGTTCTTTCGGCATGAATATCCATAGCAGGATATAAAAGAGCAATCCCGTCCCAAAGCATAGGAAGAGGAGGGAAAACAGGACCCGCCATATCCAAGAGGGGATTGGTGTGTGCCGACCCAATCCCCCGCAAACACCCCCAATCCAGCGGTCCTGTCTGGATCGGAAAAGCCTTTGCAGCCAATTCTGCTCGGATGCGATCCCTGTCTTCATGGAGGACACCCCAACTATGTTACTGATATTAATGGGCTCTTGTTCCCTCGTGTAAATAACTTCGCAGTTCATTGGCGCAAAAGCCCCCGTTGAATGAGGGAAGATGGAGAGCATTTTTACACATAAATACCCTTTTCGGCAAATATTTTTCACAGCGAACCTTTCCTGCCACCGCTGAAAAAATGTTGGAAATTTGCATCCGAAAGGTGATATCTTCTTAACTCGTATTGTGATGAATCAAGATTCAATGGGGAGGAAGCATAGATGAATACGTTTTTCCGCAAAAAGGCCTTTTTTATTTTCGCATTTCTGATCGCGATGATCCTTCTCGGCCCATACGGCGATAGTCGTGTCTCGGCCATCGACCGGAATACCTATAAGAACCTCAAGACCTTCAGCGAGGTTCTGGACATGGTGGAAAAGAATTACGTGGAACCGGTTGAAAACGACAAACTGATGCAGGGAGCGATCAATGGGATGATCAAATCTCTTGATCCCCACAGCAGCTTCATGACCGCGGACATGTACAAGGAGCTGGAAGTGGAAACCCGAGGGAGCTTCGGCGGCCTTGGGATTGAGATCACCATCCTGAAGGATGTCCTGACCGTCGTTTCCCCGATCGAAGACACCCCCGCCTATATCGCAGGAATCAAGGCGGGCGACCAGATCATCAGGATCGATGGAAAAACGACCAAAGACATCACCATCACGGAAGCGGTCAAAAAGCTTCGGGGCCCCAAGGACACGAAGGTGACCATCACAATCATGCGCGAAGGGATGACCAAACCGAAGGATTTTGTGATCACCCGGAGCATTATCAAGATCAAGAGCGTCAAGACTAAACTCTATGAGGATCAGATCGGCTACATCCGGATCGCCTCCTTTCAGGAGAGGACAGTAGACGATGTAAAAAAATCCCTCCATGAAATGGACGCAAAGGCCCGCCCTTTGAAGGGGATCGTCATCGATATGAGAAACAATCCCGGCGGCCTGCTCAATCAGTCCGTAGAGGTGTCGGACCTCTTCCTGAAATCAGGGATTATTGTTTCGACACGGGGCCGATCGAAGAATATGGAGAGCAAATCCATGGCGAAAAACGACGGGAACGAACCGACTTGTCCTATCGTCGTCCTGGTCAACGAAGGAACTGCCAGTGCGGCGGAGATCGTCTCCGGGGCATTGCAGGACAACGGAAGGGCTGTTATCCTGGGCACCCAAACCTTCGGCAAGGGGTCCGTGCAGACGGTCATACCCCTGGAAGACGGAGCGGCTCTCAAACTGACGACGGCCAGATACTATACCCCAAGCGGGCGTTCGATCCAGGCGGAGGGGATCACCCCGGACATCGTCGTGAAGCTCATCCGGCCGGCTGAAGAAAAGGACGCTGTAGAGGATCATATGATCCGCGAAAAGGATCTCAAGGGCCACATCAAATCCCCCAAGGAAAACAATGCCAAGCCAGAGGGACCGAACAAAGACAGGGAAGAAGACGCGCTCGTGAGGGACAACCAGCTAAAAAATGCAATCGACATCCTGAAGGGCTGGGATATCCTTAAGAGAAACATGAAGGGATGACCGACCGGCATCGACATACGGATGGGATGAGTGCATTGAAGCGTTCAAAGCGATTTCCCGTCCTTGCTATAAGGAGATCCTCCTGCGCCCGCCGATGGAAACCTTCTCCTCCCCATTGGAGGATCCAGGTCCCGGGGCACCGCTTCAGCTATTGCTAACATACCCGCCAAAAGGAAAGGGGAAATGCCCTTGAGAGGTATGGGTACATGTCAAAAGGGAACAGGAAGGACGTCATTAAATGATACAAAGGATTTTACATAAAACAGCCTTTCTTTTCACAATCCTGCTTGCGGCCGGATGCACTCTCTCTCCTGTCAGACAGGACGCCTTCTCCCAGACACCCGGGCCGATGAACCGGTGGTCCTCCGCCTCCTTTCATTACACCCTTGGTGTCCTTCAGGCCCTCAACGAGAACATGGAGGAAGCGATCCGAGAAATGGAGGAGGCCCGCCGGCTCGATCCCGCTTCAGCCTATCTCGCAAAGGAAGTCGCTTCACTTTACACGGAGAAGGGTGAAACGGAAAAGGCCGTGGCGATCAGCCGGAAAGCACTGGAAGCCCATCCGAACGATATCGATATCCTCCTCCTGCTGGGAGGGATTTATTTGAATCAGAAGGATTACGGGAATGCTGCCTTGCAGTACCGGCGGGTGATTGATCTGGACCCGAAAAATCCACCCGCCCGCTTTTATCTCGGGACGAGCCAGGCGGAACTGAAGCAATTCGACGATGCCATCGTCTCGTTCAAGGAGTTGATCAAGAGCGAACCGGACCACTTCATGGCGAATTATTATCTTGCCAGGATCCTTGCCGATCTGAAGCGCTATGACGAAGCGGAGATTCAGTATAAAAAGACCCTGGCCCTCAGACCTCAGTTCGAATCGGTCATCATCGATCTGGCCTCCCTGTACGAAAGGCAGAAAAAAATCCCCGAGGCGATTGAGGTCTATAAGAACTTCACTTCGTTATTTCCCGCCAAACTCCAGGCCCGGATCAAACTGGGAGACCTGTTCTTAAGGGAACAGCGTTATGCCGAGGCAGAAGAGACCCTCCAGGAAGTCCTCAAATACGATCCGGCAAACCGGGAGGTTCGGTTGACTCTGGGGCTCATCTACCTGGAAAGGGGTCAACGCGAAAAGGCGATAGAGATACTCGCTTCGCTGGTTCGGGAGTACCCGAAGGAATACCGTCTTGCTTACCTGCTGGGAACGACCTATGAAGAGAGCGGACAGGCAGACAAGGCCCTTTCGCTCCTGGAGGGGATTCCTCCTGAGGCGGAGCAGTTCGCCAACGCCCAGATCCGAATCGGGATGATTCTCAGGAAACAGCGACGGATCATCGAGGCCATCGATTCCCTGAGCAAGGCCATCCAAAAGAGGAAGGATGCCCCGGGACTTTATTCCTATATCGCCTCCCTCTTTGAGGAGGACAAGCGATTCACGGAGGCCGAGACAATCCTCCTGGAGGGATTAAAAACCATTCCCAACGATGTCGACCTCCATTACAGCATGGGCGTCCTGTACGAAAAGACCGGTCGTTTTGAGGAGAGCGTTTCCGCGATGCAGGCGGTTTTAAGGATCGATCAGGATCATGCGGACGCCCTTAATTTCATCGGGTATATGTATGCAGACCGGGGGATTCATCTCGACGAAGCGGAACGGATGATCAAAAAGGCCCTCCAACTCAAACCGGGAAACGGTTACATGACCGATTCGCTGGGATGGCTCTACTTCAAAAAAGACATGCTGGGCGAGGCCATCCAATACCTGAAGGCGGCGTCGGAAGCACTTCCTGAAGACCCGGCAATCCTCGATCACCTCGGTGATGCCTATGTCCGTGCGGGAAATATCCAAGGTGCGCTGGATGCTTACAGACGCGCCGTACGGTTCAATCCCGAAAACGATCTTCTAAAGAAGAAGTTGAATGATCTGATGGAGGGGAAAATCCCCTGACCGTCCCCTGAAGCTTATCCCTGCGGAAGCCTTCCCCCGGAGAGGGGGCCTTTGGAAAAATGCGACTTTCGACGCTGTACAATAAAACATTCCCGGGACAGGTCTTTCGATACGGGGGCCTGTTGCTTCTGCTGACGTGCCTCGTTTCCCTCCTTGCCGGTTGCGCCGCCAGGAGAATCCCTTTACACCGAGGAGAATATGCCTCTCCTGCCGCTGCCCTCGATGCGCTGGCATCCTCTGACCCGGGTTACCGGACCATTACGGTAACCGCCCGCATGGAGATAAACCGTTGGGGAGAGAGGCACCTCCTGAAGGCCGCGATGATGATGAGAAGACCTGAACAGCTCCGAATGGAATCGATCCCCCTGTTTGGCCCTCCCGATTTTTTGCTTTCGATAGACGCGGGTGAACTCCGCGTCTTTTTTCCGGGGAAAGGGATGTTTTACGCAGATCGTGCCACCCAGAAGAATCTCTCCCGATTCTTTCCCTTGGCCCTGCCGGCATCGGAAATCGTCTCCCTCCTGATGGGCTGCTTGCCGGAACGGAAAGAAACGGTTTCTTCGCAGCAGGGTGAATGGGATGACGACCTGTACCGAGTCGATCAGTACAACGCCGACAGAAAAATCCGCTCGTTCTGGATCGATCCGACAGGAAATCTCCTGCGCCGGATTCAGACATTTGCCGAGCGGGAAGAGGTCGCATCGACTGTCGAGTTTTTGGACCACCTCCCCACAGAAGACGGATTTCTGCCGCAGCGGTTGACGATTGCCGTGGAGGGCGTGTCGCTGACGGTCCGCTACACGGATATCCGTCTGGCGGATGACATTGGATCATTCACCCTGCCTGTCCCTGAGGGGCTCACCCCTCTCCCGCTTGATTGATTCAGGGTGTTTTGATTTTATTTGATTTCCAGAAGTTTCGCCCGCGCGATCCGCGCTTGAGATGTGTTGGGGAATTCCTTGATCACTTGCTGCAGAAGGAGTTTGGCGCTCGCCTTGTCACCCAGTTTCTGGAAGGAAAGGCCCTGTTTTAGAAGGGCGTAAGGGACCTTGTTCCCATCCGGAAAGTTTTTGGTAACCTTTTCGTATTCGATAATCGCTTTTTCATACTTTTTCTCGAAGTAGTAGCATTCACCGATCCAGAACTGGGCGTTATCAGAAAATTCGGTATTAGGATACTGTTTAAGGAAAGCCTCGAATCCCTCTCTGGACTTCTCATACTTCGCCTCACGAAAAAGCTCATAGGCCGCTGCGTAAAGGGATTCCTTATCCGTTTTGGCCTTACCGGCCGTATCTCTGGGCGGGGCTGTCGCCGGCTTTCCGTTTCTCTCCCCTGCTGCGTCCGTTTGTTCTTCCTTCTTTCCGACCCCGAGAAGATTCTCGATGAAATTGATCTTGAACGTCAAGCCATCCAGCTTTTCCCGGATGGCTTTATCCTCTTCCTCCCGCTTACCCGTTCGAGCGGACATAGCAGAAAGATCCTTTTTGAGGCCATCGATGGTCCCCCTGATCTGCTGGATCTGGTCCCTGATATCGGTCACATCGACCCGGCCCTCCGCCTGGCTGCTACGGAGCGATTTGAATGCTTCAGAGGTTTTTTCGTTTGCTTTTTCAACATCCCTGCGCAGACCGGCGACTTCATCCTTTACGCCGGCGGATCCCGATTCGATACCAGCAACCTTATCGTTGGTAAGCTGGATCTGATGGTTCAGATCGCCGCGAAGCCGCCGCAGATCATCCGTCGTGGCACAACCGACAGCGGCCAGAACCAAGATCCCCGAAACCAACATAGACAGATGTCTTTGCACTACCGCTCCTGCTTAAGGCTATAAGCCGCCCTGTTTTACACAATTGAATAAAGATCCTGTGAGCCCGGTACCTTCACAGGGCTCACAGGACCCTTACTCCCTTCAGACAATCCAAGTTACGATGCTGAACACCTTTTACAGCAGGCATGCTGCCCAACCTGCCATAGCCTGCCACCGTGAGCCAGCGGTGGGTTTTCGGCTGAGCCGTCCCTATCCCGTCAGGAGAACTTCATTTCACCGGTGGGAAGATGACGAAGTGGGCCCTTCTATTCTTTGCCCAGGCCGCTTCATTGCTTGCCTTATCCAGAGGCATTTCCTTACCGTAGCTGATCGTCTTGATCCTGTCCTTCTGGATACCCAGATCAGCCAGGTATTTGGCGGCGGCATCGGCACGCTTCTGGCCAAGCGCCAGGTTGTATTCCACGGTTCCTCGCTCGTCGCAGTGACCTTCCACAACAAGTTTGTACTCCACATACTTCAGATACGCCGGGGCGCCTGCCTTCAGTATCGCCTGGGCGTCGGGCTTCAGATTGTATTTGTCATAATCGAAATGGATATCCGGGATCGAAAGTTCCTTTAAAATCGCCTTCGCCTTCGCGGCGGCTTCTTTCTTGGCTTTCTCGGCTGCCGCCTTTGCCGCGGCTTCCCTCTCCGCCTGTTCCTTCAAAGCCTTTTCGCGAAGCGCCCTTTCCTTTGCGGCCTGATCTTCAGCAGAAGGCCCCTTTGCCTTTTCGACTGCTTTTTGTTCCTGGGTAGTTGCCGTTGCCGCGTCCGATTTCACCGCCGCTTTCTTGGCACAACCGGTGAGGAACGTGACGGAAAAACACAGAACCAGGGCGATCAGCCCTACCCAAAACAAGTTTCGTTTCATTACCATTCTCCTTTCTTGGATCAATCTGTTTAGTGGCTCAAATACTTGACTGACGAAATATAAACCACTACTGTCGACAAAAATCAACCAAAAAATGGGAATTTTTTTAAATATCCCCGCAAACACACGAGAATCGCTCCCGCGGATCAGCGTAAATGGGGAGACCAGAAGGGACTCAGGCAGCCGTCATTCCCTTCATGAAGCACCCTGACATTTTGGCCGTTCGCATTCATGATTTCGATCCTGCTTCGGCCGTACCCCCGAACGCTGTAAGCCAGATATCTCCCGTCCGGTGACCAGGTGGGGGCTTCATGATCGCTCCCCCCAAAGGTCAATTGCTGGGGTTGTCCTCCCTCTTCACCGATGACAAAGATCTGAAACCGACCGTTCACGGACCCTTCATAGGCGATCATCTTCCCCTTCGGTGACCAGGCAGGCGAGGTGTTGTAATTCCCATCGAAGGTCAACCGCCGCACGTTGCCTCCGTCGGCATCCATAATATAGATCTGAGGAGAACCGTTGCGGTTCGAGACAAAGGCAATCCGCTTTTCATCCGGGGAACGGACGGGAGATACATCGATTGAAAATTCACGGGTCAGGCGCTGCAGAAGTCTGTTTCCCACGGTCATGTCATAGATCTCTTGATTTCCATCCCGGCTCACTGTAATCAGGAGTCTTGCCCCGTCTCGAGACCACGAACCCGGAAGGTTCAGTCCCGGATAGGAAACGATTTTCTCTGTTTTTTCGCTGACCAAATCCCGGAGATAGATGTCGGGCTTTCCATCCTTGTAAGAGGTAAATGCCAGCTGCCGGCCGTCAGCAGACCAACGCGGTGAGAGAGTCAGTGAATTGTAGTTTGTGATCCGACGCAGATCGGAGCCGTCAAAATTGACGGTATAAAGTTCCGATGCGGAGGAAGTCTTCCTGACGAACGCAATCCTGGTGTCAAAAAGCCCCGCTTCTCCTGTGAGGGCCTGGAGAACCTCGTTTGCGAACTGCACGACCATACGGTTTTTGTCATCGGTCGTCCCGGTGTACCTCTTCCCGACGATGAGTTCCCCTTTCACCACATCAAACAGGCGAAACTCCGTGATGAGTTCACGGCCGTCCGCCTGAAAGCCGCCTTTGATGAGATATTCAGCGCCGATCGTTGCCCAGTCTGAAAAACGGGTTCCCTCCCCCGTAATTCCCGCCCGGCTCGAATCTTCCAGAAAGGCGCGCCTGTCGATGGCGTTGAAGTATCCCGTGATCAGCAGATTCTGCGAGAGGGTGTCGGCAAACCAAACTGGGTAATCCCTCTCCGCCATTCCAGGCTTCAGGGATTTGAACTCGGTAATCGCAATGGGAAATTTTTGAAAAGAGGGGGAATCAATATCGATGTATACCTTCCCATACGCCGCGCTGCTGAAAAGCAGCAAGAGCAGGAAAAGACTTGAAATTGCCAGACACACCCGATTTTGCACGCAACCCTCCCTTTTGCCGATCATGATTTCAATTCCGACGAATGAAAACGGATCCCCACTTCCAGCTGATTTCCCCCGATCCAGGCAGGCAGGGGCGGCAAAGGACTCGCCTTCCGAATGGCCTTCATGGCGGATTCATCAAAATATCCGTTCCCCGAACGTTTTTCGAAAGTGATCTGAGTCACCGCACCGCTGCGCAGGATGGTCACATCGATGATGACTTCCAGCGCCTCGCCACGAAGGATGCCTTGGGGAAGCGCCCAATTTCCCTTGATCCGTGCCCACACCGCCGCATAGTAGGCCTGCATCTGCGTATCCATTTCAGAGGTTCCGGGTTGAGAAGCGAAACCTGCAGCAGTGCCTCCCTTGTCCTGTTTCTCGGTCTTCTCCGGCACAGCTTTGGCCTGAGGCTGCTTGGCACCCGCTGCGGCTGCCTTTTTTCGGATCTCCTCCATCGCTTTGTCAAGGGTCGGATCCTGTTTCTTTCTGGTCTCCAAGCTGCGGATGGGAATGGCCGGCGACGGGGCCAGTTGCTTCTTCAGAACCGTCTCGGGACGGTTGGCCGTCATGAGCTCCTTCGCCACAGACGAAGTGCCCTTTTGCTCAAGGACATTCCGGGGAAGACTGACCAGGGAGACGCTATAGACGGGACCGAAGGTCAGTTTCGGCGAAGGAAACGAAGGGGACAAAAACAGGAGTGAAAGGATCACAACGTGGAACAAAAGAGAAATGAAAATCATGCGGTTCAGACGAATTTCGCCCTGGCCGTGCATACCGTGCCTTTCAGACATCACCTTGGTTCCTCGGGCGGCTCCGTGATCATTCCCAGCTTGTCAACACCGGCCTTTCTCACTTCGGCCATCACCTCAACCACGAACCCATAAGGGACGTTTTTGTCCGCCCGCAAAAAGACCTCGCGGTCGATTCGAGACGCAAAGATATATTCCAGTTTCTTGGCCAGATCCACAAGGGACATCCTCGTCTTGTTGAGGAAGATCTCTTTTGCACCGTTGATGGTCAGCACCAACTTCTCTTCCGTTACATCCACGCTTTTTGCCTTTACGCGGGGGAGATTCACATCGATTCCCGTCTGCATCATCGGCGCGGTCACCATAAAGATGATCAGCAGTACCAGCATCACGTCAACAAGAGGAGTGACATTGATCTCGGCCATCGGTCGGTTGTCCGCGTTGTTTCTGCGCCTTGCGTATCTCATGTCCCCTCACTTCTTGACGTAGTACCGCTCGATGATGTTGAGAAGCTCCGAGGCGAAGTTTTCCATATCGAGCGTCATCGTCTTAACCGTGTTCAAATAATAGTTGTACGCGATGACGGCCGGGATGGCGGCGGCGAGTCCCGCTGCGGTCGCAATAAGCGCCTCGGAGATCCCCGGTGCGACAATGGCGAGGGTTGCCGATCCGCGGGCGCCGATCCCTTTGAAGGTATCCATGATCCCCCAGACAGTCCCGAACAGGCCGATGAAAGGGCTGGCGCTTCCTGTAGTGGCCAGAAATCCGAGGGCCGCCTCCAGTTTTGTTGTCTGTTCCCCGCAGGCCCGGTTCATCGCCCGTTCCACATTGTCAATATCGGTGATCTCGGCCCCCTGCCCCCCTCCCTCGGTGGTGTCCTTCCCTGCAGAGGTTCCTCTGGCCGCCTTGGTGAGTTTCATGAGTTCCGTATAGCCGGCCCGGAACACCTCTGCCAGTGTCGAATGTTGGTATCTCTTTGCATCGAGAAACATCTCCGACAGTTTCGAGCCCTTCATGTAGGAACTCAGGAAAGATTCGTTCTCCTTCCCCACCTTCCGGATGTTGAAGTACTTCATCAGGATGATCGCCCAAGAGACGACGGAAAAGATCAGCAGGAGCAGCAAAACCAGCTGGACGATGAATCCGGCATGAACCACCATGTCGAACAGGCTGCCGTGAAAATTTCCTCCCAAGGCCATCTCGGCCACTGTCGAAGTTTCCTTCACGTTCAATCTCCTTTATGTAAAAATAGAATAGATGGCGTCCACATATAATGGAAAAGGCGGAGGCTGTCAAGGAGGGTCTGCCCGATCCCCCCCCCTGCGACGGGAGATCACAGGGATTCCGGCGTAAAAGCCACCACGGTGTCGATGGTATCCTGATCGGCAAGGAGCATCACCAAGCGGTCGATACCCAGGGCAATACCGGCAGAGGGAGCCATTGCGGAAAGGGAGTCGAGGAAACGTTCGGGCAGGGGATAGGTGTGCAGGTTTTTCAGGCGCCGATCGTGGGAGACCTCCTCAAACCTCCGTCTTTGCTCCATAGGATCGGTCAGTTCGGAAAAGGCATTGGCCAGCTCCAGCCCGGCGATATAGAGTTCGAAACGCTCTGCAACCTGATGATCTTCCACCTTCACCCGTGCCAAGGCTCCCAACGTCGCGGGATATTCATAGAGGAAAACGGGCCTCTCGATACCGAGACGGGGCTCGATCCGATTGACCATCATCTCGTCAAAACGGTCCAACGTCAGCGCCTCATCGAGACCGAGATCGGCATAGCGGCTGAAGGCCTCTCGAACGGTGATCCTCTCCCACGGAGGGGCAAGACAAACCCTCTTTCCCTGCCAGGACACAGTGTCTCTAAGACCGATCTCTCCGGCGACATGAGCAATCAGGGCCTCACAGTCGGCCATCAGGGTCAGATAATCGGTCCCCGCCCGATACCACTCGATCATGGAAAATTCCGGCAGATGGTGAGCCCCCCGCTCTCCTGAGCGAAAACATTTGCATATTTGGAAAATATTCGAATAGCCCGCTGCCAGAAGCCGCTTCATGCAGAGTTCCGGCGAGGTCTGGAGACACCACTCGCCCGAAGGGACGGGTTCGATATGGGGTTCCGGGGCCGGGGCCGGAATTCGTACAGGCGTTTCGATTTCAAGAAAGTCCTGATCCAGGAAGAACCGGCGGATTGCCTGGGTGACGGCGGACCTAATTCTCAAGGTGCCAATTTTGCATGACAATTTCCAGTCTTCGTCCACACCCCTGCCTCAGATCAAGAAATCATCATCCCTTGACACGCGTCAGATACTCTCCGCTACGGGTATCTATCCTGATTTTTTCTCCCTCTTCGATGAAAGGGGGCACCTGAAGCTGGTATCCCGTCTGAACGGTAACCGGTTTGGTATTTCCCGATACGGAATCCCCCTTTGCCCAAGGATCAGCCTTGGTCACCGTGACATCGATAAAATTGGGTAGACTGATCCCCAATGGCCGGTCTTCAAACAGGAGGATCTCCACCTCAATGTTGTCCAGGAGAAAATTCTTTGCATCGCCGACCTGATCCTCGGTAAGAAAGACCTGTTCGTAACTTTGGTTGTCCATGAAGCAGTACTTTCCTTCCTCCTTATAAAGGTACTGCATTTTTTTCTCCTGCAGGTCAGCCGCATCGAAGACATCAACGGAGCGGAAAGTCCGTTCGAACTGGTTTCCATTCACCATATTCTTCAGCTTGCAGCGATAGAGCGCCTGCCCCTTCCCCGGTTTGACAAAATTGAATTCCGTGACGATATATGGATCGTTGTCTATCTTGATCCTCAGTCCCTTTCGCAAGTCACTGGCTGTGTACATATTCAGTCTTTCTCCTTTTAGCTGAAAAAACACCCTGTCATAACGATTTTCCGTTCCTCCGCTTCCCTGGGGCGGGGAATCACCCTGAACCTCCTAAAATATTTTCTAATCCATCTGTCTTTCATTGTCAAAAGAATGTCGAATTGCCTCAAATAAAATGTTACCGAAGGAGGTAGTAAAAAGGGATCGTTGACTCATAATTCGATGTTACCGAGCATCGGCTTCCAAAAGGAGGGATAATTATGAGTCCACGGTCCAAAC
>Ga0172371_10004218_pt1 | contig 21882 bp, 29 predicted proteins | sample Lak12m_FD_114543 | JGI IMG/M metagenome (GOLD analysis project Ga0172371, IMG submission 114543) | Freshwater microbial communities from Kabuno Bay, South-Kivu, Congo - kab_022012_12m | ecosystem: Environmental > Aquatic > Freshwater > Lake | place: Democratic Republic of the Congo: South-Kivu...
ATAAAGTATGCCTTTATATTTAAGCTTTTTAATTTTATTTATAATATTATAAATATTATTATATTTATTTTTTAATTGTTTTTTATCGCTTGTTAAATCATAAATATATTTATCTTTAATATTTACGCTATAACAATATAAAGCATGATTAAAAAAAGACTCTTTAAATTTTAAATCAGTGTAAAAAAATAATCTTTTAATGTTACAAGCTTTTAAATCGCTTTTACTGTATGAATTATTAAAAGCGTATTTTACTTTTAATTTATTTACTTTTTTATCTGTATAATGATATAAAATCATAATTTTTTACTCTTTTTTTAACGTGTTTATATTCGATTTAAACACTTTATTTTTCATTGACTCTTTATATCAAGCTTATAAAAATCATTCATTATAAGTCAATTAAACAATGCTTTTTATACTCTTAACAATTATTTTCTTGTCTAATATTATCTAAAATAATTTTTATTGCTTTCATTAATTTAAAATTATTTTTATATTTATCATCATATGTTAATAAAACTAGTTCAACGGGGCTAGAATAAATCTTATATTCTTTAAAAATAATAGTATTAGCTTTTTTTATTGTCATGATTTCCCTCGCTTTCTTTTAATAAAAAATTTCAATAATATAATTAATATGATTTTTACTTGTATTTTTAAAAATAGTAAACCCTTCGTAAATCTCTAATAAATATTTAATCTCTTTTATTGACAATTTTTCTCTGATAATAGTCTTTTTATTTTTTAAAATTGTGAAATCATAATTACTAGTCAAAATAACAGCTTTATCATCTACAGTATAAAAAATCGCTTTTTCTTTTTCATTAAAACTTTTTTCAATTAGTAGATAAAGCAATGACAATTTATGACAATATTTTATGTAAATATTATCAATATATATTTTTTTGTTATTATCTTGCCAAAATCCTCTAACATCTGATTTTATTTTATTATTGACTTGATATAATTTAAACATGATTTTTCTCGCTTTCTTTTATTTTGTATTTTTTACTATATATTCTGCAAATTTAATCTTGTCAAAATTTTTTTCACGTTCTAACATTGAAGATATATAACCTTTTACAAAATAGCTTGCTTCTTGACATACTTTGTCATTTTCTCGCATTGCAATTATTAATTCTGCTAAGTCTATAAAATTTTTTCTTGTCATGATTTTCTCACTTTCTTTTTTTGTTTTTTTTTATGATAATTTTTCGATCGTTTTATTGTCAATATTTACAATGTAATGTCCTTTTTCTTTTCCTTCTTGTATGTTAATAAAAAATAAGAAAGCTTTATCAAGTGTAATAGTAATTCCTGTATAGCGTCTTTTTAATTCAATTACTTTTGTTTTATTGATTTTCATGATTTCCCTCGCTTTCTTTTTTTTGTTTTTTAGTTTATAAATTATCTGTTATTAATTCACTATTTTTTATAAAAAATTCATCATCAAAATCATCATCTTTTTTACATACAATAAAAAATTTATTATTTTTATATTCGATTAAATATTCTGCATTGTAATTATTATCTTGTATAGTAACAAAATAATATTTACTTTCTTTAATTGTTATCACTTCGCAAAATTCAACATCTACATTATAAAAAATCGCTTTTATTTGACTAATTAAAGACATCATGATTTTCTCACTTTCTTTTTTTTTGTTTTTTTTTATTTATTCTTAAAGTATATCATAATTTTATACTTTGTTTTTTTCATCTTCAATTCTTAAATTATAATTTTTAATTAAATCTAATAATATTATAACTTGCTTATCATCTGAAATTTTATCAATTAATCTAGCAATTTTATCTATTTGACTTTCATAGTATGTTATTATTTCATTCTTTTTATTTTTTAACATGATTTTTATCTCTTTAATAATTCGCTTTTAAGTATATCAATATTATTTTGATTTATATATGCGGGTAATATTTTATCATGCTTTTTGTATTGTAATATATCAATGATGTGATTATCAAGCTGTAAATGTCTTTTATAGTGTACTAATTCATGATATAATGTCTTTTTAAATTCTCTGTAATAGTCTTTTTTAATAACATATTTTTTAGATTTATAAGGACTTCTCTTACAATATTTAAAAATTCTATGTAAGAACATCACTATAAAATATTTATTATCTATTCTATTATATCGCTTCGCTTTAGTATGACGTGTTCTAAAAATAAATTGTGCAAGAGGATTTAGACAAGTATTTTTTAAATCAATGTAAACGTCAATGTCAAGATTAGAAGCTTTTAACGTGTTAATTATACATCTATTAAAAGCTTTTAAGTGATAAAACTTTTTATGATTATAATTTTTTAATGCTTCATTCATCGTCATTAAATCTTTTTTTAATTTTAAATATATCATTTTATTTCCCTCGCTTTCTTTTTTTGTTTTTTTTTATTATCTCTTAAAGTATAGCATAAAATAAAAAATAGTCAATACGACAAAGACTAACTTTTAAGATGTTAACAGTCTTTTAAAGTCTGTTATAAAAATCATCTGTTAAATCTTGAGTATTGATTTTTTCTTTAAGACTTGGCAAGTTTTCTAAAAATTCTTGAGCTTGTTTTTTTATGTCTTCTCTGTCTTCGTAATCTTTTACAGTGTTAAAAAATAAATCGCTTATTTCATAACTCGTAATTTCAAAAAAATTATATTTTAATTTTGACATAATTTTTATTTCCTTCTGTTAATCTTTGTCATATTGTCAATGAACGATTAAAAATATTTAATCAATGCAAGTATACATTATAAAAAAATAAAGTCAATACTTCGAAAGCTTAGTATTTTATATCTTAACAATATAAATATAAAATGTTAGTAATATAAAAAGTACTTCTAGAATGTCTTATAATCAATTATTATTTGATACATTAATAGTTAATATCAATAATTATAAATAACTTAATAAAAGACATTTAAAGCATAATTGATAAATAATTAAATAATAATTATAAATAATATAAATTAATAAATACTCATTAAAAGCAATAAAAAGCTAGTTTACTAATAAATTATTAAGAATTATAAAAAGTAAGATAAACAATATTCAATAAAACTATAAAAGATAAATAATACTGTGAGAAGCAAAAACAATGTAAAAATAAAGATTTATGAAGTATTAAAAAAATTTGACTTTTTTACAATTCAAAAAATATTGAAAAAGACGCTTTGACATTCTTATAACGTTACATTATAGATTCACTTGATTATTTATAAGTCATTGATTATCAATTGTTTATGTATAATGACTCACTAGCGTTAAGATTAGCAAAATTTAGTTTTTTAAGCTAAAAACACTCAATTGTACTATTCAAACTCTTAATAAAGTAATCGAAAACACTATCGAAATCACTAAAAAATTGTCTTTTTAGCTTATTTATTAGCTTTTGAGCGTTATTTATAGCTACTTAGATTAGTTTTAGCTTTATCTATCTTTTTTAGTAGATACGTAGCCTATTATTTAGCATTTTATAGCTATTAAGTTTGTTATTATCTTTATTTTTAAGACTTATTATTTTAACTATTAGCTTTTATTAGTTTAAAAGACTTTATAGCATATGTCAATTTCAATAGCTTTATATGTTTTTTTTAATTATTCTAGCTTTAAACATACGTAGAGTGCTATTTAGCAAAATAATCGATTTAAAGAGCATTTAAAGCGTTTTTTAGCATATAGTCTATTTACACACTCTTTTTATCTTAAAACTTAAAAACATATATTATTATATTTATATACTTAATTAACAGATACTTTTAATTATATAATAAATAACACTAGGCATTACTACTTACTTAATTACTAAATACTTATATTTTAAATATTGAACTATCTTTTAAATACTTAACTTTTAAATATAGTTCATACTAAATTCTTATCTTTGTCTTTGTGTTTAAATAAACTTATTTAAATATTGCCATAAGGCATTTGAGCATGATTTGTCATGCTCTCTCTTTCTTACGAGTAATCTTACGAAGTAAGATTAAGAGTAAGAAAGAGTAAAACTGTATTTGTATTTGTTTTTATTAATCATTCTATCACTTTTTATTTTTATAAGTACTTATATTTTATTAATTTATTACTTATTAATTATTTATAAGTATTTTATTATATTAGAAATTAAATATAAATAGATATATTTATATAGGTTTGCTTAATGAAGTACTAGTGAATCACTAATAAGTACTAATTTAGTAGTTAAAATTAATCTTGACAATTTTAAGTTTCATGTGATATACTAAACATATGAAAAATAAATTTAAATACAAAGAAATTGAAGTAGACGAGTTATTAAGTGTCTTCTTTACAGAAAAACAAAAAAATCTTATAAGCAAAAAACTGCATAAAATTAGATTAACTAAAAGTGAGCGAGCAATATATTCTCGTAGTATAAAGAAGAAAATTCTAGCTATAGCAAATTCTCACTTGCATAGATTAGCACAGACTATATATAATTTTTGAAGCGATTAATTAGTTTATTCGCTTCATTTTAATACTCGACATAAGAAATAATGCTAGAAAAGTTGTCACAAAAAGTATATATTATTTGTGACAAGAAAGAAGAAAATATGAACTATCTTGACGAGCAGATAGAAATACTTCAAGATATAGTTATTTCTCTTAATGCTCATAGACGAGAATTAACTAAAGGAGATTATCAGAACGATGTTGAATGGAAACGTTTTACAGAAAGAATAGAAGCACTTAACTATGCTATTAGTATTTTAATTTCAAAGAAGTCTAGAAAACAGTTTAGTTATCGACATATAAAACATTCTAATGACCAAAAAGATTTAAAAGGCGTTTGTGACATATTAGGTTTTAATGATTTTTATATAGCTTTTGCTCGTAAATATTGGACAGTAATTTCAATCGAAGATGTAGCAGATTATCACAGAATAGCTGATATGGTTAAAAGAAAAGAAGTTCCTTTTCTTTATGAATGGGGTTCAACATGTTTTATTTATTGTGACGAGATTAATGAAAAACAAATAAAAAAGATATTGAGATTTTAAAATGACAGAATCTAGTTGGAAACAAGTAATAATATTTTGGATTGGTTTTGTTATTGCTACGATATTAACACATAAAGTATTGACTTTGATGTTTTATATATGATATAATATAGATATAAAAGGAGAAGATATGTTTGAGTTTATAAAAAAGAAGAGCAAGAATTTAAGTCAAGTAGTAATTACAAAAGATGACAACGACAAAACTAGAATATTTATTAATGGGAAAGAAGTTCAAAAAATAGAACTTTGGATATCGAATAAAACTATAAAAATTTATTAAACTCTTTAATAAGAGCTAAAGAGTTCTTTGTATAAAATAATTAATATGAGCTATTTTATTATAATATTATAAGCTCATAAAATCGACAAAGCCTTTAGCTTTTATTTTTTTTTATGAAAAATATAAATATAATAATTTTAATGTCTTTAGAATATTGTCTGAAACAGAGCAATATCACAGCCTTATCTTTTCTAGTATCCTATCTTATTGAATCTGACATAGACAAAGAATTAAAAATTTCAGTCATAAAAAGACTAAAACAACATCAAACAAATAAAAAAGATAGAAATATATTTAATTTAACAGAAAACATAATAAAACAGTTAAATTATAAAAATGATAATTAATACTTGTTCTATATGTAAAAAAGAGTGTCGTCCGATGATTAATCCTGTTGATTTTGCGTGTAGTGTTGTATGGAATATGTGTGAGAAATGTCTTATAGAATATAATAGAAAAAAATATGAAGAACTTGAAAAAGACAAATAATTCTATTTTAGACGATATACTAAAAAACTTCAGTTATATAAATATTTGCGATACTAAAAAACAGCTTCTAGAATTGTTAGCACATAATTACAACGAAGGATTTAACAAAGGACAGATAAACTCTTTAATATTTAAAAACATCATTTTAAAAAGCAGAATGAAGTATTTCTACTATTTTTATATTAGATTTTTATTGTTATTAATAGACGTTATATTTAAATTTCAATTCTTAATAAGAAGGATTTGTGCGAGATTTAAAAAATAAATTTTATAAACAATTAAGTTTAGATTCGAAAACTCAAGAAGCTTTAAAGTTATATAGATTTATAAAAGTAAAAATGCTAAAAGATTTAGACTTACAAGGTGATAACAGAAGGTGTAAAGAGCGTTAACGCTTAATCGGTGGGGATTCCTGCCGAGCCTTCTTTTATTTTAAATTGAGTTAGAAGTATTGACTTTTTATCTATTAATGTGATATACTATTAATATAGACAAAGTGTTTTTCAATATTATTTTTTATTTGGATTCTCGCTGATATTGTTTTAGATATTGGCGAGAATTTTTTTATGTCTAAAAAAAATACAAAACATAAGTTTTCAGGAACTGGCTTAAATGCTAAAGAAAAGCATTGGGCTGAGAAAAGATTCGAGGAATATAAAACCTATCATCATGTAGAATCTTTGAGTGATTTGTATTTATTAGAAGAATTGGTATATAGAGAAGCTTTGCAGGAAAAAACAAAACAAGAAATTGTAGATTTAAGCAGAGGTTCGTCCGAGGATAAAAAAACAAGTATGCCTCGATATATGATAGAGGCTTTAGACAATAATTTAGACAAAATAATTGAATTAAAAACTAAACTGGGACTGTTCGAAGAAAAAAAAGAAGAAGACAGTCCCTATAAGTATATAGAAGATTTAAAAAAGAAATTTAAGATTTGGCTCGATGAGAATCAGGCTAGTAGAACTTTAATTTGTCCTCATTGTTCTAAAATGATACTTTTAAAAATAAAAACAGATGCTTGGGAAGCTCAGAAACATCCGATGTTTAAAGATAGAATACTAGGCAACGAGCATTTAATTCAGTTATACGTCGATAAGAAAATTACAAAGGACGATGTGGCTAAAGTATTAGGAGTAAGTAACACTTATGCCGATTGGCTAGTTTCGAAATTTACTAAGCAAATATGCTAATAGAAAAGATAAGTCAAGAAGAGTTAGAGTTTATGGAATGTTGGAGCAATCCAATATGTTTAGCGGAAAGTTTATTTTGTAATGTTGACAATTTAGCCGAATGGAGTTCTGATAAATTAGGAGATATTAGATTGTATCAATATCCTCTTTTTTCGTTTGAACCGATAATAGACACAAATATTGCTCATTTAAATAAAAAGGAAAGATTTCAATTACGCAAGGGAGCTGGAGACGTTTTCGCCTATGGGAGTCGTCGTCATGGTAAATGCGAAAAATTCGATTCGCTCTGTCTGCTGTCTTCTGGCGAATATAAGACTTATTTTTCTTTGATAAATCAGAAAGCCAAAGTATTAAGTTTAAATGAAAATACTTTACAAATAGAAGAAGCAGAAGCTAATTTTTTTGATAACGGCGAAAAACAATGCTATCGGCTGTCGCTAACTTCTGGAAAGTATCTTGAGATTACTGAAAATCACCCTGTTTTGACAAATTACGGTTGGCAAAAACTGGAAGACCTAAAAAAATTTAACAACTTGTTTATAGCTACTCCCAGAAAAATTGACATAAAAAAGTCAAAATTAACGGTAGAAGAAAATCTGGCAAAGTTATTAGGATATTTGTTAGGCGACGGAGGGTGTAGTCAGGGAGTTGTCAGCTTTACAAATACAAACGAAGACTTGATAGAAGAATTCAAAGCAACTGTAAACTTTTTTGATTGCGAACTTAGACAAAAAGAAATTTCTTACTATATAAGAAAAATAAAAAGACCTTATATTGCGAAAAAATATATTAAAGGAGTAGGTTATACTAGAGGAATAGGAAACTTAAAGAATAACGTTAATAGCATTGTTAAAAAATATAAAATAAATACTTTATCAAAAAACAAGGAGATTCCTAAAGAAGTCTTTAGATGGGAAAATAAGTATATAGCTGTTCTTTTAAATAGACTGTATGCGTGTGACGGACATATTTCTAAAAAACTTAATAATATTGAGATTGTTTTAGCTTCTAAAAAAATGATATATCAAATAAGTTCTTTATTGTTAAGATTTGGGATAAGAAGTCGAATATATTATAAAAAGTCAAAGTGTAACGATAAAGTTTTTGATGCGTGGAGATGCGTAGTATATTCAGATTATAACAAGTTTTTAAATGAAATAGGAATAAAATCAAAGGATTCAGGATATCGAGTTCGTGACTTAGAGTATACAACGTCGGACGTAATTCCTAAAAATCTAATACTGAATATTTACGAAATTCGAAACAAAGACGAAATAAAAAAAATACGTGTGATAGGTCGTTGTTTAGACTGTGACAAAGCAATAAGCAATCGAGCTATTAGATGTAAAACATGTGCCAATAAAGGGAAAAACAATCCTTACTATAAAAACGGGCAATATAAAGAAAAAGCACTGTTTAAATATAACCCGACTCTATTGAAATTAAGAAAGTTCAACAAGGTCTTTGAAAACAAGGAAATACAGAGGTATATCAATGCCAATATTTTTTGGGACAAAGTAAAGTCTATAGAAGATATCGGTAAACACAGAACGGTTATGGTAACAATGAAAAAAAATCACAACTATATCTCTAACGATATATATTCTCATAATACGATTTGTGTTGAAAAGTTAGACATACCAATATCGATGTTACACGACGATAATATGTGGTGTGGCTGTTCTAGTGCAGACCAGATTCACTTAGATGGAGTTTTAGATGATGTTAAAGATGGTATAGACTATCATCCGATACTTAGTTCTTGGAGAGTTATTATTCGCAAAAATCCGAAATGGAAAATAACTGCTAAAAACGGTTGGAAGCTAGACGGTGTTAATATGAACGTTAAGTCAGCAAAATCTCCCGGCGACAGTTTTTACGGAAAACATTTTAAAAAGCTTTGGATTGAAGAGCAAAGCTTAGAGACTGAGAAGGTTTACGACAAACGAAAAGATGCTCTTTCTGAGTTTGGTGCTGTTTTAAGATTTTCTGGCATGTGTAATTTTACTAAACATTCTCCATCTGGTAAAATTTTTTACGATAAAACGTATAAAAGCAAGATAGTTAATCTTCCGCAGTATGTAAATCCATATTTTGATGAGACTGAGAAAAAAGAAAGAATCAAAGAATATGCAGGTCAGGAGTCTATTAATTATAGAGTTTTTGTAGAAGGTGAAGTAGTAGAGGACGGAGTTTCTGAGTTTGATATGGAAAGAGTTTCGACTTGTTATGATGAAAAAGTCGAGATAAAAAGATTTGAGATAAAGAAAACACAATTTAAAGATTTTTCGAAACTTATAGTAGTCGAGCGTCCTAAAAATTGCGAACGTCTTTATATTTGCGGAGATGTCGGAGATAATACCACAGAGTTAATTATTATATCCGAGGTTGGTAGCAATTATAATTATTTATATAATATAACACTTTACGGATTAATAAAAGACGAACAAGAAGAAATAATAAACTTTTTAATTAATAGATTAGATGCTAATATAGTTGGAATAGACTGCGGTGATGCTTTAGGTAGAATCTTATGCGACGGACTCGAAAAAAAATATAGTAAAGATAATGTAGTTAGATATGCAGGAGCGAGTAAAATTCCTGTAGATTTTGAAAGACATTCAGATAATACAGTCGTTATCGAGTCGGGTCAGCCTAAAGAACGTATGGAATACATGGCGGAATGGTCTGTCAATAGATTAAAAGTTTTGCTCTATAATAATAGAATATTTTTGCCTTTGGATTATAAACTAGATAAACAGATAAACTCTGTTATTTCTACTTTATCAGGAACTAGAAGAATTTATGCCTGTGTTTGTGAGAGTGGAGACCATTTGTTCGATGCGTTCAAAGTCTTTGCTATAACACAGTGGTTAAAAAAAGATTTTAATAAAACAGTGTCAATGAAAAAGCCTTGGGCTTTAGGTGTAAATAACGTATAAGGAGAATATGACTACAGATACTTTTCTCAGTTGGATGCTCGGTTTTTTAATGAAAAAAATTATAATCCCGTCCGACTTTCACTCTCAAGCTGAAGCGGTTGCTACTATGCTAAAAGATGATGTTTCTGGTATTGTTGATTCTTTGACTGATTTTGCAGTAGAATCTGCGACTGTTAATTTCGGCATTGAAACCTCCAATTCAAATTTAGACAGTAAACTAGACTCTTGGCTAAAAACTATTAATATCGAATACGGCGGTCAGATAATGCCCGGAATTAGAACTGTAGCTAAAGAATATTTTAAAGAAAGATGGAAGGGTGCGTCCTTTCCTGTTCTAAAAATAGCGAAATGGGACGAAGTTAACGGTATAATTCTACCGACTAAGATGTTTATACTCGACGGAAAAAGTATATACGCAAAATCTTCAGAAAGCGAAGCTATAAAGCTGATTAATTATGATTATGTATTAGGTACTCAGCAAAATGCAGAATCTTTGAAAAATAGTTGTATATTTATTCGTGGACACGAAAGAGTTTTTGAAAAATATCCTACTCCTTTTCTAATAAAACGAGGAGTTTATCATAATTGGAAGTTAATTTATTCTATAAAGAATATGGAGTCTCAGATATTAGACCAAGTTATACCTTATCTTTTATTGGTCAAAAAAGGAAGTGACGCTTTAGCTACCACAGGCACTAAAACCTATTCCTCAGATGAATTTAAAACCGTATTACAAGATTTTCAAGATTTATATAATGAACTAAAAGTCACTACTTTAGATAATAATAAAGCTACTATAAAAACTCCTACTAGAGTAACCACTCACGACGAAGATATAAAACATTTAATGCCAGATTTATCTACAATATTTGATTCTAAGCTTTTTGCTCAAGCTGAAAGAAACATATTATCTGGACTTGGATTTATCGATGTTATACAAGGAATTTCTGATTCGAGACGAGAAAGTGTATTAAATCCTAAAGTTTTTATAGAGGAAGTAAAAACTGGTGTAGAAGATTTCAGGCAAGCATTAACGGCTTTAGTATTGATGATTTTAGCTAAAAATAAATCTAAAATTAAAACTATAAATGAAAATTTCTACGTAACAGCTTCGCCAGTCAAAAGTTTTATGACCGATGATTTCAAAGAAACACTTAGAAGACTCTATGACAGAGGTAGAATATCGACGCAAACATACGTAGAATTAGTAGGAGAGGTTGATTTCGAAACTGAAGTAAATAGAAGAGAACGAGAATCAAAAAGAAATATTGAACATATTATGTATCCTCCTATTACTCAGAATCAGGAAGAAAAAGGTACAGATTTTACTAATAAAAAAAATTACGACAAAAATGATAAAGAGATAACAGATGATAAAACAAATCCTACAGACAAGAAAGACTATCAGTTTGCCTTAGAAATGGCATATGCTCCTACGGTTACAGAAAATTATATAAGATTTCGTCAACTAGACCCTTCTAAATTTGATAAAAACTCTTTTAGAACTATTATATTAGATTATAAAAAAGGAATCAAAGGCATTGTAGGAAAAATAAAAGGTCAAAACAAAACTACTTTACAATCTTATATATTTAAGAAAGACCTTTGGACAGAAAAAGAAGCCTCTGATTGGATAGACCTAAAAAAATCTTCAGATTTAATAACGGCTCCTTATACAGAAATTACTCAGCTTCCCGATAGTGTTAAAAAGAATATGAACAAAGACTTGCAAAGAGTTTTTGTAGATGTTTTTAATCGAAGTTTTAAAAAATATGGAGAAACAAGAGCCTTCAAAACCGCATGGTCGGTTATTAAGAAAATTGCTAAAAAAAATTCAGAAAATAAATGGACAAGAAAATAGGAGAGTAAAATGGCTACGAATTATTTAAAAACACCTTTAAGTACTTATACTGTTAGCAAGACTGCCGAAGATATTGGAGGTTACAATTATTATATGTATATTCACTCGGAAGGTCAGGTTGTTATAATGAGAGAAAATTCACTGGGCACTGAATATAAATATGCTAATGGACAAAAAGATGCTGATATTGCATGGGCAAGTAAAACAACTTTAACTTATGTCGATTACGACAAACTTTCTTAATAGGAGAATATATGGGAAATTATAAAAAGAAAATAAATCCTATAACAGGACAGTTACAATTAGTAAATAACGAAGGTCTTTTATTTTTTAAAGATGCGGTTACTACATTTGCTAATCTACCTGCTTCTGGAAATACAATAAATGACGCTCGTATAGCTACAGACACTGGACATTTATATGTATGGAATGAAACTTCTTGGATTGACCAAGGAGATATTATAGATTTAGACTGGTCTACTCTTTCTGGAAAACCATCTTCGTCTGTGGTAGACATCGACGATGCTGTATCAAAGAAACATTCTAATACATTAGACCACATTCAAAACACTGACACTAAATTAATTACTGATGAATCTTCTCCGCAAGAAGTAGAAGCAGTAGATGTTTTAGATGCAGTAAATAAAAAACATACTCAAGGAACAGATATTTATAATGCTGATGATATAGTCAACGATTCTTTAGGTAGTGGATATACAGTTAAAGATGCTTTAGATAATATAAGAACAGAATTAAATGGAGAAATTACTAAAACTTATTATGTAGACGGTAAAAGAACAGATTTATACACTGAAAACGGCAGTATTTTAAAACCATATAAAAAATTAAGTGATTGTTTGTTAGCTATAGAAGCAGACATTTTAGTACGATTAGAAGCTTCAGAAACAAGAAGCGAATGTCATTATAATGTCGAACTAAATCCTAGTATATATTCAGATGCTCTGATTATACCTGCTTGTGCTTCTTTGCAGATTAATTTGAATGGTTCTACTCTTTCTGGAGATATTATTAGAACAGTTACTCAAGTAGGTTATGGAGCAGAATATTATTCCAAGTTGATTTTTAATGGAAATTCTGCCAGAAGAGCAGAAAAAGGACATCAAGCAGTAGTATCGGGAAATATAACATGCAACACTAGCGAAGGAACTAATTATTTATACTACACTACAATGAATGGAATAGAGTTTTCTGGTAATTTTACTGCGACGAACGGCGTTGCCAATCTGATGTTACATAAAACTTCTTTATATACTACTAGTAAAACAATACTAGGTACTGGAGCTATATTATTAGAATCTTACGAAGGAACAAGGATTAAAGCGACTATTTCTGGAAATGTTGCATTATATAATGTCATAGATTCAGAATTTTCAGGAACTATAAATGTAAATTCGATTAATACACATACTCTTAGAAATATGATATTCGGAGGTTCAGTTACAATATCAGCAGGCACTATTAAATGTGATGCTATCTCTTATGATAATCTTAAAGACGGTAATTTAACAGGAGCTACTGTAATATTGGACGATAAAGCATCAGCCATAAACAACGATAGCTCTGTAGAAGGTGCTACAGTTAAAGATGCTTTAAATACTTTAGATTCTGAAAAAACCACGTTATCTGATGTAAAACTAGATGGCGATATAGCGGACGTTATTTCTGATTCTCATACACATGATAACAAGTCGGACTTAGACAATGTTTCAGGTACAAATACAGGTGACCAAGACCTATCTGAATATGTAAAGTTTTTAGACTTAAAATACACAAATAAATGGTTTGTATCTTCAGACCTTGGAGACGATGACAACGACGGATTATCCGAGACAACTGCGTTTGCTACAATTGATAAGGCACTTGAAAGTTGTTCAGAATACGGAATAATAAATGTCTTAGATTCTAATGATTATACTTTGACTTCTCCTATTATAATACCCGATAACGTAACTCTTAATATGCCGTTTGCTAGGCTAAAAGGCGAAATACGTCTGGGAAATAGCAGTAGATTCATTGCAAAATCGCATTATCCTAGTGCTAATGGACAAACTATGGTTAGCTGTATAGGTACTGCTGGTTCAGCGTACACAGTATATGGAATGAACTCAACAGACTATAGCAATATTATACATTTCAAACCGGCCACAGTCGGGGGTTACATAGTTGCTCACGCAAGACATATTACCGTAGGCTCTTCGACAATCGGTAATGAGAATATTCTTGTCTATTCAACAGCGGGTTCTTCTGGGGTAAATATTGCAACCGATGGAGCTAATTTCTCAAGCGATAAAGCTCTTGGGTATGGAACACCTGCCGACTTAGTTTATGGAGATACAGGATATTGTCAGTGGTATATTGATGTTGTTGGATTGCCGATTGTTATTACTTACGATATAGGAACTGGAACTATAGTTTCGAGCTATAAGATGAAAGCCACCTCAAGCGGTACACGTATGCCTAAAAATTGGACTCTTCATGGTCAATTGGCCGGCGGAGGTTGGGAACTTTTAGATACTCAGAGTGGAATACTTTGGAATGCTTACGAAGAAAAAGAATTTACTATTTCTTCTCCTGCTAATTACGACGAGTATAAAATTACTGTTTCATTATCAGAACATGATACTAGACTTCAAATTGACGACATAGGATTTATATCAGGCGTAGCCAGTGTTGGCGGAGACATAATGATAACTGCGGATATTTTATCTCTTGGCGAATACGGTCTGGGCATTTTATCTTATGATTCTTCTCAAAGAGTGATTACAAATTTTAATAATATCTATCAAATAAACGGTACCAGTAACGCTATTTTTATTGATATGAGCAACGGAAACGTAAGTCATACCGGAGGAATTGCTACCGTCGATACTCTTTGGAACAAAACAGGCGGTTTTTTAATTTGGAACGTGCCTTTTGACTCTGGAACAAAGACAGGCAATGTGGAAATTATTTCTTCAAACGTAACGTCAGGTGCAGGGGCACCCGCTTCTACTCCGATTAAGATAGGCGATATTTATGTAGATATTAGCAATAAAAAATTATATTTTGCAGTTGGAACTTCTAGCAGTGCGGATTGGATAATAGCAAATTAAAGGAGAAGATATGAAAGAGCTACTTAATAGTAAAGATATACAAGATTTTTTAAACGACGTACGTATTAATTCCGAAACCGATATTTTAGAGGAAGGTAAGGAAAAAGACGAAATTATAGAAATCGCTTTCGCAAAAGGCATAATTCTGAAAGATTCTAGAGACTTAGCAGGATTTAAAACTATATATACGTTTGCAAATAAGGCAAATAAAAATAAAGCAAGACTTCCTAAAGAAGCTCTTTTAAAAGCTTTACCGACCATGATAGGAAAGCCCGTCGATATTGACCATTTGCGTAATTATGTCATAGGTCATTATATAGACTATAGATACGCTCAAAAAGAAGATATGGTAATAGCTTACGGAGTTTTTTATAAAAGTAATTTTAAAAAAGAGTGGGAAAAAGCTAAATCTCTTTTTCGAGCAAAAAAACTTACAACTTCATATGAAATTTGGTGTCCAAAAGACAAGCGAAAAAAGAAAGAAGACGGTACTTTTGATTTATTAGAGCAAGAAATAGCAGGTGGAGCTTTACTGTTTTCTGAAAAACCAGCATTTGAAGATGCTAAAGTTTTAGAATTTGCTAAACAGAATATTGAAAATATAGAAGATGAAATGATATACGCTTCTAAGTATACTGACGAAGAATTGTTAACATCTCAAGAAGTTGATTTAGACAATACAAAAAAAGAAGATACGAATAAAGAGAATAATCAAAATAAGATTATTACTTGTTCTAACTGCAAAGAATCTATCGACCTAATGACAATAACTGAACTAGCACAAGGTACTATAAAATGTCCGAAATGTTTTGCTGTTTTAAACGGTCAGACAGGAGAAATGATATATCCTCCTCAGATAATAGATTTTAAACTTTTATGTCCTGAATGTCACTGCGGAAACTGGTTATTGTTAAAAAATAGCTCAGAATCTGTCGAAATTAAATGCAAATCATGTGCAAAGGAATATATTATTTCTTTTATCAAAGTCGAGTCTAGCGATTTGCTTAAAAATGTATCATTTTTTTATAGCAATCGAGTCGGTTGTTTACAATGTGGAACTAGAGTAGATGTTTTTGGTATATCGAGTATGAAAACTAAAAATGTAAAATGTCCGAAATGCGGACTATCATTTAGTTATGATATAGCACATGAACATCTTCGAAAAATATCTTCAATATTAAAAAAAGCTGACAGCGTTATTATGAAGTCGTCGGCAGAAGGAGAGGAAAATATAATGGAAAGTAACGAACAGAAAAAGATAGAAGACATACAAAAGGAAAATACTATTGTTCCAGAATCAGTGGTAGAAACAACTAATACGCCGACTGTTGAAATCACAAATTCAAGTGAAGTTTCGGCAACTCAAACAGCAAGTTCTTCTGAAGTAGTTGTTTCACCTACAATAGAAACTCCTAAAGTAGAAGAAACAAAGGCAGAAGAAATAAAAAAAGAAACTCCTGAAGTCGTAGAAGCAAAAAAAGAAGAAACAGTAGAAGAAGACGAATATGAGACAGACTTTGAGATTTCTAAAAAATTGACGTATGAACAGAAACAATCTTTATCGGATAATGATTTTGCAGTCGTAGTAGAAAAAGACGGAAAGAAGATTCGTAAATATCCTATTCAAGACAAGGCACACGTGCGTAATGCTCTCGCTCGCTTAGGCAATGCTAAGAATAAGGCAGAATTAGAAAAACTCGGAGTTAACGTAGAAACTGTTATCAATAAGATTAAGGCAAAGGCGAAAGAAATGGGAATTCAGACAGAAGAATCTTCGTTAAATGCAGACGAAGTTATATCAGCGTTGCCGTCAGAAGTTACTAAGATGATGAAGGAACTGATGAAAGACGGTATGCCTATAAAAGAAGCAATGAAGAAGGCTTGGGAACAGTATAAAAAGTCAGTAAAAACTTCTGCAACATGTCGCAAATTGGTGACCAAAAAAATAAAAAATCTGAAGAAGGCTTCAAAAGAACTGACGAAAGAAAAAGCAAAACTAGAAGCAGACTTAAAAAAAGCTTCTGAAGAGAAAGAACTCTATAAAAAGAAGGCTAAAACACTAATAGAAAGACGTGCAGAATTAGGAGAGGCTTCTCAGCTTACAGATGACGAACTTTTAAATGACGATAAATTCGAAAGAGCTAAGGTAGAATTGGAAAATGCGAAACTCAAAGCTCAGATAAGCTCGTCTTCTGATATCGTATCTGAACATTCAGAACGTAGTTCGAAATGGTTTGCCGATAAAAGAAAAGAAATAGATGACTTAGCATTTAGAAATACTAACAAAAAATAAAGATAAATCTATTAAAGATAAAAATAGATTATAAAGAAATAATACAAAGATAATACTTATAGGAGATAATAAAATGGATAGAGACATAAAACTTGAGATAGCTCAGTTGATTGGTTCGCCGATAAACACCCAGCTTCCTGTTCCTGTGGAACTTTCGGAGATTGCGGATACGTTTACAGCAGAACCGGGAGATAAAGTTTATAGGTTTCAGAATCTTGACGAGACTGTCGATGTGATACTTGACGTTGATGTAGACGGTACTATAACTGTTAAAAAAAGAGATATGCTTAATAGCGTTGAGATGACGTTTAAAGGTCTTAATTCGAAACTAGACTATGTGTTGGTCGAAGATGTTCTTAATAAAGCCGATACGAGAGTACTCGCAGGAAGAAAAGAAGCGATTACGAGAGGTATGGATAAAAGGGAATTGAAGCTTATTATAGATGCGTTGTTAACTCCGGCAAATACATATTTTCCGGCTAACGAAGTTGATGCCAACGAAATCACTCCCGAAACAGGTGACGACTTGTATGATGTGATTATGAAAATGAAACACATAGTAGAAGACTATGGCGATAATTACGTACTGCTTTGCGGTTCTGCTGTTAAGGAAGCTATTGATAATTATGATAAAGTAAAAGCAAGTTCGCTGAATTATAGCGTGACGTTGATGGCTACTCTGGAAAAGCTTGGGATTAAAGTTATGAAAGTATTCGGTAAAGTTTCTTCAGCTTCTAATGAAGCGGAAGTAGCTCTTATGGATAGCAAATCAATGATATTGATAGCTCGCAATTCTAGAATTGCAGAAGGCAAACCTGTTAAGTTTGTGCGTAGGAAGATTTCTCCTGAAATCGCACAGCTCATGGGTGCAGACGTAGATAATGCACAGAGAGCATTGCTTGTTCTGCCGACTCCTGTTGTAGATGCCGGGTCTAATAAACTGGCTTATGGAGTTTACGGTTACGAGAGTGTAATATTCTGCGTAGCGAATCCTAAAGCTATTTCTATAGCTGACGTAAGTTCGATTATATAATGACTGGAAGGAAGAAGAATTTAAATTCTTCTTCCTTTCTTCTTTAAAGAAGTGTTATGATAATTTACAAAACTAAAGATATCACAGACAAAGACAGAGAAGATATAAAAAGTACTATAGATAGTATTTCTGATATTTATGGTGATTTTTATATAACCAAAAATAATATAAGATTTTTTATAAAAGAAAATTCTCATTTGTTATATGACTCTTTGATTGCTGGAGATAAGATTTTATACGAGTCAAACGAGGGTATAATATTTATTCATGGTTATTCCGATAATTCACATAGAAAATTTATTAAAGTTTTAACTAAAAACAATCAGATTTTAGGTTCTTTATTGGAAGCTTTGCGTTGGCAAATTACAGAAGATTTATACATAAAAATAAAAAAGAATAATCCTATTTACAAAGCACTTTTAACTTATGATTTTAAATTCAAAGGCTCAAGAGGAAAAGAAATACTTTTGATACAAAAAGGAACAAATCATGCAGAGTAGTTTAGAAAATATAAAATTAAAAATTCAAGGGCTAATAGAAGATTTCTTAAAAAACGAAGAAGAAGCTTTTTTTTATATTAATTCTAATGTTTTTCTTTTATCAGAGTCTAATATAAACTCTATTAAATTTGTATCTAAAAATGATATTGAATTAACTTCTGGAGAATACGATTATAACGAAAATACCAATAAAATAGAAATAATAGAAACTTCGGGAAATGAATTAAATAGTACTGACGTAATAAAAGTCGGATACGATTATTATAAATATTCAGATACTGAGCTAGAAGGATATATTCGTTCTGCTATAGTTTGGATAAGTGTTTTTTCAGGAACTAGTCGAGATTTCGAGATAGAAAATTCAGAAATATATCCAACTCCTGACAATCGAACCGCAGATTTAATAGCTCTGGTTGCAGGAATTTTAATCAATCCTGACTATACTAGCTACAAGCTTAACAATGTAACAGTAACATATTTTCAAAAACTCCCTAAAGAACAGAAAATCGAAAAAATAGTAACTAAATTTAATTATAGTTCTGGAGTTATGGATATAATAGAATTCGAATAGGAGTCAAAGATATGGAATCTTTATCTAGTTTAGACTTGATTATAAATGCTAAAACCACTAAAACTTATGAACTCATATTTACTCAAAGTACTGGAAATTATCAGGATATAACAGGCTGGACTATTTATTTTACAGTAAAAGAGAATTTTAAAGATACTGACAGTTTAGCTAAAATTAGAAAAGACATAACGTCGCATAGCGATGCTTCTAACGGAAAAACTTTAATCGAGTTAAGTACTGTAGATACCGATTTGACGGGAAATTATTATTACGATATAAGATTTAAAACGGCAGATAACGAAGTTGGAGAAATTTGTTCAGGAAGAATTAAGTTTATATCTGCTATTACTAATAGAGCATAAAATGACTAGAATTATTACGGCTAACAACACTATAGTAAAAGTCGAGCTTATAGAGAAAGAACTCGTAAAAGTAAATTTCATAGAAAAAGAAATTGTAAGAGTTGAGCTAAAAGCTGTTGATATTCTGCGTGGTGCAGGTAAAATAGATACTTTGATTTTAAATGAAAATCCGACTAAAATTTCTAGCAAGCGATTTCAAACTTTGAATTCATATACTTCTGGAAGTTTGCAAGTATATTTAAATGGCATAAAAGAAAAATATATAACTGAGATAGATAGTAATAAATTTGAATTTGAAATAGATACGATAGAAGAAGATACGATAGAAATATCATATATAAAAGATATATATTAACAACGACTGAATAGATAAATCGCAGTCTCTTACAAAAAGGAGGCAACATGGCAGATAGAAATACTAAAATTCGTGGTATACAGATACATTCAGATGTAGCAGGAGACGGATTAGCTAAAGATGTAAGCGGTAATTTAAAGATTAATTTAGAAGTTACAAATCCGGGTTTAGCTATAACTACAGATGCTTTAGATGTAAAGCTGAAGGCTAACGACGGCTTAACTAAAGGTGTCGACGGTATAAGTGTTGATTACGATAATAGTTCTATAGGTATAGTTACTAATAAACTCGCTATAAAAGCTTCTGGAGTTACCAACGATATGTTGGCAGGGTCTATAGCAGACGGAAAACTTGCAGAAGACTACATTCAGAGCGATGAAGTAGATGACAGTACTATAGAGTTTGCAAGCGGTAATGTTCTTCAGGTAAAAGATGCTGGTATTACAGAAAACAAACTAGCTATGAATGATTCTCCAAGTGCAGGTGAAGTTATAACTTGGAACGCTTCAGGTTACATGGAATGGACGAGCAAAACAGCGACTGATGCAGTATCCGATACTGACATAAAAGTAGAGAATGAATCAGCTAATTGTAATAATTCGAATGTTGAATTTAATTTAGCCTCTACGCCTGTATCAAACTCAGTTCAGGTTTATTTGAACGGTTTATTGCAGGAAGAAGGTTCTGGTAAAGATTATACGATAAGCGGTACTACAGTAACGTTTGCCGACGCTCCTTTGACTGGAGATATTCTAATAATACACTATATAGTTCAGGGATAATGACAAACTTATAGCAGAGCTGATTTATTTCAGCTCTGCTATAATATCAATGTAAGGAGAACAATGAATTTAAAAGGTAAGAATTTAGAAAAAATTTCAGAATCTAAAAAAGAAAAAATGCAACAGACTTTAAATCGTATGAATAAAACTCGTCAAGAAAATATTGCAAAAAACTTTATTACTGCGAAACTGACTGAGTTGATTTCAGAACTGACCAAAGGAAAAGAACTTATCACAGACCATCTTAAAAGAGTAGAAGATTTAAAAATACAGACCTATCGTATAGAAGGTGCTATAACAGTTTTAAAAGAATTAAACGATATTTTGCAAGAAAAAGAAGCAACAGGCAAATAATGTTTACAGCAGAACTTGACCTTAAATGTAAACTTTGTGGAAATAAAGACGAATATTATATTATGCCTTTAGATGAAAAAGTTAAATCTGGGGATATTATTCGTAGTTGTGATACTTTTAAAGTGCAATGTAAACAATGTGGAAAAAATTATATAATCAAAATTTTGATTAAGGAAATATAATGCGAAGCGGAAAAAAACATATAGTAGGCGATTTAGAATTAGATAATCGTGTAACTGCTCAGGGTTTAGCAGGACTTTATGACAATGTTATGCTGTTAGCTTTTCGATTAGCAGTAGACGGTTCTCTATCCAAATATAACCTAGTAGACGGTCTTACAGACGAATTCGAAGATGAAACGGGGGTAGATACTGAAAACTCTACGTATGAAAATTATATATCCGCAGATGACTGCTACACTAATTCTATGACCGAATCAGGAAACGATGCCTATACAAAATTACTTGTTCATTTTGACGGTATAGACGGTTCTAAAGAAATAATCGATTCCGGTAACACCGGACACATTTCTACTCAGAACGGCACCGCACAATTAGTCGCCGGAGGAGCGTTATGGCTTGATGGTAACAGCGATTGCCTGACCTTAGCAGACCATGCCGACTGGACATTTGGGTCTTCTCAATTTACCGTGGAGGGTTGGTTTTATCTCACTGCATTACCTTCTAGCGGACTTCAAGTTGGTTTAATTAGTCATTGGGACG
>Ga0172371_10004219_pt1 | contig 21877 bp, 20 predicted proteins | sample Lak12m_FD_114543 | JGI IMG/M metagenome (GOLD analysis project Ga0172371, IMG submission 114543) | Freshwater microbial communities from Kabuno Bay, South-Kivu, Congo - kab_022012_12m | ecosystem: Environmental > Aquatic > Freshwater > Lake | place: Democratic Republic of the Congo: South-Kivu...
AGAAGCCCTTTGATATCAACTTCATAACCTTTGCTCTTGGCAGATTTTTCGACTAATTTTTGGTTTTCACGAATAAAATTAATATCTAACATGGCATTATTATAACGCAATTAAGAATAAATTTAAAGCACGAAACAGGCCCCTGAATAGGAGCCTGTCGTGGGGGAAAAGTAGGAATTAAATTTATTTATACCTCTTGATGATTTCAAAGGGGGAATTTCGATCCCCTTTGGACCCCATCCCTTTTACGGGTGTGTCTCTGTTACTATTTATAGTGTAAATATATAATAAAAGTAATGTGAAAATGTACAAAGATTAAATACTTTTTAGGACAAAGTTACGAAATTAATTGTTTTTGTCTAAAGGTTTCATTAAAGGAAAAATTTGTGCTTCGCGTGAGGTTTTCCCCGCTAATGATGAATATAGTCGTTCACTTACACCGAAACCAAAAGTTGGTGGCATGCCATATTCAAGCGCCTCAACAAAATCACGGTCGTACATTTGGGCTTCTTCATCCCCGGCGTCTCGCAATTTTTGTTGTTCTTTAAACCTCTCAGCCTGATCTTCGGAATCATTTAATTCTGAGTATCCTTTACCCATCTCAGAACCTCCCAAGATAACTTGGAACCTTTGTACTAAATCTGGATCCTCTAATTTCCTTTTTGCAAGCGGTTCTAATTCAACCGGAACATCTATTAAAAAACCCGGACCTGAAAGATTTTTGCGACAATATTTCCAGAGAGCATCAATAGCTCTAATTTTGTTAAATCCGTTTTTTTCATAACTTATTTTTAGTTTTTTTAGCTTATCCTTCAAATCCTCTAAATTGGTCTTTTGAATATCAATAGAAGTTTGACGATATATTTCTTTTGCATAACTATATGTCACCCATTTTTTTCCTAAATCAACCATATGACTATTTATTTCAAATTTCAGCGTTCCAAAAGTCTCTTTTGCTAAATATTTATATAACTTTTCAACAAATTCCATTCCTTGGATATAATCTGTATAAGCCCAATAAAATTCCATTTGAGTGTAATCTTGCAAATGTTCATGGCTCATTCCTTCGTTTCTAAAAATCCTTCCAATTTCAAATACTTTTTCAAATCCGGCTACCATCAGTCTTTTTTGCCATAACTCACCACAAGAAATACGAAGAAAAACGTCTATATCAAGTGCATGATGGTGTGTGACAAATGGTCTTGCTTCTGCCCCACCCGCTGTTGTCTCAATAATAGGTGTGTCAACTTCAAGAAAACCTTCTTTTGTCATGAAATTTCGCATATTCTGCCAAAATAGTGCTCTTTTTATAACATTTTCACGCGATTCCTCAGAAAAAAGCATATCGAGATATTTTTTTCTGAATTTTAAATCTTCATCCTTCAACCCATGAAACTTTTCCGGTAAAGGTCGAAGTGATTTTGAAATCATTTTAAAATTTTCTATATCAATAGAAATTTCACCTGCTTGGGTTTTAAAAACCTTACCGCTAGCTTCAATAAAATCGCCTAAGTCAAAACGCTTTAAATATTTGTAATTTTCTTTTCCAAGATGGTCTTCTTTAAAAGCAAGTTGCAACTGTCCAGAAAAGTCCTTAGTAGTCGCGAATGATATCCTTCCGTGTGATCTTAAGCCCATAATCCTACCGACAATAGTAACCTTCTCGCCATTTAACTTGTTATATTTAGTTCTAATTTCATTCAAATAATGTGTACGATTTGCTTTTGCAGGATAAGGATCTAAACCTGATTTCTTAATTAGATAAAGTTTTTGTTTACGCTCGTTAATTAAAATATTTTCGCTTTTATTTATATCCATAAATGAATTTTACAAAAAACAGGCACTTTGTGCCAGTCTTTTGATCGTCGAGGGTTTAGATCTCTCTATTGTATCTTGTGAATACGATATTTTTTTACGCCAGCAGGTACCGAGACCTCGACAGTATCACCTGTTTTCTTACCCAACAGCGCCTTCCCAATTGGCGATTCATTTGAAATAAAACCATTTGTTGGATCTGCTTCAGTTGAACCAACTATTTTATATTTTAAATCCTTTTCCTCAGATTCAAGATGCACAGTGCAACCGACTTTAACATTTGAACAATCCAGGTGGCTTTCATTAATAATCTCAGCGTTTTTTAAAACATGTTCTATTTCTAAAATTCGACCTTCAATGAAAGACTGTTGGTCTTTAGCATCGGAATATTCGGAATTTTCAGAAAGGTCACCATGTTCCTTAGCCGTTTTAATTCTTTCAGCAACCGCTTTTCTTTCGGTACTTAAAAGGTTTTCCAGTTCTAGTTGGAGTTTTTCGTGACCTTCTTTAGTTAAATAAATTTTTTTATCCATTGATTTTTTAGTTAAATAAAGAGAGTTTTAAAGCTCTCTTTGCGATGTTTATTACCAGAGAATTTTACTCTTTCAAAATAACGTTGTCAAGAATTAATTTTTTGAGAAATATGTTGAAAGATAACTTTCAAGATCATTAATTTTTACTCTATCTTGTTTCATTGAATCACGGTGACGGATTGTAACTGATTTGTCTTTTTCAGTTTCGAAATCAACAGTAATACATAATGGTGTACCAATTTCATCTTGTCTGCGATATCTTTTCCCAATGTTTCCATTATCGTCAAATTCAGTCATATATAATCCCTTTATCAGATTAAAAATTTCTTTAGATTTTTTAACCAACTCGGGCTTGTTTTTGAGTAATGGGAAAACAGCAACCTTTACCGGGGCAAGTATAGCTGGAAGTTTTAAAACGATTCGTTTTTCTCCATCAATCTCTTCTTCAAAATATGCATTACATAATGCGGCAAGCATTATTCTCCCTACACCAACAGATGCCTCAATTATATGAGGTGTAAACTTTTTTCCAGTAACCGGATCGGTGTAACTCAAATCCTTCCCGGAATATTTTTTATGTTGGCTAAGATCATAATCACCTCTGGCATGAACACCTTCTAACTCCTTGAAACCAAAAGGGTATTTAAACTCAATGTCATAAGCCGCTTTCGCATAAAATACCAGATTTTCGTGTTTATGCCATTTAAGATTTTCCTTTTTAAAACCAAGTACATTCAAATAAAAATCCCACCTTGCTTTCTTTAACTTTTCATATTCTTTCATTTCATCAGCTGGCAAGACGAAATATTGCAATTCCATTTGCTCAAATTCTCTAGTTCGAAAAATAAATTGTCTGGCGGTAATTTCATTGCGGAAAGCCTTACCCACTTGGGCAATACCAAAAGGTATTTTAACCCTCGATGAATCAAGCACATTTTTAAAATTAATATAAATTCCTTGGCAAGTCTCCCCTCGCAGGTAAACTGGATTTTTAGACCAATCACCTGTAAAATTCCCGAGATTTGATTGCACAAGTAAATTAAATTTTTTTACATCCGTAAAAACGCCTGAACCACAATTAGGGCATTTAATTTTCTTTTTAGCTTTTTGAAACAAAGTGTCAATTTCTTTTTCTGACATTTTTTCATCTGCTTGCATCCCCATTTCTTCAAGAAGATGATCAACCCGAAGCCTAATATGACACTTCTTACATTCCGTTAGGGGGTCTGCAAAGCCGGTTGTATGACCTGAGGCTTCCCATACCTTGGGGTGCATAAATATCGCTGAATCTAATCCAACAATGTCTTCCCTCTCTTGAACTATATGTTTCCACCAAATAGACTTTATATTGTTTGAAAGTTCAACACCATAAGGCCCAAGATCATAAACTGCTGAAAAGCCGCCATAAATTTCACTCGAAGGGTATATAAAACCCCTCCTTTTCGAAAGGCTAACTATTTTTTCCATATCCGGAGAGTTTTTTGTCAAGACTCAATTATCCTTGTTTAGCTAAATTATCTCTTTGCTCAGGTGTAATTTTACCAAGCGAGCATAAATAATCCAAGTCCAATTTAAAGTATTTTTGTTGTGTTTTATATTTGCTCGGATATTCATCCCGAAAAACCGCTAAAAACCTAATACAATCCATTGCCCAAACTTCAATATCGCCAGTCTCCATAATTTCACCTTCAGTTTTTCCTTGGAGAACACATTCTGGAGGTTCATCACCAGATTTCAGATAATCGTTCAGGTTCCATGAAAGTTGAGATTTTTCCATTATATTTTCACCTCTTTAATTCTTTTTGGTAATATACCTTCCAAAATACTATAGAATATTGGATGTAAATTTATAAAAATTTTATCGATATCCTTTATTGATATGATTTCATATATCGTCTTAGATGTAATTAATTTTAATGCTTTATATTCATTCAAACTGAGGTTACCATCTGGTTTACATACTCGGCAAGTGACTCCTGTTTCATTGAAGAAATATTTATCAGCCATTTTTATCTCTTTTCCACAAGAATGACATTTGTATATCTCTGGCCAATATCCGGATTCATAAAGAATTAAATAAACAAAGTAATCAATTATAATACTACTATATTTTTCTTCACTTTCATCTGAAATCAATTGAATAATATCAATTAACTTATCGAAGAATAAAGGGGTTGGAACGGATTCGGGCATAAGCATATCTATTACTTGTGAAATAAAAGATAAATCCTCATATGCTCTTAGGTCTTTGCTTATCATTTCACAATGACTTTTTGTTTCTGCTCCGGCAAGAATATTAAATGTTTTCCCTTCAACAAGATAAAAGTTCCCTACGCAAAAAGGTTCAATCTGACAAGCTAGCTTACTTTTAAGCTTTCGTGCCCCTCTTGCAACAGCTTTAATTTTACCTTCTTCCCGAGAAAAAATAAGAAGCAGTCTATCTGCCTCTCCAATATTTTTTCTTGAAATAATAAATCCTTTTACGTTTCTAGTTTTCATTCGCAAATAAAATTTTAATCTCCCTAAACACCTCAGTTGGTGTGTGACTAGATTTTACCAAATATTTCATAATACCTAAAGAATCTAAAAATTTAACATCATAAACAAGTCTTGCCTCTCCCCAATCAGAAAGAATTATAAATTTAGTGTTAGCCGTATCTGGATTTCTTTTTAATTCTTTAATTAGTTCAAAGCCGTTTATTCGTGGCATCACAATGTCTGTAATAACAAAACGAGGTTTAATTTTTTTAGATATAAAAATACCCTCTTCACCGTTTTTAGCCCATTTTAATATATATCCGCACTTCTCTAGTTTTGGTTTAAGAATATTATAATATTTATCGTCATCATCGATTAGTACGGCTTTTTCGAGTGTTTTTATCCCCATTTATAATATTAAACTACGAAGTAGAACTAAAATATATCTTAAAATTCACAAAATTTGCAGTGTGTATTTAGTACTTTATGCTGTTTCTTTAAAGGCCTGACCGATTAGGCTATTCTTTTCTGAGAGAGCGTCAGCAACAATTTCTACGACTTCTTCAGGGGTGTGTTCAACTTTTATTAGATATTCTACAGCCCCACCCATTAATCCCTCTGTAATGTTTGGCATCTCTCCATAGTTAGAGAGGATAACCACGGGAATTCGATTAAATTCCGGTAAATTTTTAATTTTCTTTAATACTTCGAAACCATTCATTACAGGAAGCATAATATCCAAGATTATTGCATCAGGCTTATCTGAGACCACTGCATTAACGGCCTTTTCACCATCGTCTGCCCTAATGACATTGTAACCAGATTTTGTAAACTTCTTGTCATAGAGATCTAAAAGGGCAACGTCATCTTCAACGATTAAAATCTTGTATTTTTTATTATTTGCTACCCTCACCATTAGAAATATTATAACAAATTAATCAATATTTGCTACTTTTTTAAGAATTGGTTCAGATAACTAAAATCTGGTTTATCTTCTGGTTCTGTCCCTGGAACAAAAATCTCGAGTATATTTGGTTTAGATTTATTGTTACTTTTAAGACCTGAATACGGGTTTACCCAAACCTCTGAAAGTCCTTCAGGTTTTTCGAAATCTTCTGGGATTAACCCTTGGTGTATTCCTTTCATTACGTCGTTCCAGATATATGCGGCACCTTCAATGCCGGAGATACGAGCCATCTTACTTCTATCATTATTGCCCATCCAAACCCCAACAGTATATTGAGGAGTAAATCCCATTGTCCATGAATCAGCATAATCATCGGTTGTTCCGGTTTTGGCTGCTACTTTTCGATCTTTAAGAATCAAAGGGCTATTCCCGCCGAAAACGGGAGTTCTGGCTTGATTGTCTGAAAGAATATTACTCATAATAAATGCGACTTTTTCATCAACTACCTGTTCGTTTAATTTTTGATGCTTATATATAACATTACCTTCAGAATCAGTAATTTCTTTTATCGCCGAGAAGTTACCCAATTTACCATTGTTTGCAAAGACTGAATATGCACGGGTAAGTTCTAGTGGTGTCACTTCAGCACTCCCAAGTGCAATAGATAATCCATATTTTTGTGCATCACCGTTTATGCTTGAAATTCCTAATATTTTTGCAGTTTCGATTACTTTTTCGACACCTACAAGCTTAGCCATCTCTACAGCTGGAATATTTAAAGAATTAGCTAAAGCATACCTTAAAGTAATGTTGCCTCGATATCCCCCATCATAATTTTTCGGTATATAAGGTGGGTTTCCACCGAAATTTACAGAAACGTCAAGTAATTTAGTCGCCGCGCTATATCCGTCGATTAAACCTGTTAAATATACTATCGGTTTAAATGAAGAACCAGGCTGTCGCTTTGATGTTGCAACATTTACCTTGCTTTTTTCATAATCGACTCCACCAACCAAAGCAGTGATCTCTGTCTCTTTATTATCAAGGATAACTACAGCCCCATTTGTAACTTTTCGATTCTGGAATTTGGTCATATATTGTAAGGCTGTATCTTCAGCTATTTTTTGTTTTTCGACATCAAGATAAGTTTTAATCGTATATCCACCTCTTTCTATGTTGTTCTCTCCAATAATTTTTTTGGCTTCTTCATATACATAATCACTATAAAAAGGGTGTACTTTAATGAGTTTACTATTATTCTCCGCGAAATATAATGATTCTAGCGCAGCTTCCCGCGCTTGATTTTCAGAAATATAACCCGCTTTATACATTTGATTGAGAACATAAGCCTGTCTTATTTTTGCGCTTTCATAATCACCAGAAACTGGAGATAAGGTACTAGGCGAAGCCGGTAGCCCTGTGAGCATCGATACTTCACCAAGTGTAAGGTCTTTTACACTTTTATCAAAATATACTTTAGCCGCATTACTTATTCCTAGTGCTTGCTCCCCGTAATAAACATTATTTAAATAATCCTCAAGGATTTTGTCTTTACTCGAAACTTTTTCCATTTCATAGGAATAAACTACTTCTTTTATTTTTCTATCGAAACTTTTTTCAGTGGTTAGATATTTGTTTTTAATCAATTGTTGAGTTATCGTGCTGCCACCTTGTGTATAGTAATTTTCTTCCAATAAATCACTGATTTTATTAATCCCTGTTTTTTCGCTATTTTGATAATTATCGTAAGCGGCCCTCAGAATACCTCGAGGATCTATAGCCCCATGATTGTAAAAACCAAGATCTTCAGATGCTAAGGTTGCTTGTTTTACGATATCTGGGATATCTTGAAGTATTATCTTGTCGGGTTCTTTTGCTCCAAAACTTTCATAAATTTTTCCTCCATCTTTGTCATAAATGACGTTTTGGGTTGAATTACTTCGTGGTTTTGCCTTTTTATATTCACCTGCATAATTCTGATAAGTAATAAATCCATATACACATGTAATTAAAACTAGGGAAAGTATAGCAATAACAAGTCCAAGTAAGATATCCTTCCCCAAAATTAAAATTCCCATTAATGTTTTAATCATGGGATTTTTTAAATCCTTTGACTTTTCTTTATTTTTTTTAGTCACTTATTCTTGTTTTAGATATATTGCATAGACTACAAATGCAGTAGCTACAAGTAGCCATTGTGTAGGTGCAAGCCATAAATCAGACCCAGCAAATGCTCCATATGCGGCTAGCACCAAGCAGAATAGTGAAATATAAAACAACCAGTTTGAAAAACGCTTGAATTCTTTCATTTTTTCCCCTTTTTTCTTAATTTATCAATTTCTAAATGATCTAAATTTAAATGATCTGTTTCTATTTCTACAAGTGCAGTGAAAAAATCTTTTACTCTCGCGTTCTCTGCTTCATTGGCAAACTGATTATATTTTTTTGCGGCAATTGCTTCTCTTTCAGTACTAAGCTCCAAATTTTCTAGATCTGAACCTTTCCCCCCGGATGGTATATTTATATCTGGGTCCTTTTCTTCACCTAAAAGCTTGCAGAACACGCCGTAATGTTCAGATTCCATTCGACCAAGATATTTAAAATAACCAGATATTTCTTGATTTTCAGATTGAGCAGCCGATTTATATAGCCTGGTGTTAAAAAACTCTAATCCTTGACCTACTTTTAAGTTAGACTTGTCTTTTTCGGAAATTATCTGCCCTTTGTTTTCGTCATTCCAAGCATTAATCGGGATTAAGTATTTTTGGTGTGCACCACAATAAGGGCAGTGGCTTGGGTGTTTTCCAAAATATACATCACCGCAAATACGACATCTTAGTAGTTGTGGTTCTTGCATTTACTTTTTGTTCCCTTCATTGAGTAATAAATTGATATTTCTGATAAATAGAAAAAGCCAAATTGTAATAATCAAAATTGAATATATTTCAAGCAGGGCTAGTGAAAAATTCCCGGTCATGAATGCAATATATAATATTATAGGAATCACACCATAAATGAATCCTACTCTATAAACACTTTTGTTTAATACCTTAATAAATTTTTGAGAAAGAAGCATTAGAAATACCAGTGGCGGGAACATTGTAATGGCCGAAAAGTTATGAACCATGGTACTAAACTCGGTTTTAGCATAAGGGAATAAGCCGATTAGCCCAAGAGCAACAGAACAATAAAGATATACAAATTTTCCACCTTTAGCTTTATTTTCAGAAATATACTTTCTATTTTTTAGTTCATCAAGCCACTCAAAAAAGTAGGTATACAAGAAAATTAATATGAGACTTGCAAGAACAAGCCCAATATTCACAAAATAATGATTCAGAGTAGTCGGCATTCCAAGATAACTAACGGATTCCATCCACCAATCAGGATCCTCACTTAAAAGGGCACTCACAGATACACCTGCAACAAGTGAAAATATAGCTAAATTTGCGACAGATGGGAAAGAAATTTTTTTGACTATGTACGTCGACAAGTAGGCAAGAATCATTGAGACAGTAGGAATCATAAATAATATTATTGGCAAACCAAAAGTACGTCCTTGAAATAGCAGGGAAATAAGACTTACCAGCAACATTCCGATAAAAGCAAATACTAAAGCATATACAAGTCCAATAACTGAATATTTAACAACGGCTTTAAAATTAATTTTTGGCTGATAATCACCTTGCAATATAATGGTAAAAAATGGAACTAATATAAAAGAGATAATCAAAAGTGCAAAATATTCATTTTTTATAAAAGGTAACTTTGCCAGGAAGGAGTGCATAGTTAGGGAAATAAAAATACCAAATAATGCACCAAGTGCACCGTTTCTTGTGGCAAGTTGCTCTAATTTCATTTCGTTCATATATAAATTATATATCAATTATCATTGTGAAACGATATTTTTATTTCGCTAAAAATTGATTTTTTAAAAAGACCTGAATTTTGTTAACCTAAAAACACCTTTAGTTGGTTTGTAGACTTTGTCGGGATATTTTTCTACGAGTTTCCAAATAAAACCATTAATTGTTTTGGGATGAAGTGCATGGTCTGATTCTCTAATATCACGCGCCAATTTTGACCAACTCAATCCTTCTGGATTTTTTTCAAAAGCTCAAAAGTTATTTTGTGTATTCTTTCTGTTATGGTAAGTGAGTTCATAAAAATATTTTTGGCTCAGCACTTCGCTCAAGAACCCTGAGTCAGTTTTAGCACAAATTGGTACAAAATGGTACACACCCCTGGGTACTTGTCTCATTTTTTTGAAATTGAGGACGAAATGAGACAAATGAGACAGTTATTACGCTTATTTGTGTCAGTGTCTCAAAATTGAGTATAGATATAATGAGACAAGACAAAAAAGACAGTCTTAGGGAGCCTCAACCAATGTCTCATCCCAAAAAGATTGACAATTAAGCTCAATTGTTATACAATGTCACCGCAAATAGTACCTTTAAAAACGATAGCAGCTTTTTGGGCTTAGATAACCTGAACCTAAGAAGCTGCTATCTGTAGCTGCGGCTCCATAAGGAGTCGTAACATCACCAAAATCCTTGAAAGGGGACGGTGATTAGTATGAAACTGCAGGAGGACCGATGGCCAAACGCAATGGCGTATTACCATCCCGACGGGCTGAAGCCCGCCTGGGACATGACCATGCGTTTTGCCGGTGAGAATGGCCACGTTGCAACCATGCCGGAGATCATTGAGGCACGGCTTGCAACAAAGCCCGGAGATGTCCCATGGGAGAGCTACTTCACGACACGTTCGGCGGAGTACGTCGGTTTTGACCGTGACGGTATCAAGAAGATCGTTGTCGCTCATGGTATTGGCCCGATGGCAACGCTCAACGGCATCATGAAGGCATACTCCTGGCAATACAAGGACAAGTCGCGGAATCACCGTGGCGGCCGGATCAGCCAGGAGGAGTTCTGGAAGTTGCTCGACGGCGAGTACGGCGAGGTCTACGTCGTAGACTTCGACGCTTACAACGCTCGCTATCCCTATCCCTACATCCAGCAGCTCCGATTTGAAGAGGCCTTCACTGACCCGCTCGTCAACGCCCGACTCGGCGGCAACGCCAAGCAGTACCTGGAGAGGCATCTCGAGGAGGCGCGCAAGTGGCACGCTGAGCAGGCCGGAATTCAGCCGGAAGACAGGTATCACCTCGCACCAGCGCTTGGGGACAATCTGAAGCGGTATTGGTATCAGTTCCCAAAGAAGCTTCCGCGGAAACTGAAGAAGATGCTGCAGAAGGACCCACGGACCTACACGCCTGGAGAGAAGAAGACCATTGCGGCTTTCCTGCACAGGAATAGTCCGCATCGTCTCTTCTGCGACCGCATCCGGTCCCACCACATCGACCTGTCGCAACCGTTCTCGGATCCGTTCATCATCAAGCTCGGTGACGCTGGCTACCATTACTGCTTCCCGATTGAAGAAGGCAAGGCTTTGGCCCATCTCCTCTCGATCGGACAGCTGATGGAGTGCCAACATGTCGAAGACGAGCCTGATGGCAGCCGACGGAGCTACTCAAGCTTGGTGTTCGACGTTGCCCCGCACGACTGGTCGGACGGCACACGTTTCGTCGGAGTTCGCAAAGGAGAGGTCAATGACATTCTCCTAGGCCCCGACGCGTACAGGCTGCTGCAAGATAACTGGCAGAAGCTGATGAAGCCTGCCGGCGAAACCCACGTTGGGTTCCGTACGCTTATGCAGCTTCCCGACAATACGTGGTTCACGCAATACGAGAAGCGAGGCGCGTCACTCGATACCCACGAGCCCGAGTTCCGGGTCACGTCTATCGAGAAGGTCGGAGAGCCGAAGGTATTCCAGACCAAGGTCTGGGGCTACTATGGCTTCTTCAAGTATCTGGCCAAGGACGCGCAGACCCTGGCTCCAGTTGGCGCCAATGCGTACTCGATCGTCGGCGATCCCGAACTGGTTCCCGACAGCGACGCTACCCTTCAAACGGCCACGGTTCAGTTCTACAATATCGAGGTCGACAGTACCCAGCGCGTAGAGCGCCAACAGGACATCGAGAACGATTTCGATCTCCTGATGTCGCTCATGATCGACTAGTCCTGACACTACGATTCGCCAAGGAGGCGGTCACTATGACGACAAGCATTCACGACATGGGTCTCAAGGAACTGGTTGCCCGGGCTCACGAGCTCGAGCAGCAGAAGTCCTGGCGTGGCCAGGAGATCCAGGATCGCGAGGAGATCGACGGAATCCTGATCGAGAAGTTCGGCGTCGACCCTCGTCTCGCCAAGGACTCTGGCATGACCATCTACCTCATGTACGGTGACAAGTACACGTTCTACCATGATCCGATCATGGCGGCCTTCAAGGAGCTTCGGCTCAGTGAGGACCTCGACAAGGGTCGGCCTCTGGTCGTGGACGTCTACGCTCCCGACATGATGCAGCTCCACCGCGCCATCCTGAACGGCAATGTGACGCCGGCGATCAATGATCTGCTGCCGCGCAAGGCCGCGACTGTCGCCTTCACCGGACGTCGGATTCCCGACGCCATCGAGGCGGCCGAGAAGATGGGCGTGACGCTGCTGGGTGGCTGGGTTCCGGTCGGTCGTGGCACTGATTTCTACGGCGCTGCGCCCTTCAAGGCCGACGGTGTCATCGAACTCATCGTCGCTGTCTCCGGGCAGGACCATCACCTCGTCGACCAACCGTTCGCTGACGCGATAGTCGCCGAGTTCGGCAAGATCGAACGGATCGCAGTCGGTTAGTACCACCTCTGGCATAAGGTAATATGCTAAGAACCACAGTTACAAACTGTGAACGGGCCTCGTCGCTACCAAGCGGCGGGGCTCGTTTCCTTTTACAGGGATTTGGATAAGAATAAAGTGCTTACATTCCTCTCAAATCAGCGATACCATCGTCCTCGATGGAAAATGAAACAGAATTAAAGTATTGCCTATATGCACGCAAATCATCTGAATCTGATGAGCGACAAGCAATGTCAATTGACTCCCAGATTAACGAAATGTCTGATCTGGCTCGAAAAAAAGGCATTAAAATTGTTAAAGTAGTGCAGGAGAGCTATTCCGCTAAACAATCAGGTCAAAGACCAGTATTCATGCAATTGCTCACCGATATCCGCTCAGGAGTCGTTAATGGCTTGCTAACTTGGGCACCAGATCGGCTTTCGAGAAATGCGGGTGACCTTGGTTCGCTAGTAGATCTGATGGATGACAAAAAACTGGTTAAAATCCGAACCTATTCTCAGAGTTTCACAAATACTCCGAGCGAAAAGTTTATGCTGATGATATTGTGTTCACAAGCCAAGTTGGAAAATGATAATCGGGGCGAGAATGTCAAACGTGGCATCCGAGCGAAATGCGAGATGGGCTGGCGACCCTGCATGCCACCGATTGGTTATTATAATCGAGCGATGGCAGGGATAAAAGATGTAGTCGTTGATCCAGATAGAGGGCCATTCATTAGAGAAATGTTTGAAAGAGCCGCCAAAGGTGAGAGTGGTCGAACAATCAAAATTTGGTTAGATAAAATAGGTTCTACTAGCCGAAAGGGCAAGCCAATAACATTGAGCTTAGTATATCTAATGCTCAAGAATCCCTTTTACTACGGCACTTTCGAATACCCTATCGGTAGTGGCACTTGGTACAAAGGGTCTCATGAACCGTTAATAACAAAAGAGTTATTCGATAAGGCCCAGAAACAACTAAACTGTACCCAAAAAGTTAAATGGGGTTCAAAGGAATTCCCATTTAGAAGATTTCTAACCTGCTTCAGTTGTGGCTCAAGTATTGTCGGCGAAGAAAAGTTTAAGAAGCTACTAAACGGCAAAAGTAACCGCCACGTTTATTATCACTGTTCACGTGCCGTGGATCATAATTGTAAAGAAATGTATCTCTCGGAAACACAACTCATTGAAGCACTCATGGCAATTTCAGATAAACTGATACTTGATAAAGTATCCATAGAACCAGGGCTAGCCAAGGCCATCCAAAAGTTCCGTTCAATGTTAGAAACGGTGAACCCAAAGAAGAAATACACCAAAAATGAAATTATCAGAACCTACTCCAAGTATGTGCTAGAAAAAGGAACGGATTTCGAAAAGACACAACTTGTCAGGAATCTGGGCGTCAAAATGGCTGTTCATGACAAGAAAGTGATTGTTATCAGATAAATCCCTGGCGAAGTGAGGGCCGCGCGGGCTACTGATCTAAAGAAATAGAGCATGCCCCTCTTCGTTGGAATTCGTTGAGCATCCTTTTCAGTCCTTCAAGATTTTTTTGTGTCGCCTCACTCCCATCTACAAATATTTCTTTGTGTAGCATTATCGCCCCGCCCAGTATAAGAGCCGTCATGGAATCCGGAGAGATGAACACTGGAACATGGCCAGCCTTCGTAAACTTCGCGCCAATTTCTTTAGCACGTTGCGGGGCATCTCCTTTGTCCATAAACATGACTGCTATATTCTTGTTTTTCTCAGGTTCGGGCAATGCGAAAGCATGAATAAGCGAGCACCTTAATTGATATAAGTACTCCGTATCTATTTTGTTAAAATATGGCTGTTTTTTATATACATCGTTTTTAGTATTAAGGCAGTATTCGTCAAACCACTTTTTCATTAGTTCTTTTGGAGGGAGATTAATGTTGTAAAATTTATCAAAGTTAACACAGGTCATTTCTGCAAACATAAAAGCAAGCACCAATCGTATCCTTACGAGTTCAGGTGCCTGTTTCCGTAAAAGATTTATTGCAGTGTTAAATTCAGCAACCGTTCCCGCGATTACTTTATCAACATCATTCAGAGCTTTTTCATATTCACTTATATTCATTTATCTTAGCCTTCGCATATATAGAAAGTAATTATTGTTAAATAGGCCAGACTACAAAGTAATTTCTTTTACGGGCACAAACGAAATATTATCGTCATCCTCAATCTTTTCCCTCACAATCTGTATCTTTTTTATGACAAAAGCTCTATCGGCTAACTTAGAATCAATACGACCCAAGGTTCCCGCAAGGCTATCCTTGCTTGACTTCATGATTGAAAAATGTGGCACATATTTATATTTTGGTTCAGCGCTACGATCCCAGCCTAACCATCCAATATTGCTAGTGGTTTTAACAATCTTTTTATGTAGATGGTTCACCTTCCTTGCAGACTCTTTGTCTAAATTTAAGAAGATATATTTCCCATTATCTGACAGTGCAAAAGTTGAAGTCCGCAGCTTAATTGCGCCATAATCAGAAAGCTTTTCATCCACTACTTTTATAAAATTTCTTTCATCCTTCCAGTCCAAGAATTTTGTCAATAAAGCAAAGTGAGGATCTGGAAAATAATAGTCGTCCTCGTTTGAGTGTAATTTTCGCAATCCACCTTGGAGCTCTAAAATGAGTTTCGACATTTCACTCTCAATAATAAAGTTAACGCTAAAGGCAGGCTCGTGATTGACCCTGCCAATCGCACGTTCGTAAACCTCACGATGAGTCATTGGGATGTTTTGGTTATCAATTCTTTTGAAGGCAGCTCCTTGATAAAAGACGAGTCTATTTATCGCATGCTCTTTTAGAACTGTTATTTTAAACACCTGTTTTCCATAAACCCTAAGAACAAAATATCTTAGATCATTAGCATTAAGCCCATCAATAAACCTATCCAAATGCGCACCAAGGTTGCACCTGCACCTATCAATATCAGTATCCATGCCAAGTAGGTAATACTGATTAGATACTAATTTAGCTGAATCTTTTAATTTAACGTCTTCGACCTTATCTTTTTCAATCAGTCCAATATAAATACTACCCCCCAATCCACTGTTACAGAAAGCTGATATGGTTTTACTTATATCTTCACAGTTAAAGCTCTTCTTAACCTCCACATTTTTGGTTTCGCCTGCGGTTAGCCTTGATTCTAGAGAGTACTCCTCAGGACTAAGCCCTAATTTTCTCAATGACCGACGCTTAGCTTTAGTAATAATCTCTCCAATTATAAGCTCGTCAATGCCAAGGTCTAGATATTCCTCGCGTAGCATCTGCAGCTTAGCCTCATCTTCAACAACATCCTCGACTGCTTTTAAGATCTTAGCTCGAAAATTCTTAGCCTCTTTGAAATCAGTTTGTTCTTTCATAAATGACTCTTTTTCTAACAAAATTAGCAAACCGATTGGCTTGCTAATTTCTTAGTAGGTCTAACCAGTTTTCTGGTTCTAATTGTAATTACCTAGATACACTACGAGCACCTTTGGTGCTCAACTTGGCTCGGGAGGCAGGATTCGAACCTGCGATCACGGGACCAAAACCCGTTGCCTTGCCGCTTGGCTACTCCCGATCAAATGCTGTAGTATTTTAACCAAAAAATGTGAAACTTTAAAGGTTTTTTATTAAATCTCAGTTTAACACATACAAAGTATATACACTTTTGTTGCTATAGCTACTCAGGTGTATATATTAATATAATTAGAAAAAAATTACTTTTTTATTAAAATTGAACCAGTTTTAGAATCTTCGACAATCCAACCCTTTTTTTCAAGTGCTTTTCTCAATTTATCAGAGTTCTTCCAATCTTCATTTTCTCTTGCAGTCTGGTAGTTTTTAAATTCTTTCATGGTTTTGGTATCAATATTATCAGGAGCTAGATTTAAATCTAACACTTTATCGATTTCACAAAAAAGATCAAGGATTGCATCTTTCTCTGATTTATTTATACCCTCTTTTTTATTTACATCAGATATAAAGTTAAATATTACCGCAATTGCTTTAGGCATACCTAAATCATCATTTAGTGCCAATATAAAATTTTTATTTGCAAGATTTGCAGAATCAACTAAGCCATTTTCTGACTTGTTCGGGATTCTTTGATTTATTCTATTTAAAAATTTTCGGATATTATTTAAAGTAATTTGGGCATCTTTTATTGATTTTTCAGTAAAGTTTAAACGATCACGATAATGTGAAGTTAGCGCAAGATAACGGAAAGATAGCGGTTCGACTTTGTACTTTTTAACTATCTCATCAAGAGTATATGCATTACCCTCTGATTTTCCCATTCTTCTACCCTCAATTAATAGATGTTCTGGATGAAACCAATATTTAACAAATTGTACTCCCGTAAAAGCTTCACTCTGAGCAATTTCATTTTCATGATGTGGGAATACTAAATCAACCCCGCCAGCATGAATATCTATTGTGCTACCGAGTAACATTGTGCTCATTGCCGTACATTCAATGTGCCAGCCTGGTCGGCCAATTCCAAAGGGTGTAGGCCAACTTGGTTCCCCAGGTTTTGCAGCTTTCCAGAGGACAAAGTCTTGAGCGTTTTCTTTGTCATATTCATCTTGCGATACTCTTGCCCCAACTTTCAGTTCTCTTTTTTTAAGACCTGAAAGTTTTCCGTATTTTTTAAAACTCTTTATAGAAAAATACACCGAACCATCTTCCGATTTATAGGCATAGTCATCATACAGAAGTTTCTCGATAATTTTTATCATTCTGTTTATAACTAACTGATCTGTTGCATGAGGAACAAATTCTGGTTTATCAATATTCAAATCTTCAAGGTTCCTCCACAAAACCTTCTCATATTTTTTAGTTAAATCTTTGTAAAATATATTTTGTTTTAGGGAATCGCGGATGATTTTATCTTCAATATCAGTAATATTCATTACTTCTTTGACTTTAAAGCCTTGTTTTAATAAGGTTTTTCTCAAGATATCGACATAAATATAGGTTCTAAGATTTCCTAGATGGGGATTATTATAAACCGTAGGCCCGCAGTTGTATATTTTAACTAATCCTTCTTTGCAAGGTCTCAGTTCTTCCTTTTTTTTACTTAATGTATTATAAATTTTCATTTAAATAACCGCCCGATTGAATTTTAAATAAGTTTTGATATATTCCATCGGTTCTCTTTACTAGTTTATCATGAGTATCTAATTCTACTATCTTTCCCTTATCCATAACGGCGATAACATCGGCTTTCATTATGGTTGATAATCGGTGAGCAATAATAATTGTTGTACGACCTTCAATTAATTTCCATAGAGCTTCTTGGATTAATTTTTCACTTTCTGAATCCAAGGATGAAGTCGCTTCGTCGAGTACCAAAATTGGCGGATTTTTGAGAACCGCTCGAGCAATATTAATTCTTTGTTGTTCTCCCCCAGAGAGTTTAACACCCCTTTCGCCTACAACCGTGTTATATCCTTTTGGTAATTTTTCAATAAATTCATGTGCATTAGCAATCTTTGCAGCACGAATAATATCTTTTTCGGTAGCCCCATGAATTCCATAGGCAATATTTCTGAGTACTGTTGTGTTAAATAATGTACTATCCTGCATAACAACTCCAACATTTTTTCTCAGGGTTCTTTGAGTAACGTCATTCACATTTTGACCATCAATGGTAATAGATCCCTTTTGAATCTCATAGAACCTTAGGAGCAATTTTACTAGTGTAGATTTACCAGAACCGCTTTGGCCAACAAGTGCTAGTATTTTCCCCTCTTCGGCTTCAAGTGTAACATTACGAAGTACTTTTCTATGATCATAGCCAAAGCTGACATTTTTGAACTGAACCAAACCCTTTTTAACTTTTAATAACTTAGCATCGGGTTTGTCTGTAATTTCTTGTTTTGTATCCAAGAGTTCAAATACTCTTCGTACACTACGCATATCCCTTGTGATATTATCAAAAGCCCTAGTTAACCACCAAAGTGGCTCGATCGATTGGTTTGTATATGTCCAAGCAAGTGTAAATGTTCCAAGAGTAATCTTTCCTGTAATTGTCCAATATACGCCTAGACCCAAAACAAAAATTTGAGCACAGTTTACGACAGAAAATCTTAAAATGTTCATAATGATCCGCTTTGTATGATAGGCAATATCTCGTATCGCAGTAAGATTTAGTAATTTATGAATTTTTTTCTCGTGTTTAGATTCTGAAGCAAAAGATTTTATTGTTTTTGCATTAATAATAGCCTCAGTATATGCACCGGAGAGTGACTCATAGCTGTCCCTTGTTCTGTCTTGTAGTTTAAATAAAGTATTTGTATATCTTGAACTTACAAAAATAAACAAAGGAACCGCGAGTAACAGAATCCACGCAAAAGTTGCATTAGCTCTAAATAACAAAAAAATTGCCGAAACAATGAAAACAAACTGAGGAAAGATGTCTAGTAGCGCCGCTTCAATTACGTTATTTAAATCAGCGATACCCCGATCAACCCGTTCCTTAATTTTCCCAGTTGAATTTTTTTCAAAATAACTTAAAGAGAGAGTTTGAAGATGTTTAAAAACCATAAGACCGATTCTAGTACGAGTTTTAAGCCACCATTTTACAATGTAATAATATTGTATTTGGTTCGCAAAATCTTGAATAAAGACAACGATAATAAATGCAGCTAGTAAATACCAGAAACTTGTATCTACAGTCTTTATTCCTGTCCTAATAGATTGGTCTATCATGTCAAAAAATCTTTTATAAATTTGGGGTTGGATTAGACGAATGAGAGTACTAAAAAGAGAAAGAATAACAACTGCTGTCGTCATTTTTTTCTCAATACTACCGAGTTTTATTGCACGCCAAAAATCGCGCATATAAATACCTTTCTGCCACTTGGTCAGCCTCAGCGAGTTTCTGCGAGACGCGGCTATTTAATTTTAGCACGAATTAGCTTGTGCTTCTAGTAATCGCTTCTGCCTTCAAGTGCCTTCGAAAGCGTAAACTCGTCAGCATACTCAATATCGGAGCCAACGGGTAAGCCCCTTGCAATTCTGGTTATCTTAATTCCTAACGGCGAAATAATTTTTTGTAGATACATAGCAGTCGCTTCTCCTTCGACATTGATATTGGTCGCAAGGATAATTTCCTTCACATTCTCTCCATGGACTCTGTCTAAGAGTTGTTTTATATAAAGATCATCAGGGCCGATTCCTTCAACAGGTGATATTGCCCCATGCAAAACATGATAAACACCTTCAAATTTTCCGGTTTTTTCAAAAGCAATGATATCAAGTGGTTCTTCAACTACCATGATAGACTCCTTATTTCTATGAAGGTCTGAGCAAATTACACAAGGATCTGTTTCGGCAAGGTTGGAACAGACAGAACAAATTTTAATATTTTCCTTTAAATTCAAAACAGCCTCACCCAGTGATCGGGTCTTTTCTTGTGAACCTCTCAAAAGATAAAAAGTTAGTCTTTGGGCGGTTTTGGGTCCAATACCGGGTAGACGTGAAAATTCATCAATTAAGTTTCGAACCGTTTTTGGAATTACTTTCAATTTTTATCATTTTTTAATTTTTATATATAACTAATTAACTAGTAACTAATAACTAAAATTAGCTACATACCCGGCAAACCGAGTCCCCCAAGGTCTTTCATAACTTCTGCTGCAACTTTTTGTGATTTTCCAACCGCGCTTTCGAGAGCAGCGTGAATGTCACGCTCTAGTCGGTCTAGTCGCTCAACGTCAACCTCTTCTTTAATTAGTTCAACTCTTTGTACCTTTTGCTCGCCATTCATAGTAATTTTAACTGCACCATTTTCGCCGACAACAGTAATATCCTTCAGTTTTTTCTGGATTTCGCGAGCTTTTTTTATAAAATCGAGTTGTTCTTTTGCTTTGCCAAACATTAATATCTCCCGGGCTCCCTGCCCACTCAAATTTAAAGATCATCTTTAATACTAAAAGATTATAACAAACAAGGTCTATCGTGTATAGAGGCTAGCCCTCAGGCCTCCTTGGTCGAAATAATTTAATTCTGTCCAGCCCGGCCATTTATTTTCCTCAAAATAGTCTTTACCGCTTTTTCCAATTAGCCAAACTCTGTTAGGTAGATTATTTTTTGTATCAGGATTGATTATGTAATAATCTTGTTGATCATAAAATAAAGAGGTTTCGCCATAACCATCTACCGGTCCTGAAAGCCATTTTAGTCGATCATAGCCTAAATAATAGGCACCATCTAAAAATGTATAGAGTTCACCCGAAACAATTAAATCTTCTTGTCTCGACTGACTTTTTACCGTGTCAGAAAGTTGTTTCATTTGATGATTTACGTTATAACGCATCGCAAAACTCCCAAATAACATCGCAAAAATGAACATAATTCCAAGAGAAAGTCTTAATGATTTATTCTTGGTGTAAGCAATCACAGCGCCCCAAATTACAAAAAGTCCAATTGCAGAAAAAGGGAAATATCTATCTTGATATACCGGAGTTCTAAGTTTTGATAAAGTAAAAACCAATATCATTGGCAAAAAACCAAAAATATAAGTAGAAATCAAAACTCCTCTTTTGTCTTTTTCCTTCCAAAGAAATAACCCCGAACCAACAAGGATAATAATTATCAACCAATATATTCCTTTACCAGCAATACCCCACGCGTAAACTTCGTCCAAGTGCGTATAAGTCAAAAATTGTAAAATATTACCCGGAATAGTTCTTGCGGTTATCCATTCTGGTTTAATCCAATAACTACCAGAAACACGTGTAACTTGCTTATAAGCGACTGGAAACCAGGGTGCATAGGCAAACAAAATCGCAAAATTTGCTAACCACCAAAAAGGATTAAAGATGGCCAGTTTATTTTTAAAAGAATCCTTCCATTTAAACTTAAAGAAACCGGGAGTAGCAATTGCAAGTATTACCCAGTGTGAAATAACAACAAAAAATGCGTAATATTGATTATAGATAGCAAAAATCATTGCCAGTGCATACCATATTAAATTAATATTCTTTTTTTCTTGTATAAATTTTACTAAGAAATATGTTGCTAGGGTTGTAAAAAATGCAACGACTCCATACATACGGGCCTCTTGCCCAAAACGTATCATAAACGGAGAGAAGGCAACAAATAAAGAACTCCAAAAAGCTGCTTTTTCATTAAAAATCCTTTTAACAATAAGATAAACAAGGAAGATAATCCCCACCGAAAAAATTAATGAAAAAAATCGGATTGAAAATACCGAGGTTCCAAATATACTTACCCAAATTTTGGAGATAAGATAATATCCTGGTGGATGAACATCTCTGACATCTCTTTTTATAATTTCAAATAGATTATACCGTAGTAGCCACATTGTATAACCTTCATCATGCCAAATAGAAGATGTAGTTAATTGGTTAAGCCTCAAACCCAATCC
>Ga0172371_10004220_pt1 | contig 21877 bp, 17 predicted proteins | sample Lak12m_FD_114543 | JGI IMG/M metagenome (GOLD analysis project Ga0172371, IMG submission 114543) | Freshwater microbial communities from Kabuno Bay, South-Kivu, Congo - kab_022012_12m | ecosystem: Environmental > Aquatic > Freshwater > Lake | place: Democratic Republic of the Congo: South-Kivu...
GGGGGCAAACTCTCATGGATTTTTCCCCGAGATTTAGCACTATCGGTCAAGTGCAGGGTGTTGCCTTAACCATTTGGCTTCCGAGTATCAAACTGGAGTTGGCGGTTTTCTTGTCGTGGGATTTCGATCGCGCCGCATTTGACCTAAGGGTTTATCCTAAGATAAGCAACTTGGCTCAGGTGCTTGGCGCAAAAGTTGACGACTACCTCAAGATCGACACTACGGGAGGGCCGGCGTTAGCCATCCGGAAAATGCTCGTTGAGTTACTCACGCGACTCAACAATCGACTGACTGGAAGCGCCAGCACCATTGGCAACCCCAAAATCAAGGCGGGACAAGTCATCAATCTCGAAGGTTTAGGAGAGCAGTTCAGCGGCCTGTATCGGATCACCTCTACAAACCACACTTTTGACGGTAGCGGCTATAAAACCACCTTTGAAGTCCGCAAAGAGGTTTGGTTCGGCTCTATCCCGACCCCCAAGGGGATTTCTGGTCTTGTCAGAGTTAGAGGGTGAAGGATATTTGTCATCGACTAAGCTTAAGTGGAGACTCATAGTATGCCCAGCCCTTTATTTGAAGCAAGCGTGGCGAACGAAAAGGAGAAAAAACGGGAGCGGCCGGCCAACGTTTCAGGTATTGTGGTGAACAATTTAGATTTGATCCGACAGGGCAAGGTTCTGGTACGCATTCCTTCCTTGGGCGAGGAAGTCTGGGCGCGCGTTGCTTCGGCCGGCGCCGGTTCCAGTCGCGGTATCATGTACATCCCGCAGCCGGACGACGAGGTTTTGGTCAGCTTTGTCAACGATGATCCCAACGACGCCTATATTACCGGCGGCACTTGGAGCACGCGCGACAGCCCGCCCGTCGGCAGTCCAACAGAGTTGTTGGTCAAGCGCAAAATCAAAACGGGATTGCTGGGTGGACTTGGCCACGAGATGGAATTTGACGATGCCAAACAGAGCATCACCATTACCAGCAGCACCCAGCAAAAAGTTGTCATAGATCCAAGGCAAATTGAGATATCGACTGTAGGTGGCACAGCGAAAGTGACCTTGGATGTTACCGGAAAAATCACCATTCAAGGCATTATCAGCATCGAGCTCAACGCGTTGCAGGAGATCAAGCTGCAAGCCACCCAAATCAACATTGAAGGTGCCGTAGCAACGAGCGTAAAATCGGGCGGAGTTTGTAATATCAACGCCCCCATGGTTAAAATCAATTAAGGACGCAGGAAACTTATGCCTCCAGCAGCGCGAGTGGGGGATCCAACAGGCCACCCCGGCACCATTGCGGGTCCGGGCGTGCCAACCGTTCTCATCGGCGGAATGCCGGCCGCGGTGGTGGGAGACACGCACACTTGTGCGATGCCGCCCACGGCTGGGCCGCATCCACCAACGCCAATAGTGAGAGGTAGCGCTACGGTGCTCATTGGCGGCCGACCGGCTGCCAGAGTGGGCGATACCTCCGGGTGCGGCGCGCCTATCATCATGGGCGTGCCGACCGTGCTAATCGGAGGCTGACTTTGCATTCTGTGCCTTAGCTTAACAAGGTTGACGAAGTCCGTATGGAGCTCTACTAATGCATGAAAGCAATCCTGAAGAAGAAAAGGCTTTTCTTGGTGTAGGTTGGTCTTTTCCTCCGCAATTAGAAGCTGACCAGACCCTGGCCATGGTCACCTATGAGGAGGATATCCGCCAAGCCGTCCGTATCATTTTGGGGACTAATCCCGGCGAACGGGTGATGCGTCCGGATTTCGGTGCAGGGCTAAACGCCTTTTTGTTTGAGCCGATAAGCACCACGACCATGGCGCTGCTCAAGACCCGGGTGCAGGAAGCCCTCATCGATTGGGAGCCGCGCATCGATGTCTTGGAAGTGAAGGTGACCTCCGAGCAGGCATCACTCGGCCGACTGCTGATCGATATTCAGTATCGGGTGCGGGCTACGAACTCACTGCATAATTTGGTTTATCCTTTTTATCTGGCAGAAGGAACCGCTGCATGAAGCTCCCTGTGCAACAGTCTTTGGATGCGCGTGACGCGTTGCAGATTCTCAAAGACATTCTCTTTCGGCGACTGGGTTACTTACCCGAATGGCTGCCGGCGGAGAAAGGACCTGACATGGCCTTGCTGCAAATTGTAGCGCGCTACTTGGAGACCATCCTACGCCGGCTCAATCAGGCACCTGAAAAAAACAAATTAGCCTTTCTCGACTTGACAGGTATCGATCTCATTCCGGCACAGGCTGCGCGGGCGCCCATTGTATTTCGGTTGTCGCCACAGGTTGTCGATACCCGCGCGCCCGCCGGTACGCGGGTGGTCGCTCCGCCGCCACCGGATAGCACGCAGCAAATCATCTTTGAGACTGAACGCAGTGCGGGACTGAGTACGGCGCAGTTGACCCAAGTGGTCAGCCTCTGGCCGGGAAGGGATCAATACATCGACCATAGCTCGGCGTTGCTCGCAGGTCAGCCATTCCAGCTTTTCAATAAATCCCAACTGCAATATACGCCGCATATCCTCTATCTTGCCCACGACAAGATACTGGCATTGGCCGGCAAAGTGACACTCGATGTGGAATTTGAGCTGAGTTTACCCAGTGCCGAACCGTTGGACACGCTCTGGGAATATTGGGACGGTCAAGTCTGGCGCGGATTTAAGGCCATGCATCCCATTTGCCAAGAAATAGCGGAAAGAAAGATGGACGGCACCGAGGGGTTCACGCGCAGCGGCCGCTTCCGTTTGCAGACGGATTGCGCTGAAAGTGCCAAGACCACTGTAAATGGGATAGAGGCGTTCTGGATTCGCGGCAGGCTTACGGAGCCGCTGTTAAAGGACCCGATAAAGACCTTACCGGAGGTCGAACGCATACGGCTGAGTAACGTCATCCAACGACCGCTCAGTGAGGAAAGGGATCAGGATGGGAACTTGACTGGCGTAAGAGTTGGTTTGCTGCCGGACAAGGCTTTTGCCACCGGTACAGAGCTGGACTTGACCAAACCCTTCTTCCCCTATGGCCATCAGCCGCAGCCGGGCGATGCTTTCTATTTTAGCAGCGAAGAAATATTTAGCAAGCCAGGGGCAAGGGTAGAAATCGGCGCGATTCGTTCCCAGTCACCCTTGGATAGTATGGGTCCAGGCTTGCCGAGAAATATTGCGCTTTCGATCGATCCAGAGCAAGCCTTCGTTGTGAATTCTTATAATAAAGAGCCGGACACGATTAGAATAACTGCAACCGTGGCCGATACCGAAGAAAATGATGTTCCTGATAGGACGGAAGTAACATTTACCACCACAGACGTTGGCATATTTGTAGGGGGGGAAGGAAGGACCTTCAAGACATCGACCGTTGGTGGGACGGCTGAAGCTGTCTTGTCCAGCGACACCGAAGGTCAGACCCGGATAGTTGTCTCATCAGGTGGTGTCGCCCGTACTTCGGAGCCGGTAAGATTCATTGATCGCATGATGAGCATTGTCCCATCTAAAACCAATATATTAGCGAATGGTACTGATGCAAGTCTGATAGAAGCTACGGCGACAGCCCTCGACGAAAAGTCTCCTCTTGCGGCTATCGATGTAACCTTTCATGCGCTGAGCGGTACTTTTCATGCGGCTGGACAAAGCGGGAGACCTCTGACTGTAAAAACAAACGGAGATGGTATTGCCTCTGCAAGCTACACCAATGATGTTGCGGATTTAGATGGCATAGAAGTGTGGGTTGAATCTGGGTTGGCACCGAGTTCCAGTGAGGTTAAGAAAATTTTCATCTACCCTATAATTGAGCTCATACCTTTACCCAAGGATACCGTTCCGGCAAAAAGCAACATTAATCTACAAGCCCGCCTCCAAGATCACAAAGGCGTAGGGGTGGTCACTGAAGTGACATTTACGATTACGAGCGAGTTGGGACGATTTACGGATACAGATTCAAAAAAGACTACAAAATCAACCGACAATGGCATTGCAGTGGCCACTGTGACCTCTGATTTCGCTGGCGAAGTTGATGTAGAATCCAAGTATAAATTTGACGGGATAGAGGACAGTGATTCCGTAAGACTATTTTTCCAGCCTGGCATAGAAAGCATTTCCTTAAGACCGGGAGCGAATGTAAAACCTGACAGTGAAGTCACAATCAATGTTGCCTTTTTAGATAGTAATGGAGATTCCCCTAGTCCAGGAACCAAAGTAAGGTTCACTACAAATCTTGGAGGATTTACCGATCGAGGCGCTGGAAATGATGGAAAGATTCTCGATACTGTTACGGAAAAGGAGAAGGAAACCGTTTCTGCTCACTTAAAATATGATGGAGAGGGCGTAGCCACGGTTACTGTTAGCGCCACCATAGATAATATTTTTGTCACCCATGCTGTTAGTGTGCACTTTGAAGAGTTTATTCAGGTAAGAACGGATCCAGATCCTCCCATTGCGACTCCAAACCGAACTATTGAATTGAAAGCCAGAATTCTTGATCAAGACAAGATCCCTCTCCAAAATACACTGACAAAATTTACAACTGACTTTGCCAAGTTCGCCAATGAAGGAGCTAGTCCAGATGGTAAGACTTTTGAAACCACGACAGATGGATATGGTACCGCTAATGTCATTGTTGAATGCGACCAAAAAGATGAAGCGAAAATAAGCATAACTGTTAATGCACTCAGTGTCTCTGCTACGGTTCCAGTTGGTTTTACAGGAGGAATGCTTGCTTTTGCCAATACTCCAATGGCGAGCCGCATCTCTCCTCAAAGCACAGCACGAGAAAACGCTGCAACCACTCAACAAACAGTCTCTCGGACAACTTCTACGATTATCAGCCTTTCTGCCGAAGTAGAGTGGGAATTTTGGAACGGAAGGGAATGGACTCTTATCCCCACTTTTGAAGTAGAAGAAGGTAAAAAGGACTTGAATCTTAGCTCTAAAATCCGCTTTGAAGTCCCACCGAACATGGAAAAGACGAAGGTGAATGGGCAGGAGGGATTGTGGGTCCGGTTGCGCTTGAAGAAAGGAACGTTTGGTCTCCTCCAGAGGGTGAAATTTGCAGATCAACAGGGCAATATAAATGCCTTTGAGTTTGTCACAACTCAGCCTCCCGTCCTTTCCGACTTTCGCCTCGGCTACACCTGGCAGTACGGACCTTTCCATCCCGAGCATGTTTTTGCTCACAACGATTTCCAGTACCAAGACCACACTGAGGCGGCCAGATTACCGGGAATGAGTTTTCTACCGTTTCGGCCGGCCAGTGACGTCACCCCTTCACTTTATCTTGGATTCGATAAGAAGCTGCCGGTAGACCGTATCAATCTTTATTTTGATATTCTTGAACAACTGGAAAAGATCGAGATGCCGGCTTTGCTGTGGGAATATTGGAACAGTAATATCTGGCACCAGCTATCGGTTGAAGATGAAACCGCCGACCTGCGCACACCGGGCATGCTATCGTTCATCGCCGGCGAAGACAGTAAAGAACTGGCGCGCTTTGATGCCAAGCTCCATTGGCTGCGCGGTCGACTCAAAGAAGATGGCCCGCCGGGGCAGTCCGAAGTGAACGCCATTTATCCGAATGCGGTGTGGGCCGCCCAACAGCAGACCGTCACCGACGACCCGCTCGGCACCAGTACCGGACAGCCCGATCAGATTTTCCTGTTTCGGCAAATTCCGATCCTTGAAGGCGAGCGCATCGAAGTGCGGGAACTCAGCGGCAATCGCGCCAATGTGGAATGGCGAATTCTGGCGATGGAAATTTTTGGCGGAGATGCGCGTGTGATTCGGGAATTGGAAGAGCTGTTGGGCAAGGAAGGGTCGCAGACCGACATAGAGAAGGGCGACCTTCGTTTGCTGCGCGACCGCAATAAACGTGTGACTGAAGTCTGGGTGCGCTGGCAAAATCGCAAGCATCTTTATCTTTCCGGTGCGAATGACCGCCACTACGTATTGGAACGCGCCCGCGGGCGTCTTATCCTGGGGGATGGTGAACGAGGCAAGGTGCCGCCCCCAGGGGCGGCAATAGTAGCAAAACAGTACCGAACCGGCGGAGGCTCGGTCGGCAACGTGGCGGCACGGAGCATCACCCAATTGCTTGCCGGCATTGGTGGCGTGGAAACGATTTTCAATCCCAAACCAGGCGAAGGGGGTACCAACGCCGAAACCTTAGAGGCGCTGAGCCTCCGAGGACCACAAACGCTTCGTCATCGAGGAAATGCGCTTTTGCCGCAAGATTATGAGACGCTGGCCAAGGAAGCCTCGCCGGCGGTAGCTATGGCGCGCGCCATTCCTTGCCGTCACCCGGGCAAGCGCCATATACCGGGATGGGTGACCGTGATCATTATTCCGCATAGCGAGGAATCTCGTCCCTGTCCTTCATTCGGTTTGCGCCAGCAGGTACAGCGATTCCTCGAAACGCGCGCTACAGCCGATTTGGCAGCCGCCAATCATGTTCACGTGACCGGACCGGATTACTTTCCCGTTGACGTTCACGCCACTGTTGCCTCGGTAGATGCCGCCGAGGCAGGAGCCGTTGAAAAACGAGCTCTGGCGACCTTGGCGGAGTTTTTCCATCCGCTGCGCGGCGGCCCTGAGGGTCAAGGCTGGGAGCTTGGCCGTGATGTCTTCCTTTCCGACGTTGCTGCTGTGCTGGAGCGAGTGGCAGGCGTGGATTTTGTCAAAGAATTGACTCTACTATTAGGCGGTGTTCCCCAAGGCGAAAGGATAGCGGTGGCTGATGACCGCGTGGTCGTTGCCGGAGAATTCCGCCTCAAGATGATTTGAAATGCTGTAGCTTGTCGAAGCGATACAAGCGTCAAAGGACAACGCATTCAGCGTCATAATCTGTACCAATGAAGGGTTAGTTTTTGATGCTTAAAGGGACTGTCATTCTGGAAGAATCTTTTCAAAATCAGGAAAGGGGCTTCGAATTTATAAACAGTTCGCTGTCTCGAAAAAATTTCTTCTGAATGACATTCTACTTTCGAATAATTACTTCTAATAGGTATGTCTTGTGCAGTTGAGGAGCATTTTCAAAAAGTGATTCAATGCACTTAGAGAATCTTAACAAGACCAACATAATAAGAGCGAAAGATGCCATTGGCGCTTCCCAATTTAGATGATCGCCGCTGGTCCGACTTGGTCGAGGAGGCTCGCGCGCTCATCCCGCTTTATGCACCAGAGTGGACCGATCACAACGTTCACGATCCCGGAATAACTCTCATCGAGTTGCTGGCGTGGATTGCGGAGATGGACCTTTATCAGCTCAATCGCATTCCCGCAACGCACCGGCAAAAGTTTTTAGCGCTTCTGGGTTTTCGTCCCGAACCGCCGCGCCCTGCACGCACTGTTCTCAGCTTGTCGCTGCCCAACACAGAAGCTCCTTTACACTTGCCGGCAGGCGTGATATTCGCAGGCCATGACCCCTTCGGTCAGATGGCTCATTTCCAAAGCTTAGAGCCAGTGACAGTGACAGCTAACCAGTTCCGAGCCATTCAGGCCGAAGATAAGAACGGCTTCTTCGATCTTACGGCAAGAATGCAAAGAGGGGAAACAATCGCACCTTTTGGGTTGGATCCTGTCATCGGCAACGCTTTTTATCTGGGTTTTCGTTATGCCCTGCCTGTGGAAATGCCTGTCACTCTTTTTTTCACTTTTGCCCATACTGGTTGCAGTGACGATGAGCGCCAGCGCCTATTGCAGGAGATCAAAAGGCGTCAAGCGGCCTGTGTCACCGATGCACAGCTATTTACTTGCGCTAAGCCAACGCCGCCGGAAGAAATCGAGGTTCAGATTCCGCCGCATCATTCCGTTCGTGCTTGCTGGGAATTCCTTGATCAGAGCCAGACCTGGCAGGTATTGGACGCCGCTATTCATCAGGTCGAGGATGACACGCGCTCTTTCACGCTTGATGGCTGGGTGCGAGTCAGAGTGCCGGCGCTCATGGGTAAAAAATACATTGGCTCTGTGGCGGAGGAGCTGTGTTATCTGCGCTGCCGCTTGCTGACCGGCGCCTACGATACCGCACCGATTCTCCAAAACATCGCCTTGAACGGCATCCGTGTCGAGCAGGCGACACCCGTTGGCAATACGATGTGGATGGTAGCCAAAGATGCTGTCATAACGGGCGAAGCTCCGACCAGAGGCGACTATGTATCTTTCCTGCTGCGCCAAAACGAGCGTGGAGAGATCATCGAGCTTCATTTCAAGAAAAATGATCACACGTTCCCTAAATTTCTCTTGCTTGAATATGAACCACCCACTGCCCAGACAGAGGGTCGATTATGCATTGAAGCTGAACGGCTGGCAGATGGTTTGGGCACTCCGTGGCAGGAGGCGACCTTATCCCAGCATCCGGTAGTGGAATCTACTTTGCGCTTGTTCACCTTGGAGCAAGACCAGTGGCGCTCTTGGGCTTTGCGGCCGGATTTTGACACCTCTCGAAGAATCGATGCGCATTTCTTGCTGGATGCTTCCGCCGGCATCGTACGCTTTGGCGATGGCGAAAAAGCACGCGTATTGCCGACCGATGCGCTGGTCAATGTGACCTATCAAGCTACCCGAGCACAAGAAGGCAATTTGGCCAAAGAGACCATTAAACAGTTGGAAGACTCGGCGCACAACCAGGCTTTGCTGAAGGATGAATTCCAGCGAGCACAAAACCGACTGCAAATCGGCAATCCTCTACCAGCCACCGGCGGAAGGAAAGCCGAGGATGTGGAGCAAACCGCCGGGCGCGCGTTGGATTGGTTAGCCCAGCCCCAGCGAGCGGTGACCCTAACGGATTACGAGTTTTTAGCTAAGAAGACGCCTGGAGTTCAACTGGCGCAGGTTAGTGCGCGGGCGAACCTGCATCCCGGTTTCCTCTGCCTACAAGCGACGGGAATCATTACACTGGTGGTTTTGCCGTACCTTCCTCTGAATCGACCCGCCCCGAGTAACGGACTTTTACAGGCCGTAACCGCTTATCTCACCCCGCGCCGCATCATAGGCTCACGCGTGGAAGTGGTAGGCCCGGTCTACCAAGAAGTGACTGTGCGCGCGCAAGTCCGGGCGTTGGCCGGGACTAACCGGGCGCTGCTGCAGCAAAGGATTATCACGGCCATCAACGAGTTTTTCCATCCCTTGCAAGGAGGTCCGAACCGCACCGGCTGGCCTCTGGGCCGCGATGTCTATCGTGCGGAGGTACTGCAAGTTCTGGACGAAGTGCCAGGAGTGGATCACGTGCTCTCACTGGAACTGGTTCCAGAAAGTGGTGAATCTCAATGCGGCAACCTCTGCATCGGGCCATTGGGACTGGTAGCAGCGGGCGAACACGAAATAGAGGTGATTTGACAATGGACTATTCACCGCTCTTCAGCCATCTCACTTTGGCGCATATTCATCGCAGGGTGCGGCTATGAATACAGGCCAGATGATCGAGCTGGAGCGTCTGCGCTATTGGCAGGGGCAAGAGCTGCGCCATCGAGATTTTAATGATCAGTTGGCTGCAGCCGCTCAGCTTCGTTGGTGGCATAACCGCGCTTTGCATAATACGTTTGGTATCAGTTATGGATTAGAGACTACACCCATTCCTGCCAGACCCCCGCAAATGGGCATTGCTGAGATAAGGGTAGAACCTGGGCTGGCCTACGATTGTTTTGGCAGAGAATTGCTGCTGCAAAAGCAGGAGGAAGTCCCAATTCCAAAGGTCTCTATCCCGACTGTAGAAGAGATGACCCTACTTATCCGATACCGAGAAACCTCTCAACTCTTCATTTGCAGAGGTACGGATGCTCTATGCAGTGGGGCCAACGATGTCATTTCGTATGAACATCCGGATTTCATTTGGTTGCCGTCGCCGGCGGTCCAAGTGTCAGATGGCGTTCCAATTGCTCAGATTTGGTTGGGCAACTCGATTGAGCTTGGAGTATGGCCGATTGGACTGAGAATTCCTCCTTCGCTCGCACAAAGAATTCATTATGACGCACAAAAGCAAATTTTGATGTTTAAAGGAACCATGTCAGATGATGAGAAGAAGGTTCTTTTTGATCTGACGACCGACCTAAGCTTTAGGAATGCGATATCAGTTCTTTATGAGAATATTAAGAAGCAGAAGGTGTTCATCTTTTATCCTGCTTTTGCAGTATCGGTTTTTCGCCCGTTAGCCCGGCCGCGCATAGGCAACGGCAGCACTGTTCCCAGTTATACAGCTTGGAGAGAGTGGACGTGGCCTCCGAACAGCTCACAAAGTAAAACGATAGGGTTTGAAGTAGAAGTAGATACCTCGGCCGCCGGTTTTACGGAAGTGCCATGCTATTTTGCCTGGCTGCAAGGACAAGGGCTCATCGAGACGGCACAAAATGGCAAGATAACACGAATATGGGCACCTTTTGGCCACATTGGCGACAGCTCAGTCAAGCATTTCATCTTTCGGCTTTGGCTGCCTGAATTCGCTATTTCAGGGACCGACCTAATGGCGAACAAAGACTTTGAGTCGGCTTTCTTGAGTTTTGCCCAAAAACAGGGCCTTTATGTGTCTTGGCTGGGTATTCAGCCGACGGCCAAACCGCGCCGGATTTTTCTACAAAGAGGTGAGTGATGCAACTGACCAATCAAACCAGTGTTATCGAGCGCTTAAGCTTTTTTGACGGGCAGAGGCTTTATGCTTCGGACCTGCAAAGCTTAGAGGCGCTCAATCGGGAAATGCGCTGGCTACACAATCAAAGCCTGCATCAGCCCGGCATCGGCAATGGCTTTGATGTCATCGGCAAAAAAGGTGATCGGGAGGTCAAGATTATGCCGGGATACGCCATCGATGAACAGGGCCGCGAGATCGTCTTGACAGAAGCTTGGGTTGAACAGGTCCCGCCTGTGGCCGGCGAAGAGGATGGCAGCGCCATCGTTTACGATTTGACTGTCTCTTATCCCGATGATACCCAGTTGGAAGAAACGGAAATACGGGAAGGCGTCTGCCTGCCCGCAGGCGCGATTCGGTTGCGCGAACAGTCTATTTTTTGCTGGGTTCGTTTGAATCAAGATGGGCTGCCAGCGGACGAGAATCTCAAGCAAGACGTACTTGCCGCCAGCAAGCTCATTTTGGCCCGTGCCGAAGTGCTCAATTGTCGCTTGAACAAGGATCTGTCTTTTAGCCAGCGGCGTCGTGCTCGCCCAGGAAAGCAGCCCTATATTGCTTGTGGCTTGGCTAAACCGACGAGTTGGCAAATTTGGGACTTTAGCGACAGCAGCGCATCTGCTACAATATCGGATACACCGGAGCTCTTGCCGTTTGGTTTGAAAGCTCGAGTCGAGACCAAAGCCGCAGGATTTGTTACCACACCTTGCTATTCAGCGCACATTAGGGGTCCTAGGATAAAATCTTTTGAGCCGGGAGAGCCACTTACCCTCACAGGTGCTAAAGGACGTGCCGTGATAGCCGCTAACCAGAAAGTGGACTTTATCATCGACGGCTTGCTGGCTATTGTCAATCCACAACCGCAAAGTTTTGATCTTGAGGTTTTGCTTTTAGCTAAAACCTTAGCGAATGGTTCTGTGGATATCAGTAAAAGCACAGACTTATTCACTGACTGGTATATCGTTTGGCACGGAGTAGAGGGCTGAGCGCATGAACTTGAGTGATCAGGCAAATTTCTTCTATTTGAACCGCGACAATCGCTGGCCCGATTTCCATTTGCACAATGTGGAGATCAACCGCGAAGGTGAGTTGCAATTGCGGGCGGTGCCTCGGGCGATGAGCGCGATGCCGCAGACTTTGACGTCCATCCCCGCATCGATGCTGCCGGCGGGAATTGCCGCGGCACCGGATGGAACGATCTTTCTCAGCGATCCTACCACGCACGTGATCTGGCGCATCGATCCCTGTTGTGCTGCTGAGCCAACATCGCCGACGCCGCCCTGTGTTGGTGCGGAGGGCGCACCACATACTCTGCTGCGCGAACCGCGCGGCTTGTTCATCCCGGAAAACCGCGGCGCCCTCTTCGTTGCCGACTCGGGGAATGATCGAATCGTCATCATTGACCTGGTTTCCTTGCGGATTAGCGAAATTTGGAACGGCGATGAATCTCCTGATGGCAAAAAGAACAACTCATTGCATAGACCTATCGCTCTGACTGGGGATGCGCAAGGGAACGTCTATGTACTCTGCCAACAAGGAAGTTTGCTGCAAAAATTTAACTGTTGGGGCAAGCGCCAACCGGAATTCTGGCAGACGGTTGAACAGAGCGGGCAAATCAAAAACCCGATAAGTTTATCCATCGCCACAGTGCAAGACCAAGAGCAGGTCTTCGTGTTGGAACGTGGCTCGTATCCAGAGGAAGGCGCGCGAGTGGTTCAGTTTGATACTTCTGGCGATCTCGTAAAGTCCGTAAGTCTACCAAAGGTGCTCGTACCTATCGCCTTGGTCGCCACATCTGATGCCATGTATATCGGAGATAATGGTGCTCAGGCCGTATGGAAATATGACCTTGATGGCTCGTTAGTCGGCGCGGCGATTGGCTTCAGCGGACCGGTCGCTGTCCTTGCCTTTGATGGAAAAACCGATCTCCTGGTGCATACTGGTGACCCCAAACATCCGATGCGATTGGCAATCGACGCTGGATATCTGACTAGCAGCGATTTCTGGGTCGGTCCCTTGGAGGTTGCAGGGCGAGAAGTCCTATGGCATCGACTCAAGGCGTTCGCCAAACCCTTGCCGTCGCAAACGCATGTGCAATTTTACGTAGCGACGGATAAGCCCGAGCCGGGGGAGAATCCAATTGATTTGCCCCAGCCTAATGATTCTCCCGATGAGATACACAGTAAACTCTTTTTGCCGCCTCACGAGCAACCTTTGGATGTGCTGGATTTACTGCTGCGGGAAGGGAAAGTCCTGCACCTTTATGTTGGGGCGCGAATAACAGGCGAAGGCCTTAGCACACCTTGCCTCTCGCAGATACGCATCAGCTACGACCATCGAAGCTATCTGCCACACTTGCCCGCCATCTACCAGCGAGACGAAGCGGCCGAACCTTTTCTTTTTTCGGCTCTTTCCCTATTTGAAAGCTTCTTTGAAGAAGGTGAAACCAAAATCCGTGATCTGCCGGCGCTGTTTGATCCCTATGCCGCACCGCGAGAGTTCTTGCCGTGGCTGGCGGGATGGCTGGCTTTGGAAATTGATGAAAATTGGTCCGAGGAGCTTACGCGGCGCACGATTGCCGAAGCGTTTACGACCTTTGCCTGGCGCGGTACCGCTCAAGGCTTGCGCAAAAGCCTGGAGCGGTATGCTGGCATTCGGGTGCACGTCATCGAACCGATTCTTCATTTTCACATTTGGTCGCTGGGCACTACTTCCACTTTGGGATGCGATACGATGTTGGCCTCGGAACATCCGCAAGGTGCTGTGCTAGGAACAACGGCCACGCTCGATCATTCGCACCTAATTGCAGGTGATCAATATGGGAGGCAGTTATTCGAGGAGGTAGCGCACCAGTTTTCCGTGCTGGTATATGCCCGCGATGCCAACACGCCCGACAAAGTCGAATCGATTCGGCGAATTATTGAGCGGGAAAAACCAGCTCACACGGACTATCACTTGTGCATCGTCCAGCCGATGATGCGAGTCGGTCTACAATCTCGAGTGGGCATTGATGCCGTTGTCGCCGGCCTGCCGCCGGCGTTCCGGTTGAATGAACCGCAACCTCCGAGGAGTTCATTGGCTGGACCTCCGCCCGGCCGCTTGGGTGAGGAAAGTAAAATTGGCGTGACAACACGACTTGATTAATCAATCTGTTCTTAGTCTTGAGGAGGATGACCTATGACTCATAATGACGACGAAACGCCCGTTCAAGGTGCGCTGCACACTCCGGTGCGCAATCATTACTATCATGGCAAGCTGCTCGATGCCGGCCTCTTTAGCTTGGAGCAAAGATATTTCAACAGCAAGCGCGCTTTGATCAATCGCTTTGTAGTGGGCTACGGCGTGGTTTGTGGTCTGGACTTGTATTTGCTGGATACGCACGATCAGGTAATTGTGACGCCGGGTTTAGCCATCGACAAATGGGGTCGCGAGATTGTCGTGCCAAAACCTTCGGCGCCTATTCGTCTCCGCCGGTTGCCCAATGCTCCGCATGAGGAGGAAGAATGGGTGTATCTGTGCTTGACTTACCATGAATGTGAGAGCGACCCCAAGCCGGTTCTAACGGCGGATTGCCCGGAGACCGGCCCCTGCGCTCCGGATGTCATTCAGGAACGGTATCAGATTCTCGTGCGACCCGGACGAGTTCCTGAGCCGCCCCATGAATGCACTCTGCACGAAGCGATCACCACCCAAGGCATCAAATTCCCGGAATTAGCTTTATGGGTCAGCCAAGAATGTGCCGCCCCGCCGGCAGATCCCTGTATTCCTTTAGGAGACATCTTCATCCCGGAGGATGGCCGTATTCATCAAGATGATGTGCACGTCGATCATCGGCCCATCGTCTATTCCAACGACATGTTGTACGAGCTCATTTTGGGGCTGACGGAAGAGCTGCTAAAGGGCCGGCGCGGCAAGTACGCATAGAATGATTTCCTGAATTATTCTGCTTTCCACTTGATTCGATGAGCTTAAAAGGTCATCGGAGAATTTTCGCGAATGATGGACCATTTGAGGATTACGAAAATGAGCGACAACGACAAAGTATTGGAGCTTTTTTGCGGTACGCTTGCAGTGGAGCGACCGCGCTATTTCGCTCGGCAACTGATCACCCCTGAGGATATGATTGCCGAACAAGATTACTTCCGCAACCGCCTGCGCTTGCATAATCGCTTGCTGCACGGCTGGGGTGTGGTTTGTGGGGTGTTGGTTTCGCCAGTGGTCAAGCAAAATGGTGCAGCGGAAATCGAGCCATGGAAAATTCGAGTTTGTCCAGGTTACATTCTGGGACCCTATGGCGATGAGATTGTGATCCCCTGCGCTCATATCATCGATCTGCGGCAAAAAAGCGTAACGGGCACCGCCGAGCCGGAGCCGGTGACTTCTGATCCCTGGTGCAGTGAAGTTTGGGTTGCAGGGCAGCCGGATAGCACGTATTATATTGCCGTCAAATACAAGGAGATTGCAGCGCGGCCGGTGCGGGTGCAGCCCTGGGGTTGCGGCTGCGATGAAAGCCGCTGCGAGTACTCCCGCTGGCGTGATGGCTATGAGATCGGCGTGTTGACAGCGACAGAGTATGAGTCAATCAAGGCAGCCGAAGAGCCGGCACCACCCGAATGGAGTGATTTGTTTAAGCCCTCTGATCCAGCGGACGCTCGAACGGGTCACCCTTCTTGCTGGCCGTGCCCGACGCAGCCGTGGGTGGTACTCGCCAAAGTGACAGTTGACAACGAAGGCCGACCAGATGTAATCGACAATTGCTCGCTGCGGCGAATGGTAGCTGCGCTTGGCGGCTTCTATTGGCAATGCAAAACGGAAGTGAAGATTAGCAGCGTTTCGCCCGCAGTTGTTTATCAGGATACCAGCGATGTGCAATTACATTTTACCGGGGCCAACTTTCAGGAAGGATTGACCTTAATTTTGGGCAATGGTGTTTCTGTCAAAATGGAATCCTTCACGCCTGTCGTCAACAAATGGCCTAATGAGTTTACGGTAAAAGTGGATGTGAGCTCGGATGCGCTAGCTGTAAAGCGGGATGTGCTGGTGGTTAATCCTGACTGTTCCTGGGCGAGGGGTGTGAATTCGCTTGAGGTGAAACAAACACCAGCGCCAGTTGAGATCAGTGGTGAAAAGGCATCTGTGCCACCCACGAGCAAAAGGCCCTCGCGCAAGAGAGAGCGGTAGGCGCAGAGTCAAACCAGCCGCCCAGTCTTAGATGATCGCATGCCTTTAGCATGTAGTCAAACTTTTCAAGGCTGGGAAACAAATTGCTTAGCTAACAAGTAACAGGCAATGAGAATTGTTGGGAAATTGACGCTATTTTTGATTTACCTCAAGCTTCAAAATGCCCCTATTCTTCAGTCTTAATAAGCAAGCGACACAGCTTAATTTATGGCAGTCTCATGGGAAACATACACGTCGGTCAAATAAAAAAGCCTGAAGCCCACCTGCGGACGAGCGCAGCGAACACCCACTCGGCGCTTTCGTCTTCCCATGATGCAAGCCCTTCCCTCGTTCAATTCCACTGGCTAATGGGCAATCGTGCTTTTGGTCGAATGGTGCAGGCCAAGCTCCGCATTAGCCAACCGGATGATGAATACGAGCGCGAGGCGGATCGGGTGGCGGAGATGGTGATGCGCATGCCGGAGCCAATGGTTCAACCGAAACCCACGTGACCGCTATCTCAAGGTTCCTCGTGCAGGGAAGAAGAAGAAATTCAGACAAAGCCGCTCCAAAGGCAAATTACGCCGTTGGTACATCGAAAGCCGTTCCTTTCACGGATTTTGTCTCACATTCAGCGCCGCAAGGCAACAAAAGGGGTAGAAGATGAAGAAGAAGACCTTATCCTTCAGACCAAAGGAGTTCCTGACAAAACTCCTGCCATATCTCCTGCCTTAGAAAACCAGATTCACTCACTACGAGGGGGTGGTCAGCCTCTTTCACCCTCTGTACGTGCGTTTTTTGAGCCGCGGTTTGGGTATGATTTTAGCCAGGTGCGGGTCCATACAAATCCCAACGCCCTTAACACAGCTCGGACGTTAAACGCTCAGGCCTATACAGTTGGGCGAGATGTCGTGTTTGGAAACGGCGAGTATGCGCCCGAAACCACAAAAGGGCGAAAATTGCTGGCGCATGAATTAGCGCACGTGCTACAGCAGCATGGCTTAAACGATGAGAGTGCGGGCCCGAGCATCGGTAAGGCAGAAAACGCCCAGAAACAAGCAGCTAAGTCTGTCAACCGACTGATGTACCAACGCTTTGAAACTCGATGGATGGTACCCATTGAGCAGAGAGCGTCTGACACGACGATCATGCGCAGTCAACTGTTTTCGAGTACGATGGAGATTTGTTATCGGCTACTCCGATCACGTATATTTCACGTCTCGCAGGGCGGTATTCGTGTCATTGCCAACGCTGCCTATGACAGGCGCGGAACGCCTGAATGCAGTACCGCCGACTATCACATGACCCTTAGCCAAAAGGGACTCATCTTCGATAGCGAATACGGCACTTGCGAATTTCCCCAAGGGCAACCTTTCTCGCGCCAGTGGACAAATCTGCCAAACGGCGATTATTACCTAACGATTTGGACGAATAACACGAACCCCACCTGTTGTCTGGTGGGCAACATCCTTGTTGAACAACAGTCAGGATTGCAGGGCGATTCGTGTACACAGCCGCCACCAGGTCCGCTTGATATTTTGCACACCGCGCTTGATTTGGCAGGCCTAATTCCAGCACTGGGCGCTGTGCCAGACGCGATAAACGCTGGCATCTACGTGATCGAGGGGGATTGGATGAACGCTGGCCTCTCGGCGGTGGCAATCATTCCTATTTTTGGAGAAGCTGCAACAGTTGGCAAGATCGGTACGCGCACTGTTGTGCGTGTAACCGGCGAAGGTATCGAACGTGTGGGCAGCAGCAGAATCGCTAGCGGGCTTCGGGCAGCACGCACCGCCGTCCAGAACATCCCGCAAGGATTCACCGAGCGCCAGTTCGAACGCTTTTCCAGGGGCGCTCGACGACTACGCAAACAAGCGAATTTGCCTGATGGAGAACTTGTCACCCACGGTAGCAGGGTGAGCGGGACTGCAAGGACGGGTTCTGATATTGACGTCGCGCTTCGGGTAGACGATGCCACTTTCTTTGATCTGGCCGAACGTGTCTTGGCTCGCGCACGCCCCGGCACCCATTTGAGGGAAACAATGTTGGACCGAATCCGCAGGAATGGCCAACTGTCTAGTTTCGATTTGGGGCCTGAGTTTCAATCACTTCGCAGAGAACTGCTTGACTCGGAATCGCCTGTGTCTGTTCAGTTCTCTGTTCTCAGGAAAGGAGGTCGGCTGGACACGGGGCCTTTCATACCATTAGAATAGAGGAGCGCTTGAGAGAGTATGGAAAAGAACATGCAATTTCTTATCATGGTTGATACGGATAAATCCCGTCGGGAGGTTCTGAAACTCATTCTGGACCGGTTTTCAGACGCTATTCAACGAAAATCAAACTCGTGTGACTTGAGAGACAATTGGATTGAGGTCTGGGAGAACAGCGGTGCCGACCCGAATCTCTCAGACAGTTATGAGAAAGGGTACCTCTACTATAAGTGGCGTGTTGAAGTTACACCATTGAAACGCAACATCAGCGAGACTAAACAAGTCCAATTGGCTAGAGACTTGCTGTCCTGTTTCAAAGCTGAAGAATGCAAGGCAGTAGTCTGTGCAAATTTCGAAGATAAGGTTTGACCCAACTTGCTAAGTGGGGTGTTATGTGTGCACCCTGCTCTTTGAACATGAAGCACTACGAATTGCAAAGTTTTAATGAACAGGATATACAGTGCAATTGCTTCGAGAAAAGAAACCGCGTGTTCCTTCGGCGAAAGACCAAAGCAATAAAGCAGGTGACACATCACCACTTCATCCTCTTGCGTATCTCCAGCAAACCGTTGGTAACCAAGCTGTCAGCCGAATAATACAAGCGAAACTAAAAGTCGGTCATTCTAGTGACCGATACGAGCAAGAAGCGGATCGAATGGCGGAAATGGTACTGCGCACGCCAGAACCTCGACTTCAGAGGCAATTATCAGAGAATGACGAGCAAACTCAAACTAAACCGCTTGGTGGAAAGGTCATTCCTTCGGTTCAACGAAAAGACATATCGGGTATTTCTCAAGTCTCCCCGAAATTCGAAGCAAATATCAATGCCATTCGTGGTAGTGGGCAGCCTTTACCCGAATCCGCTCGTGCCTTCTTCGAATCCCGTTTTGGTCATAACTTCAGCCAGGTGCGAATTCACACAGATACACGAGCGGCGGAATCGGCACAGGCAATGAATGCGCGCGCCTATACCGTCGGTCGTGATGTCGTATTTGGATCAGGACAATTTGACCCAGAAACGTTAGAGGGCAAAAAACTGCTGATGCATGAGGTGGTCCATGTGGTGCAGCAAAAGGGGCAGATGCGCGGCATGCAAAGACAGGTGAAAGAATCGAAAAAAGAGCCAGAGAAAGAGCCAAAACTGCTTCAGGATTTTGCTAGCAAGTTTGCAGATGCTGCCGATCTCATTCGCAAGAGCGACGCCGCGATGAAGCTGGTCAGAGAAGCAGCAGCCGCCAACGTCAAATTCGGCGGATATGCTGAAGAAGGACCAGGCAAGACTCTTGGCAGAGCTTATACCTCGGGAGAGAGAGTTTATGTTCCCAAAACTCAAACCGATAAAGTCTTAGCCATGAGAGACTTTCTCTTCGAACTGAATAACGCAATCCGCGCCCCCAAATTTGCTGAGCTTACCAAGGAGGCCGTAAAAGGAGCTGCAGGCAAGCTTACGGCCAAACAATTCGCATACAAAATGACCGAACAAGAGGTAGAAGGCATGCTTCGGTTGGGGGAAGTCTGGTTTGAGATGAAAAAGACCATTGGAAAAGATGCCGAATGGAACAAATATGACAATTACTTCTTCCTTTCTGAATATAAACAATTCAAAGAGGGTAAAAAGAGCAAAGATGATGTCGTGAAAAATGTGTTGAAACGAGTTTATGAAACAGGTACATTAAAAGGTAAAACCGTCGAACAATACTATATGGATGAATATAACAGGTTGAGTGGTGGTAAATAAGACCGATGCACAATTTATCCTATTTACTTTTTTCTGGAGCTTGATAATTGGCTGCCACCTTCAAAAGGAGAGTCACAGACGAATGGAACTGAAGGAGATGCTATCCGCCGTCCGGAATGAGCGTATAGAATTTGTGACGATGAGACCGCCGGGGACAGAGTTTGCCGTTCTTGACCGACGTGTTGTTGTTACTGGACCCTCGGAGTTGGTCAAATTAGCTGAATTGGGGGAACTCCAAGCTTTGGATGAACTAGTAAAGCTTTTGCGGGAACCTGACCAAGCATGGGCTGCTGAGGTGCTATTAGCTGCCATGACTCGACGTGAGGAAAAAATAGTTGATAGTTTCGCCTCTACACCCAAGGAGTGGCGGGACTCGGTCGGGAAATCAGCCTATGAGCGTTGGAGCAAGTGGCTTTTGGAAACAAAAGGGAAACTAATATGGGATTCGGGAAAGAAAGCTTTTGTTGAGCGAGAGTAGAAAACACTCTCTGCCGCAATTTTGACCAATGGCAAATAAGAGAAGCAGGAGATTATTGATGACGAGTATTTGCACCAAAAAATACATGCTTCGCCCCATCGCCCACTGCCGCGGCGGTTGCTGACGTAGCCCAAAAAGCAGAATAGCAGGATGTTCAACACGGTGGGGAAAGTAGTTCTTCTTTCCATGGTAACCGCCTCCATTTCGTTTACCATAACCGAAACGAAAATTTTTCAGCCTTTTCGGGAATGGATAGGAAATAAAAGTGTTCTCATGGGAGAACTGTTTTCTTGCGGTTACTGTCTGGGCTACTGGATTGCCTTTGCCCTGGTGGCAGCCTATCGACCTCGGCTTTTTCAATCTTTGTGGTTACTCGATTACTTCTTAACGGCGCTGGTAATCGCCTGGCTGAGCGCTTTTCAATGGTCCATTATGTGCTGGTTGATGAGCAAAATCGGCAAGTAGCTGCAATTCGGGCCCACCAAATCTAATCGTCGGAAAGGGGCGTATCCTTTCATCACCTCAAAACTTTCCCAAGAAAAGCCAAAGGAGGAATTACTATGTATGCGATGTACAAGAAAGTGGTGATTTCTGACACGCAAGAGAAGTTAGGTACCGGATGGTTGCCGCCGATGCCGGACTTGCGCGACTACTCTGAAGAGCATCCGGATATCGCGGCCATGCTCAAGCCGTTGGGTATTGCCGGGAAAAAGAAAGTCACTCTAAAAGCCAGTGCATCCTTGCGCCAATATTGCTCCAAGGTTGAAAACCAAGGCAATCTCGGCTCGTGTACGGCTCATGCTGCCATGGGAATCGTCGAATATTTTCAAAAGCGCGCCTACAATAAATATATTGACGGCTCCCGACTTTTCGTCTACAAAACTACTCGAAATCTCATGGGCGTGGTGGGTGACACTGGAGCCTGGCTGAGAAATGCCATGGGTGCTTTGGCGCTTTGCGGGGTTCCCCCGGAAAAATACTGGCCATACACCGATCAAGCCCCGGATTTTGATGAAGAGCCGCCCTCGTTTGTCTATGCCGTGGCAGATAACTATGAAGCTGTCAAATACTTTTGTCACGATCCGCAGGGAGCAAACAAATCCCCGGCTGCGGTGCTGGAAAGCATCAAAAAGTACCTCACAGCGGGAATTCCTTCCATGTTCGGTTTTTATGGCTTTGATTCCTTCGAGCAAACGGATGTGAAAGGTGGCATTCCATATCCCTGTCCGGGCGAGGAAGCCCAGTGGGGCCATGCCATCGTCGCCATTGGCTATGACGATAACATGAAGATCAAAAACCTTCGCTGCAACCAAGAGACGACCGGCGCCTTGCTGATCCGCAATTCATGGGGAACCGGTTGGGGTGACAAGGGGTATGGCTGGTTGCCTTATGACTATCTCCTTAACAGGCTGGCGCTTGATTTTTGGTCGCTCTTGTCCATGGAGTGGGTCGAGACCAAGCAGTTTGGGATATAAGCACAACTTGTAACCGATCGCTGAGTCTATAGGGGGCACGGATTGACGCAGATGCTCACTGATTTTATGCTGTAGGCTGTTAGGCTATTAGACTGTCGACTGTTAGGCTGTTAGGCTTTAGACTTCAACAGTGCTCTGCCTGAAAGGATGCTTCCAACATGAGATGCTTGCCTTTGGGCGATCATGCCAACAGACAGTAAGGTTATTCAAGAAGAATCTCTATAAC
>Ga0172371_10004223_pt1 | contig 21866 bp, 19 predicted proteins | sample Lak12m_FD_114543 | JGI IMG/M metagenome (GOLD analysis project Ga0172371, IMG submission 114543) | Freshwater microbial communities from Kabuno Bay, South-Kivu, Congo - kab_022012_12m | ecosystem: Environmental > Aquatic > Freshwater > Lake | place: Democratic Republic of the Congo: South-Kivu...
GAGCAACACTTCACCACGTTTGGGCAATGGTATCGGAACATCACGATATTCCAATTTATCATAGCCACCATTCCCGGTGGTAACAACAGCTTTCATCACAGCTAAATTCGATTTCAAGTCAAATCGTTCAGGATTTTGTATTAATAAATTATCGATTTTGGACACTTTTTTTTATTCTCTAATGGACTTTCGTTCAATTCGCTTACTAGTTAAATCAAATAAGTTCAATCAATAATTATCACAAATTTCGTACAACCTTTCTATCGCCTGTTTATCTTTACTGAATGGACAATTCTCCTGTTGTATGTGTGCAAAATAAGCGCCTCTAATCTCACTTACCAATGGATCGCTAGCTAACCACACCGGTGTCGCAGCTCCTTGAGCAGGGGACATTGATCCACCAAAACCAAGATCATTGCTCAACTTTGAATTCACATCACCAGGATGACATGCATTGACGGTAATTCCAAAATGTTTTAACCTTTCTGCGAATGCCACCGTCAACATACGATTGGCTTGCTTAGATTGCCGATAAGCGGTTCCATTACGATAAGGACGGCGTTCAAACTCCAAGTCACTCAAATCAAGGTCGCCTGCCCAATAACTTGCCACGTTTACAACTCTCGCTGGCGCCCCTTCTTTCAGAAATGGTATAAATGCTTTCGTCATCCAAAAATACCCCAACACATTCGTGGCAAACTGCATCTCAATTCCTTCAGAGTTTTCTTTTCTTTGAAGTGGTGTGATTGCTGCATTATTAATGAGAATATTCAATCGATCTTTCCATTGTTCTGCCAAAGCGTATATTTCTTCTTTGCAAGATAGATCTGCCAATAAATAGCTGATAGACTCATTGCCAGTTTTTTTGATCAGTTCTTGTACAGTCGATTCCGTTTTTCTTTCATCACGCGCTACCAGAACTACTTTATGATTGGGTAACCTCGCTAGTCCTAATGCAATCGCTTTCCCAATCGCACCAGTTGCGCCAGTCACAATTGCTACAGTATGATCAATATTATCCATATTCCAAAATCCTCTGACATTCTCTTTGTTGGTCTATTCTATCCTATCCCATCTTCTAAAACCAGAAATTCCGTAAATAAACCTAGTATCTAATAATTAATCATTCAGCTAACCACTCCAAACCAAGACTAGCCAATTTTTTCTTACTCGGTTTTCCCGTTTTTACGTCCCATCCTGCGATAGCATAATAATAATCTTTCGCAGTTTCCAATTCATCCTCAGTTAGAAAAGCGCCATCACTTGCCCCACCTTTCAAAGGTGTGTAGATCTTATTCGGTAATCGGTCATCTTCACGACTAAAACCCTCGCGAGCATTGAACGCTTGCATCATATTTAATCGTCTTTCACCAACTTGGAGAAATTCTTCAATATCAATATCCCATCCAGTTATCTTCTGAATGACTTCCATCAACTGTTCTGGAGAATATAAATGCCATGACGGTCCATATACAAACTGACACACAGAGACCGAATCCAATGCAGAGTAAAAGTATTGCGTCTTCAATGCAAATTCGATTTTTGCTTCATCCAATCCTTCAGAAGTCTCTCCTTGAAATAAACCAAGCTGACCCATTCGCTCTGGATAGGCTGGATAGGATTCATCATGTTCGCTGGATTGATGATCAGCGCCAAAAGGATTAACCGCATAGATCAATCCCAATGATCTTTTAACCTGTGGCATATGCGCTGGCAATTCTTGTTTTTTTGTAGTTACGACCAAATCTTTTCCTACGCCTAAGATTTCTGCCGCTCGTGCAGATCCTTCCGCTAAGACATCTCCAAATCTTTCACGATGGGCTATCATATCAACCATTTTAACCATCGCTTCCGCATTCCCAAAACGGAGTTCAATCCCATCGGTATCTTCAGTCGTTATCAACCCATGTTCAAAGGCATCCATCGCCCATGCAATTGTAGCCCCGCAAGAGATCGTATCCATCCCATATTTATTGCACAATTGATTGGCTTCTGCGATCGCTTCAAGATCATCGATACCGCAATATGATCCAAAAGTAGATATCGTCTCATATTCAGGGCCACCATAACGTGGATCTACTCGAAATTGTTCATGCTTCTCTTCTTCTTCAGCCTCACCATATGGCGCTTCAACAACTCTTTTACAACGCACTGTACAGGCATAACATGAATCGCGCCTTTTTAAAATCTTATCAGTCATTGTTGAGCCAGCGATCGCTTCCCAGCTTGGGAATGAACCGCTTTCCCAGTTTCGTGTCGGCAATCCCCCGGCTGTGTGTTGAGAGCCAACTACATCCGCAGTGCCATGCACAGCCATCCCATATACATCTGATTTAGCTAAATTTTGAGAGCCCCATCTAGCAATTTCTTGAAGTCCTTTGCGATCGTAGATCGGAAATTTTTTCTTATCTCCTCGCACAGCAATTGCTTTTATACCCTTAGAAGCCATCACTGCTCCTAATCCATTGCGCCCATTAGCGCGATTTGCCATGCTCATAATGGCTGCAAAACGTACTCCTTTTTCACCCGCTAAACCAGCTTGCAAGATCTGAACTTTACTCTCTTCCAATTCAGCCTTGATCAGATCCTCTACCACCGCAGTGTCTTTCCCTTTCAAATGTTCAGCAGGATGGATTTCAACCTGACCATCCATAATGGTAAGGTATATCATCTTTTTTGCTTTCCCATGCAGAACAATTGCATCAAATCCAGCGAATTTTAATTCTGCGGGAAAATATCCACCAGATTGAGAATCTCCCACTGTATCAGTGAGCGGAGATTTAGCTGTGGCAGTTAAGCGACTATTCCCTGAAATGGGAGCGCCAGTAACCACACCTGTTGATAGAACAAGTGTATTTTCCGAACTTAATGGATCACAGTGAGCAGGAGTATATTTCAAAAGATAATACAAGCCAACCGCACTCCCGCCCATATATTTTCGATAAAACGACTCTGGTGGATTCTCGATTTCAAAACGTTCTTCATCCAAGTCAACATGTAATATTTTTCCTACAAGACCGCCAATCATTCAATACTCCAATAAATTGAATTTTTTACTATCAGAAAAATCAACTTTTAATCACCTGTAAAAATATTAATGATATGAATTTACCTTCTCTAATAGTTCCGGGTTATAGGTTATCTGTATAATAAAAGCGAGGATTTTGTTCCGATGTTCAATATCAGGTGGCGCGTAATGATGCATCTCTGAAAACCACAACCCATCAACCGTCAATCGCACAAATGTCGCTACGGTTGGATCGATGCCACAAGATTCGATTTCACGTTGCCAATCAATATACTTTTCGCGCATCAGTTTATGCGCGCTAGCATATCGCTCCTCTGCTGCGAATAAGCTTGCATAAAGTTTAGCAGTTTCGGGATCTAAAATTTGTTCAATAGATGCCCTTGCATAGGCTCTTAGGTATGCACCAGGTATATCCCCTTCTTCCTTAACTAACTCAAGTAACCGTTCTTCATAGATATTATTATGATATTCAAACAGACAGTCAATCAATTGATTCTTAGTTGGAAAATGATACAACAATCCGCCTTTACTAATGCCTGCTTCTTCTGCCACAGCATCTAAGGTTAGATTGGTTAAACCTTCATTAATTAGAATCCGACTACATGCCTCAAAAATTTCTCGACGTACTTTTTTCGTCTGTTCGCGCATAAGACTTAACCACCTCCTTATGAAAATTTCATCCACATCTTGAGTAGATCCACATTGTTTTTTGTCAATGTTTGGTTTTTAAATCTTCTTAAGGCAAACATTTAATTTTACAATAAATTGGTCATTGACACAAGTACAGTTCTTCGTCTAAAATAGTTATATTTACTATACCATCCAGACGGTATAGTTGTCAATCATAGAGCGATAGGTACTTAATCTCGTTTTTCTTACTTATTTAGCTTAAAAACAAGCACTTCGTTCTTTACTAACCAAGATTTTCATCCAGGAGAGATTTTCTATGAATAATTCAACAAAGTACGACACCATAATCGTTGGTGGTGGATCAGCAGGCTGTGTATTAGCAAATCGATTAAGCGCTGATTTAGAAAACAATGTGTTGGTTTTAGAGGCGGGTCGCAAAGATTACTTCTGGGATATTTTCCTACATATGCCAGCCGCACTAACCTACCCTATAGGGAGCAAATATTACGACTGGTTATATGTTTCTGAGCCAGAACCTTTCATGCACAACCGCAGAATTACACAAGGGCGTGGCAAAATCTTAGGTGGCTCAAGCTCAATCAATGGCATGATCTTCCAACGTGGAAACCCGCTCGATTATGAACACTGGGCAAGTGATCCCGGTTTGCAAGAGTGGGATTATGCTCACTGTCTACCATACTTTAAGCGCATGGAAAATTGTCTGGCTGGTGGAGATGAATATCGTGGCTCTGAAGGTCCCTTAGAATTAGAACGCGGACCGGTTACCAATCCCCTTTTTGCAGCCTTTTTCAAAGCCATTCAGGAAGCAGGATATTCATTAACCAGTGATGTCAATGGTTATAAACAAGAAGGATTTGCCGCCTTTGATCGCAATATTAGAAATGGTAAGCGACTAAGCGCATCCACTGCTTATTTACATCCAGTTATGGATCGACCTAATCTAACCGTTCAAACAAATTCGTTTGTCACTAAAATCCTCTTCGAGGACAAAAAAGCTATCGGTGTTGAAGTTGATCGTGGGAAGGGCAGAACAGAGCAAATCTTCGGGAACGACATAATTCTATCTGGTGGCGCGATTAACTCTCCACAATTATTACAAATCTCAGGTATCGGGAATGCACGTGAATTGGAAGCGCTAGGCATTCCCATTGTCCAAGACCTACCTGGCGTTGGTGAAAATTTACAAGACCATCTAGAAGTCTACGTTCAATATGCATGCAAGCAACCCGTCTCTGTCTATCCTGCTCTTCAATGGTATAACAAACCCTGGGTTGGACTTCAATGGCTATTATTCAAGAAAGGACCTGCAGCCTCGAATCATTTCGAAGCAGGCGGTTTTGTCCGCAGTAACGAGGACGTTGATTATCCCAATTTGATGTTCCACTTCTTACCCGTCGCGATTCGCTACGATGGTACCTCCCCTAGTGGCGGTCACGGATATCAGGTACACGTAGGGCCGATGTATTCGGACGCTAGAGGATCCATTAAGATCAAGTCTACAGATCCATATGTTCACCCTGCCATTCATTTAAATTATCTCTCAACAGATCAAGATCGTAGAGAGTGGGTCGAAGCGCTTCATGTTGCGCGTAATATTCTCAATCAACCTGCGTTTGAACCCTACAATGGAGGTGAATTTTCCCCAGGGATAGAAGTTCAAACGGATCAAGAAATACTTGACTGGGTAGGAAGAGATGGCGAAACCGCATATCATCCCTCCTGCACATGCAAGATGGGTGTTGATGAAATGTCTGTCATCGATCCAAACACAATGAAAGTTCATGGCGTTGACGGTCTGCGTGTCGTCGATTCTTCAGTAATGCCATATCTCACCAATGCCAACAACTATGCGCCAACCATGATGTTGGCTGAAAAGGCATCTGATTTGATCCTGGATAATACGCCATTAGTTGCGCATGTTGATTTCTATCGCCATCAAAAAGAATAATTTGGTAGTATTTTTATTTGGTTAACATAATTTTACAATTAATCAGCATAGTAAAACATAATACTTATTTGACAACTATACCGACCAGATGGTAAAGTTAATTACGAAAAAGATGATACATTTTTACTTTACTAATACTAACAAAATCTTTTTACCCAGTTGTTACTTCAATGAGTCTGGGGAGATTTTCCCGCTGCTTCCCACGAAAGGAGGTCGCTCTCACTATAATAATGTTTCACCTTTCCAATGTATCGATATAAAATAATTTTTAGTAATACAAAGAGGAGCAAATTATAATGTTAAGAAAACACTTGGTCAGTATCCCGATTATTCTAATCATACTTTCTTTTCTTGTCGCCGCCTGTCAACCAACTGAGGTTGTTGTCACAGAAATCGTTGAAAAAGAAGTCGTTGTTACTCAGGAAGTGGAAAAGGAAGTTATCGTTACTCAAGAAGTTGTAACGACAGTCGAAGTTGAAGCGCCAAAAGGTCCGGAAGGTACATTAAGAGTAGCGCTTTCAACATTTCCTAATTCGCTTTTTATCCCCCTTACTGCCGAACGTAATGCCGATAATGCCGCTACACAGCTCTTTGATAGTCTTGTATATCTTGATGAAAATGGAGACATTCAACCAGCGCTAGCGGAAAGCTGGGACGTTTCCGAAGATGGCACCGAATACACTTTCTATTTACGCCAGGGTGTCAAATTCCACAATGGTGAGGATTTCACCGCCGACGATGTCATCACCACTTGGCAAACTGGTTCAGAGATCGGTGAATGGACAGATCAATATAATTTGGTGGATGTAGAGAAAGTAGACGACTATACGGTCAAATTGATCTCGGAAGCGCCAAATCCTGAGCTTTTAGCAATAATTCATGACTACTGGGCAGTTATCCCAAATGAATACTATGATGAAGTTGGATTAGACGGATTTCAGGAACATCCCATCGGTACCGGTCCCTTCGTTTTCGAAGAATGGGTTAAGGGTGATCACATTACCTACAAAGCCAATCCTGATTACTGGATGGAAGGCTACCCATTGGTTGAGGAATTGATCTTCCGCCCAATCCCCGAGTCATCGACACGTGTGGCTGCGATCCAAGCTGATGAAGTCGATGTTGTCGGGCGTTTATCATCCGAAGAAGCTCAGAGCTTATTAGGAGCCGAAGGTGTTGTCGTCATCAAATACCCCTCTACCCGTATTTATTATATCGCCTTCAATAATATGACCACTGGGCTTGATCAACCCACCATGGATCCAAAAGTACGCCAAGCGATGAACTACGCAGTCGATATTGACGCGATCATCGACGCTCTCTTTGATGGCTTTGCCAAACCCGCGGCAGGATACGTTGCAACCAGTGAGCTCGGTTATGGCGCTGTCGAACCCTTTGGCTATGATCCTGAGAAAGCGAAAGCCTTGTTAGAGGAAGCTGGGTATCCCAACGGTTTCTCCATAGACATGGCTTGCCCGGCTGGCGCTTATACTCATTTTGAGGAAGTATGTGAAGCAATAGCTGGCTATCTTGGTGAAGTTGGCATTGACACAAACCTTGATATTATGGAATCAGGTCAATTCTGGGAGCTTGAAGCTAATAAAGAACTACCGCCATTATTTGGCGACAGTTGGTCATGTTTCACTGGGGAAGCGCTACGCAGATTAACCGGTGCGCTCGGTGGCAATGAAGCAGCTTACTCATCTTGGACGGATCCCGTTATTGATGAAATGCTCGCTGAAATTTCAACCAATGTTGATCGCGATGAACGAAAAGCCCTGTATGAAGAACTGCAAGTTTACATGCAGGAGAATCCACCCTTTATTTACCTGTACGAACCCGTTTCCTTTGAAGCAGTTCGTACTCGTGTCATGGATTACAAACCAAACTCCGCTGAAAGCTACTGGTTGTTTGAAACCTGGGTTGTTAGCGATAAGTAGGAAACCCTCTATTTTTGGGTGAGTGTTTGAAAAGAGTGTCCGACTTGTATACCATACATGCTTGTCGGACACTCACCCCAAATCAAAAATTGAATAGCTCTGCAAAGTGGGTAAGATAATGAAAAACAAATCTCTTTCCACACTATCAAATTCTCTTCTCAGGAGAAGCAAAGCAAAATGAAAACGGTGAAGGAATCAGTTGATGTAGTTGTAGTTGGCGGAGGAACTGCTGGACATATTGCAGCTTTACAAGCCGCTAGGACCGGCGTTCGCACATCGGTCATTGAAGCAGGTTCTATGTTAGCTGGTACAATGACAGCCGGCGGTGTGAACATGCCGAATCATTTTTTTAGCACCAATGGACCAGTTGTTCTGGGTATTCCATGGGAACTTTTCACCAAATCAAAGCAAATTGAAGGCTTACCCATCCCCGATTACACCAGAAGACGCCCAGTTGAATCCCCAGGATATTACAGTTATATCAACATACCTATCTATGTCGCTGTGGTCGAAGAAGAAGCAGCCAAAGCCGGGTTGATCATTCATTATCATGAATTCGTTTCCGATATTAAAGCTATTGGCGACTCATGGGAGATCACATCCATGGGAAGAGGTATCAAACGGATCACCGTTACTAGAGAAGTCATTGATGCCAGTGGTGACTCAGACGTCGCACGCCTGCTCGGATTGGAAGTTATGCGCGAAGAAATACGTCAGCCAGGCTCTTACCAGTATCGCATCGCTGGCATTCAACATGATCAAATTTGGGATCAAGAAGTCCAAATCATCTATGAAGAAGCGCTCCAAAATGGAGAAATCCAAAAGGGTGACTTCGCATATCCCAACATGCTTCCTTTTAAATACTATCTCGATCATGGTGGACATAATTGCACTCATATTTACGACTCGGATACGTCCGACGCTGATGGCCAAACACAGGCTAATTTAGAAGGTCGCCAACGTATGCTACGTATGTACAAATTCCTGACTTCATCCATCCCTGGCTGTGAACGCGCTGTTCTCGATACGATGTATCAACGTGCTGTTTCCAGAGAGACCTATCGAATCAAAGGTGAATATATCGTCACTAAAGAAGATTTCATGCAAGCCACAGACTTTGAAGACAAGATTTGCAACGCCTTTAACTATATTGACATGCACAGCCAAAAAGATGGCTGCGATGTCGTGTTTCACGAATCCAAAGATTTATTACCCAAAGTCCCCTATCGAGCTCTTATCCCACGAAATAGTTCCCGTATCACCGCTGCTGGTAGAATCATCTCAGCCCATCGTGTAGCGCTGGCTGGTATTCGTGCACAATGCGTGTGCATGGCAATGGGACAAGCTATGGGTGCAGCCGCTTCACTAGCAGTTCAAAGGAAAGTACCCTCGCGTGAAATTAGTTCGAAAGACATTCTTGCATTAACGATAGAACATGGGGCTGTACCTATATAACTATGAAACAAATCATTGAGCCATCACAATCTGTTGAAGTAATTGAAGAGACAGATGTCTTAGTTGTTGGAAGTGGTCCAGGAGGATTAGCTGCCGCGATCGCAGCAGCTCGAGAAGGCGTATCAGTGATCCTAGTCGAACGTTATGGATGTTTCGGAGGTGTGATCACCCAAGTCGGCGTCGAAACCATTTCCTGGTATCGATACGAAGGCACTACCGATGTAGAAGGCATCGGTATAGAGTTTGAACAACGGGCGCGTGAACTGGGCGCAATGTATAGCAATCCGCAATTCCATGATGAAGCTTTGGATGCAGAAATGTTCAAGTATGTCGCTGACCAATTTGTCCAAGAAGCTGGTATTACTCCCCTTTTACACAGCGTTGTTGTTGCGCCTATCCTTGAAGGCAACAAGATCATCGGTGTTATCACTGAAAGTAAAATGGGACGTAAAGCGATCTTGGCAAAAACTGTGATCGATGCATCCGGAGACGCAGACATCGCTTTTCGTTCTGGCGCCCCTTGCGTCAAGACACTCAAAAACGAAATGTTGGGGGTCACTGTGATTTTTTCCTGCTCAGGCATAGATAAAGCCCGTTTCAATGAATATGTTCGCGCCAATCCTTCCACCTACGCTGACTGGGGAGATGAATGGAGGATCAAAACCACCGGAAAAGAAGATCATTTATTTACTAAATATCTCGATAAACCTTTTAGACTAGCTCGCGCAGAAGGGATCATCCCTGAAAATATTAAGAGCATCGGTGGTACCTGGAGTACAATCACTGACGCAGGTGAAGCCACTAATTTAAATATGGTTTATATGACCGGTTATGACCCAACCGATGTTTGGGATCTGACTGCAGCAGAAATCGAAGGTCGTAAACAAGCTATGCTTGCTGTCAAAGCCCTCCGAGCTCATCTACCTGGTTTTGAATCGGCAAAATTACGTACTTTCGGTATGACGCTTGGCACACGTGATTCACGAAAAATCGTCGCTGAATATATATTAACTGAACATGACGTTTATAACGAAGCCCGTTTTGACGACACGATCGGTATTTTCCCGGAGTTTATCGATGGATACGGTGTGTTGGTCTTACCTACAACAGGACGTTATTTCCAGATCCCGTATCGAATTTTGATACCACAAAAGATAGATAATTTGCTCGTCGCTGGACGTAGCGTCGCTGGTGATAAAATCGCTCATGCAGCTACCCGCAACATGATGTGCTGTACCGTTACCGGTCAAGGCGCTGGCGTAACCGCTGCAATCTCTGTAAAAACCCATCGAACTCCAAGGACAGTAAATATTAAAACTGTTCAAAAAGCGCTCGCTAAACAACAGGTTCGTTTGTTTTAGGAGGAATTAATGCAACGATATTTATTATCTAAATTATCCCAATCTGTTCTCCTGATTTTTGGGGTCTTGCTTCTTGTTTTCATGATGGTGCGTGTAACGGGTGATCCAGCCGCACTGATGATGTCACGCGAAGCATCTCCACAACAAATTGAAGAATTTCGTGAAAAGATGGGATTCAATGATCCGATGCACATTCAATTCTGGCGCTTCATTTCACGTGCCATCTTCGGAGACTTTGGAAATTCATTACACTTTAACACACCAGCCTTACCCTTAGTGATCCAACGCTTACCTGCCACTCTACAACTTGCTACTGTAGGTATGCTTATGGCAATGTTCATTGGAATTCCAATCGGTTTGGTTGGCGGTTTTACGCCTGGAAGCATTGTGGATTCGATCGGGAGATTTATCGCTTTGATGGGACAAAGTATTCCCAATTTCTGGCTCGGTTTAATGATGATATTATTCTTTGGCGTCAAATTAGGTTGGTTTCCCACATTTGGACGTGATCAATGGAACTCGGTCGTCATGCCAGCTTTCGTATTAGGACTACCCGTTCTTGGCCAAATTGTCCGCCTTACAAGATCAGCTGTACTTGAGATACGCGGAGAGGATTTCATTCGCACCGCCCACAGCAAAGGTCTTGAACTTAAGACCATCTACACCAAACATGTTCTTAGAAATGTGGCAATTCCACTAGTTAGTGTCATCGGTGTACAGTTCGGCTATATGCTAGGTGGATCGATCTATATTGAGACCATTTTTTCCTGGCCTGGGATGGGAGGCTTGCTAGAACAGTCCATTGGTTGGCGAGATTTTTATCTCGTACAAGCAATTGCTGTTTTCACCAGTGTCATCGTTTTAGCTTTAAATCTTCTAACTGACCTGTCTTACTCAATTATTGACCCAAGGATTCGCTATGGCAGATGAAATTACAATCCCCAATCAAACGGTAGACAGCCTACTCGATACAGAAAAAACTTTCAGAGACCGAGCAGCCTATTTTGGACGCTTTCTCTGGCGTGATCGCAGCGGTGTTATTGGATTGATAGTTTTCCTGATCGTAGTTTTTACTGCGATCTTTGCTCCTTTGATCACGACACAAAGCCCATTCGAGCAAAATCTACGCGACAGCAAGATGCCCCCAGCTTGGTCTGAAGGCGGTGATTGGTCTCACCCCTTTGGAACCGATGCCTTAGGTAAAGATATTTTTAGCCGCGTTATTTACGGTACTCGCGTCTCATTGATGGTCGGTTTATTTGGTGTCCTGATTGCTAGTACGTTGGGATTATTAATCGGTTCTATAGCCGGATATGTCGGTGGTCGTGTAGATGCATTCATCATGGGAGGCGTCAACCTGATCCTCTCTTTACCCTATCTATTATTTGTTGTTTTTATTGCCGCGGTTTTAGGACGCAGTTTGATCAATGTGATCTTGATATTTGGCATCACAGATGCGCCAATATTTGCCCGAGTTACACGCGGTGAAGTGTTGCGCATCCGTCAATCCGGATATGTCGAATCCGCGATCAGCGCTGGGGCTCGTACACCTCGTATCATCTTCGACCATATCATCCCTAACTTGATCGGTCCTTTGATCACCCTCGCTACATTTGAGATGTCCGCCATGATCTTTTATGAGGCTGGGCTAGGTTTCTTGGGGTTAAGTGTACCGCCCAACGAATATCCAACCTGGGGAAATATGCTTTCCGCCGGTAGAGCTTATATGACTAGCTACCCCTGGATGGCTACTTTCCCTGGCTTAGCGATCATGTTCACTTCTCTAGGCATGAATCTGCTGGGTGATTGGTTGCGCGATGTTCTTGATCCCCGATTACGACGTTCCAGGAAATAAGGATATTAGCTATGACAAAAATTCTGGAAGTAAATAATCTCACTACAAAATTCTATACCCTCGATGGTGTAGTTAATGCAGTTAATGGCGTCAGCTTTAGCCTAGATGAAGGTGAAACACTAGCAATCGTTGGCGAGAGTGGCAGCGGAAAAAGCGTTTCCATGATGTCTTTACTGGGTTTGATCCCAATGCCGCCAGGAAAGATCGAATCTGGAGAAGCTTTTTTTACAAGTCCCAAAGGTCGCTACGATTTACTCAAGATGTCTCCCGAAGAGCTTCGAGAAATCCGAGGCGGTCAAATCGGTTTTGTTTTTCAGGATCCAATCTCAACTTTGAATCCCATTCTTACGATTGGTGAACAAATTGCTGAAACACTGGTCAGACACAAAGGAATGTCCAGAGAAGCTGCTCACGATAATACAATAAAATTGCTGACACAGGTTGGCATCCCCGATCCTGAACTGCGTTACAAAGCATACCCATTTCAATTCTCTGGTGGAATGAGACAGCGCGTCGTCATCGCCATTGCAATCGCTTGTACACCCCAAATTATCATTGCCGATGAACCCACGACCGCCCTTGACGTCACCGTTCAAGCACAAATTGTTGATTTGTTTGTCCGATTGCGCGATACGCTAGGTGTTGCGGTGATTTGGATCACACATGATTTAGGAGTTGTAGCTGGTATTGCTGAAAGGGTCTTAGTGATGTATGGTGGAAGACCTGTAGAAATTGCTATGGTCGATGATCTTTACGAAAACCCCCAACATCCATACACGCTAGGTTTACTTGGCGCATTACCAAAGATGGAATCCACAGAATCAAAACGCTTAGTGAGCATTGATGGTTCTCCTCCTGATCTTCTGCTCCCTTTGAAGCATTGCCCTTTCGCTTGGAGATGTGAACATGCCTTTGATCGCTGTTGGCAAGAGATTCCAACACTTATTGAAGTCGGAGATCGCCACTACACAGCTTGTTTTTATGATCAAGAGAAAGGAAAACCACGTGATGACTGATAAAAACACTATCCTTCAAGTGAATGACCTCAAGAAGTACTTCCCGATCAACCGTGGATTTTTAGGTCGCCAGGTCGGTGCAGTTAAAGCTGTCGATGGCATCACTTTCTCGATCCAAAAAGGAGAGACGCTTGGAATGGTTGGCGAAAGTGGTTGTGGTAAATCAACTGCAGGACGTACAATACTACAGCTTTATCAACCTACTGATGGTCATGTTTATTACGAAGGAAAAGACCTTGCCTCACTCGCCCCAGAAGAATTACGCCAAATTCGTCCCAACATGCAAATGATCTTTCAAGATCCTTACGCAACGCTCAATCCACGTCACTCCGTTAAGAAGATCGTTTCTGAACCTTTGATCATCCATGGCATGATGAAAAAGGGTAGTTCTCAATTAAATGATCGCGTTGCAGATTTGCTTAAATTAGTTGGCTTGGATCCTGCTTACATGCGTCGTTTTCCGCACGAATTTTCTGGTGGTCAGCGGCAGCGGATTGGCATTGCCCGAGTGCTTTCCCTTGATCCCAACTTTATTGTATGTGACGAGCCCATCTCAGCTTTGGATGTTTCTATCCAGGCGCAAGTCGTGAATCTTCTTCAAGATTTACAGGAGCAATTAGGAGTTGCTTACCTCTTCATCGCTCACGACCTGAGCATGGTCAAACATATCTCCCATCGCATTATTGTGATGTACTTAGGAAAGATCATGGAGCTTGCCGATCAAAACACACTATTCGAAAACCCACTCCACCCCTACACCCAATCGCTCATCTCCGCAGTTCCTGCTCCAAATCCCAAAACAGAACGCAGAAGAAAACGCTTTATCTTAGAAGGAGATCCGCCTAGCCCAGCTAATCCCCCTTCTGGTTGTGTTTTTCATACCCGCTGTCCATTGGCATTTGATGAATGTATTAAAACCGAACCAGAGTTTCGTGAAATATCCCCAGGGCATTTTGTCGCCTGTCATTTAGCCGATTTGCACGGAAAGAGCAAACTCCCCAATCAAGCGGTAATGACTTAGGTTTTCTTCAGGAGAATCATTATGGAATTTCCCCTAAATGTTGATGTCCATTGTAGTGACGGTCTTTGTGGTCGCTCGACCCATGTTATCTTGAATCCTATCACAGAGCAGGTTAGTCACATTGTAGTAAAAGGAAAACATACCCCTTCTGCCGAACGCCTTGTATCGGTTAAACTGATCGATAGAACCGCCGCCGAAATGATCTTGTTGTGTTGTACAATCGAAGAGTTTAATAAATTGGAGCTCTTTAACCAATCAGAGTTCATCTATAAAGATATTCCTCAACATGCCACAGATCCTAGTCTAACCATGCTATGGCCCTACGTAGTCCCAACAAAGCGCATTGTAGATGAGAAGATCAGACGCATTCCTCCCGGCGAACTGGCTATCCATCGTGGCGCTCGTGTACGCGCCCTTGATGGCATGATTGGGCGTGTCGACGAATTTATCGTTGGTCCTGTTAGTGGTAGCATCACCCACCTTGTATTAAGAAAAGGACATCCCTGGAAAGAAAAAGATATCGCCATACCTTTGTCAAGTATCGACCAAATTAAAGAAAATGTCGTCTATCTGAATATTGATAAAGAAACCATCGCAGTATTGCCGAGTGTTCCCGTAAAAAGACGCTGGCAATAAGAAATCTAATTCACTGATCATAGTTGAAAGGAAAAAAATGAAAGCATTTCACGATTTAAATACATCAGCACGCATTCTATTAGGTCCAGGTCCTAGCATGGTTCCTCCACGTGTATTACATGCCATGGCAACCCCTCCTATTGGTCACCTTGATCCACAATTCTTAGAGGTCATGAGTGATGTCCAGGAGTTATTACGCTATGTCTTCCAAACAGAAAATCCATTAACTATACCAGTCTCCGGTACCGGTAGCGCTGGAATGGAGGCAGCGCTTTGCAATTTCATCGAAACTGGCGAGGATGTCCTCATTGCTGTAAGTGGTTATTTTGGCGAACGATTGGTCGATATGGCTAGCAGATATGGCGCCAATGTAGATCGCATCGATCGTCCTTGGGGTGAAGTCTTTGACCTGAAAGAGATCGAAAGCGCATTAAGCAAGAAAAAATACAAGCTCTTCGGTATTGTCCATGCCGAAACATCAACCGGCGCCCTTCAACCACAGATCAAGGAGATTGCTGCAAGCGCTCACAAACATGGCGCCTTGCTTGTTTTAGATACCGTAACCTCATTAGGTGGTGTGCCTGTTGAGATTGATAATTGGGATGTTGACGTCTCTTACAGTGGTACGCAGAAAGCGCTCTCCTGCCCACCTGGTTTATCCCCTCTGACTGTCAGTGAGCGCGCCCGAGATGTACTCATCAATCGCAAAAGTAAAGTCGCTAACTGGTATCTAGACCTTAGCTTAGTCAATAAATACTGGGGGAAAGAACGCACCTATCACCACACCGCGCCCGTGAATATGAACTTTGCCTTGCGTGAGGCTCTTCGTATCGTCGCTGAAGAAGGTCTTGAAGCGCGATTTGAACGCCATCGCGCCAATGCAGAATTGCTCTGGGATGGATTGCAAGAGTTAGATCTACCACCCCGTGTACCAATTGAGTATCGCTTATCAACCTTAACCACCCCTCAATTACCGGAAGGTATTGAAGAAGCGGCTATGCGTAGACAATTACTCAATGAATATAATATCGAAATCGCCGGTGGTTTTGGACCTCTTGCTGGTAAGATCTGGCGAATCGGTCTAATGGGTTATTCTTCTCGCAAGGAAAATGTAACCCTCCTATTAGCTGCTTTAGATGAAATATTAGAATGATCTAAATTTCAACATATTGTTACAATTTCAAACGCTTTCGAATTAAACTCAGTATTACAAACCTGGAGATAGAATGATCTCCAGGTTTTTTCTTTTGATTATCTCACATGAATTCTATCCATCTCTCTTTGCGCGGATCAGCAATAAGGGTCGATCAACGCGTTGCAACAATCCCGCTGCCACGCTACCATAGAAGACTTGCGCCAATCCACTACGCCCATGGCTTGCCATTGCGATTAAATCAACATCTTCTTGCCTCGAAATTTCAATGACACTCGCCACAACCGCGCCTTCAATGATCGCATATTTTGTCTCAATACCTTTTTCATTGAGATTGGATTGAATCTCTCGTAAGTAATCTTCAACAATCTGCCTACGGCGATCAAATTCAATTTGATAGAAAGTCATATCCGGTTGACCAGCAGGAGCTACAATCGGCATCAATTCAATAACTTGCATCAAAATTACAGTTGATTGATATTTTTGCGCCAATTGCTCGACATGCGGCAGAATCCCTTCCGCCCGTTTTGAACCATCTAATGGAACCAAGATCTTTTTATACATAGCTATCCTCCTATAATACTGAATTACAAGTTATCAGTTTACCAATTATTTCTATTATTGTTTATCGCTACGACACATTACTTCATCTTTCAAATATTCAAGATCTTAATTTTATTAAGTGATCATTTCTACATTCGTCGGTTCGATAATTCCTCGCATGAAATACTTTAATTCATCAATAGATAAAATGCTAATTTTATTCATTTACTATTATATCATTATATCTGTTAGGAAAAAATTTTTTCGATCTTTGGTTTTAATTCAATCTGTATAATTATTTCCACATTTGTGTTGTATAATAAAGTACTATTCATATTCTTTCTTGCTAGGAGGAAATTATGATTTTACTCAACCCCAACCGCCATAACCGCCCCTATCCAGATGACGAATCGCGAGAGATCATGCTCAAGACCATTGACTGGTTTGAAAAGCGCGGCAAGCAGCAGATCAAAAGCGATGACCACAGCCGCACATGGTACGGAGACTTTCTTGATTTCATCAAGAGTGAAAAGATATTTTCCACTCTGCTTACACCTTCAAAATACGGGTATGACCAAAACGCTCGTTGGGATACCTGGAGAAATTGCGAGTTCAATGAGATTTTAGCTTTTTATGGGCTTGCCTATTGGTATACTTGGCAAGTCAGCATACTTGGTCTCGGTCCCATCTGGATGAGCATGAATGAAAAACTTAAACAAAGGGCAGCCCAACTCCTTCAAGATGGTGCTGTCTTTGCGTTTGGACTCTCCGAACGGAAACACGGCGCCGATATCTATTCAACCGAGATGAGACTCACCCCTCAATCTGATGGTAATTATCTTGCAAATGGTGAAAAATATTATATTGGAAATGCCAACCGCGCTCCTATGGTCTCTACTTTCGGAAAAACGAGATCAAAGGAAAACGATGAAGATGAATATGTATTTTTTGCCGCCGACTACCGTCAAGATGAATATCACCTCGTAAAAAATATTACAAACAGCCAGAATTATGTCGGTCAATATCAACTAGAAAACTACCCCATCACCGAAGAAGATATTCTCTCTCGAGGGCAGGCAGCTTGGGATTCGGCGCTCAATACCGTCAATATTGGTAAATACAACCTCGGTTGGGCTTCTATCGGCATCTGCACGCATGCTTTTTATGAAGCTATCAATCACGCTTCTAACCGTCGCTTATACAATATGTACGTAACCGATTTCCCGCATGTCAAGCAAATGTTCACCGATGCCTATTCGCGTCTCACAGCCATGAAGCTCTTCGCCTTACGCGCTGCAGATTATATGCGCGTGGCGTCAACGAACGACCGTCGCTACCTGCTCTATAACCCAATGGTGAAAATGAAAGTCACTACTCAAGGCGAGGAAGTCATCAATCTACTTTGGGATGTGATCGCTGCGAAGGGTTTCGAAAGCGATACCTATTTCGAGATGGCAGCCCGCGATATCCGCGCCCTTCCAAAACTTGAGGGTACCGTGCATGTCAATATAGCCTTGATCGTCAAGTTTATGCCCAATTACTTTTTCAACCCCACCGAATACCCTGACATTCCTAAACAAGACCAGCCCCATGATGACGAGTTCCTTTTTGACCAAGGTCCAACTCGTGGTCTTGGTAAGATCCAATTCCATAACTATGAAGATGCCTTCAAGTTATTCGATCTTCCCAATATTAAAATTTTCGAAGATCAGGTTTCCATCTTCAAGAAATTCCTTTTTATGGCTCCCCCAGATGAAGCACAGCGAAAAGACATTGACTTCTTAATGACGCTTGGTGAGTTATTCGCGTTAGTTGTCTACAGCCAATTGATCCTTGAGAACGCGAAAATCTATGAGATTGATGCAGACCTTGTCGATCAGATATTCGATTTCATGATTCGTGATTTTTCCAAATTTGCATTGCAGCTTTACAGCAAACCAAGCAGCAAGCCTGACCAAATGGATTACTGCCAGCGTATGATCCGCAAACCAAACACCGATCAATCCCGCTTCGAGAGGGTTTGGCAACAGCAAGTATACGCATTGAAAGATCTCTATGAGATGAAACCTTGATTTTTTCGTTTCACTTTATCGATTATTTCAATTTATAAATTTCACGACGATGTCCAACTAAATGAACAAGAATTAAACCCTCATTTTCTCTTTCTATTGTGTAAATTACTCGATATTCACCAACCCTTAATTTATAAAAGCTTTTCAATTGAGCAGATAGTTGTTCATGATTGACAAATTCAGAGTTTTTAGCCATCCAAATTATTTTTTCAAATATTCGTTGTGCAGTAAACTTCTCGATCTTTGCTAAACCTTTTTCAGCAGCTTTTGTGAATGCAATTTTCAGCATTTCACCACTCAATATCAAGTTTTTCTGCTACTTGTTTGGCTGACAGAGTTTCTAATTCCCCAGATTGATATGATTTTTCAGATGCTTGAAGATACTTCTTTACATTATCTTGTAAACCCAAACCGGTATCAGGGTCTTCTATCATATTTGTAATAGTCTGTTCCACAACTTCTCGAATTAAACTCTTTAATTCTTCAATTGTTAATTCTGATACAGTAGTATTTGCCATATTATTTTCTCCAAATATCTTCATTCTGAACACCTTTTCAATAATTTTATTTTGTATGTCACGTAACAAAACGTTTTAAGTTGAAAATACTCCGTTTAGTTTATCCTTAGTACTCATGATATAGAGATAAAACAACCATGAGCTTATTTCAAATTATACAAGAAATATAAATATATTGCTATAAAAAGCCTTCGACTGTTTATCTTCTCATTTTCAACACCTGCTTGAAGTTCAATCTCAGGAACAACAATTATTTGATATCGGCAAAGAGATCACCATTGAATACCTAATATCACAAAAAAATAATCCCAGTGAAATTACATTCGAAGAACAGCTCGCATCAACAGCGAATTATCATCAGCATCTGGAACCTATTTCTCACCGGCATATACCATTGATTCCATCAGCGCCTTAAAGAGTTTACAGCAATTAGACATAATCGATCCCCAAGGGATAGGCATATGGGGGTACAGCGTTCATGTTTTTCCTGCTAAAAAAAAATTAACATAAGCCTTAACCCATGTTACCTAATTGAATGCACTAGTTGGCTTTACTATTAATGGATTTGTGTAGCTGTTATAATTATCGGAATACTTTTTAATTAGTTATTTCTGACAAGATGCTCATATGAACGATTGGAATAAATCTTTTCAGCATACGTGGAAAATCAAAGGATTACCTGAAAATCCACAAACAAATGAAAAAACTTATTCATTTTATATCGGTCATTTAAATTACATCATCCCAGAAGGGAGACAGAATTTCTATTTGACTATTCCTGAAATTCCTAATCGTGACGCCGAAGGACGATCATTATTTCCAGAACAAGAAGATTGGGTTAGAAATACGATTAAGATTCTAAATATTCATACAAAAGAAATTTGGTATTCGCATTGGCAGTTCCATTCCACCAATGATGCGATCACCTTTGAAAAATACCTACAAGAGATCGGAGCGTCGCTGGTTAAATGAATTTCACTGTCAATAATTATCCCCATCATGTTAAAATAAACCAATGCTAAATAGTCATCGAAAAAGGATCTTGCATTCTGCGCAGATCTTACTGCTCATTCTTTCCCTTTTTGCATCCCTCTTCGCCACACCGCTCACGCGACCATCAGCTCAAGCTCAATCAGGGTCTGCATCCCGCGCCGATTTGATCCTGGCAATCAATACCTTACGCGTCTCCTATGGTTTACCCGCTTTGGCTGAAAACGCTATCATCAACGCTGTCGCTCAATCGACTGCCGAGATCATGGCAGCCAATAATATGTCTTGGCATATCGGCGATGTGCGCGGTCGTATTGCCGCCGCTGGTTATGGCGCTGGAGCGACTGTCTGGGCGACCGAGAATTTCGCCGTAGGGAATATGAGTATCGATCAGATTATGCAAGTCTGGGCTGATGCCGAACATATGCGACCAGTCGTCAACCCAGCTTACTGTGATATCGGCGCCGGTGTTGCCAAGGCATCGAATGGTAAAACCTACTATATTATCCAGGCTGCTTATACCTCTGAATACGCCTGTGGCGATTATATTCCCATCCCAGGATCTGGCAGCGAAAACAATCCCCAAGTCCCGATGTCGAACCTGATTGTCCCCGTCAAAATAGCCACGCCTGATGATGACGGAAAAATATTCCACATCGTTGAATCCGGTCAATCGTTCTGGGCAATTGCCATCGCCTATCAGCTCACCATTCACGACTTGGAAGTCTGGAACAATTTGTCCAGAGATTATGGCTTATATATCGGACAGAAACTCTTTATCCCCTCCAAAGATACCGAAGGCTATGCTACCCCTACACCCGCAGGCATGGTGTTAACCGCCACGCCTGATGCAACCGGTAATGTCATACACGAAGTGCAGCCCTATCAAGCATTGATCATGATCGCAGAAGCATACAACGTCCAGGTAGACCGGATATTGGCATTGAATGGCTTGCTTCTGGACACGCCTTTACAAATCGGTCAGCGTCTACTCATCGAGCTAGGCTATATCACCCCCACACCACTTCCTCTAACAGCTATCGAGCTACTTACCCCCGACAGCGATGGGTTATATTATCACACGGTCGAAAGCGGTGAATATCTGTCTGCGATCGCAGAGAAGTATCAAGTCACCACCAGTGAACTAATGGCATGGAATGGGCTCACCTCTGCTTCCATCATCCGACCAGGTCAAAAAATCCTCTTACAGGTGACTCCACCAGCAACTGCCACCGCATCGCCTCCTTCAATACCTACGCCATTTCCCGAACAGAAATCATCGCTCCCTATATCCACTCCAGAGTTGAGTGCACAGCTTTCTCAACCAAGTCAAGTTTCTGAAGGGAATCAGCATTCTTTACTATCAGGCTTAGGGTCGCTACTAATCGGCATCCTGGTTCTGGCAGCTTTCTTAACCATGGGATGGATCTTCTTGCAAAGATCATCATTAAAGATAAAAAAGTAATGAAAATTAGTTGATAATTAAATGTGGCTATGCGCAATATATTCTAACGCATACCTGATCATTTTTCCATAAAGAACTATTCATACGGGTCTATTTTATGTTAGAATCTCACCATTCGGCAAAAGATAACTTGTTTTGAATAACGACCGCGCCAGGTTCATATACTGCTTTCCTTGAACGAATTGTATTAGCGCATAGTATTCTAATTAGGTAC
>Ga0172371_10004224_pt1 | contig 21865 bp, 16 predicted proteins | sample Lak12m_FD_114543 | JGI IMG/M metagenome (GOLD analysis project Ga0172371, IMG submission 114543) | Freshwater microbial communities from Kabuno Bay, South-Kivu, Congo - kab_022012_12m | ecosystem: Environmental > Aquatic > Freshwater > Lake | place: Democratic Republic of the Congo: South-Kivu...
CGGCTCGCTGGTGCAGACCCGGCGGGTGCAAGCGGGCACGGCGCGGCCGTTCCGCTACCTGTCCCGGAGCGTCGCCGGGCGCAACCGCGTCACCTACGTGGCGGCCGGCGAACTGGCCGCGTTGCGCACGGCTGTGAAGGCCGGCAGGCGGGCCGCGGTGCTGCTGGAACGGGTGAGCGAACGGACTGTGGCCATCCTCAAGGGGCATTCGGGTCAAACCTACCTTTTGAGGCATAGTTGGCCATGTAACGGCGGTGCCCTTCCCGCGGAGACAGCAAGCCAGAGAGCCGGGGTCGAACCTACCTCATTGGGCACGCTCGACCGTTCGGGGGTGGTTGGTCGCTTCTATCGGGGTCAGGCGGCGACGGCCAACTCGCGGGCGGGTTCTGGCACCCCTCCAGGGTGCACGTGGCGTGGTCCTGGATACCGGGGGTATCGGCGCGTGAGCGCCTCAACCCCCGGCTACGATCTGGCATCCCGCCGGGATGCGTGTGGCTCCGGTGCCGTTCCCACAGAGAGCGCTATGCATCCATAGGGTCTGGGCGGTTTCTGCACCAGTGTTCCACCTTGGGAGTCACTTTCCTGAGGTCATCGACGCTGCCCTGCCAGCCCGGTTCGCAGGCCGTCTCCAGGTACGAGCGCTCCAGCCGCAGGTCCAGGGTTGCGTCCACCAGGGCCTTCTCCATCTCCACGGTCCGGTCCTTGGCGTTGCGAAGCTTGCCTCTACCAGCCCGCCGCGATCTCATGACGGCGGCAGTCGCTGCAGGAAGTCGGTCGCCATGCCGGCGAGCTGGGCTTTCCAGGCGCTGGACGGGAAGTTGTGGCTGGCGCCGGGGATCTCGACGAACTCGATGGGAAGCCCTTTCTCGCGGGCATAGTCGCCATAGTACTTGCGGGCCGCGGGGGCGTCGGGGTCGGCGGTGCCGTAGACCATCAGGGCGGGCAGGTCAGGCCGCAGGTTGGCGAGGTGTTTCCGGGGCGGCTCTTTGCCCTGCGCCCGGCTCTCGGCGGCGGCGGCTCTGGCCGTGCGGCCGGGTGCGCTGCCGGGCGTGGCGCCGGATGTCGGCGCAGCGGTGCTGGCGTCTCCTTCTTTCCGGCGGTTGAGGCCCTTGCGCAGGAAGTGGCCGAAGAGGACGTCGAACACCTGGCCGACGTGAACATCCCCCCGGAACAGCCGTGTCCACGTCTCCCCTTGCAGGGCCTTGCGCAGGTACACCCCGCCGTAGTGCCAGGTGCGGTGCACGTCCCGGCCGAAGGCGTCACCGTCGGAGAACGGGTAAACGCTCAGCAAGACCAGCCCCCGGGCCTGCGGCAGGCGCTTCAGCGTGCCGATGGTCACATTGCCACCGGAGCACAGGCCGAGGTAGACAATGCCCGTCAGGTTGCAGCGGGCGGTGAACCACTCCGAGGCCGCGACCAGGTCGTCAGCCATGGTCACCAGGGAGCTCCGCAGGCCGTCGCCGCCGCTCTCGCCACGGCCACGGAAGTCGAAGCGGAGGGTGGGGTATCCGGCGGCGGCCAGTTCCCGAGCCAGGGAGGTCAGCAGGCCATGCGGGCCGCTGCGGTAACCGCTCCAGCCGTGGGCCATGAGCACACCGGTCCGGGCTGCCCGCGCCGGCAGGACCACGTTGCCGACGAGGGGGACCTTGTCGGCCGTGAAGCCGACGACCTCCTCGGCCAGGGTCGGCCCCAGCTCACAACGCACAGCGAGGTCGGCGGGTGCGCTCACGTCAGGGTCCATGGTTGGCTTCCGGCGGTGGTGGTCCCGGCGTCAGGGAGGCATCCCTGCCGTCATCGGGAGGGACCAGGCCATAGGCGAATCGGCTCAGTTGGCGCAAGGTCTTCTGGCAGACCTCCGAGTCGACATCGTCGCTGGAACCGGCGGGTGCTCCGGGGAGGCTTTCGAGCCGAGCCCTGCATCCCGCCTTGGCCAGGCGCCCGGCCACGTCCCGGTGCTCCTCCTCGGCGAGGGTCCCTGCCACGCCGTCCGCCATGAGCAGTAGCACCGGACAGCGAATGGCCTCAGCCTGGAGTACGACGCTCTGGCGCGCCATGGCGGCGAGCTGTTCTGACGGGTCGCGGTTGCAGAAGGCAGCCCACTCGGGCCAACAGCGCTCGCCGCGCGCCATGCGGGTCCAGTAGCGACGGAAGGGGTCGAGGCGGCCGGCATCGGCCACGGCGACACAGGTCGGGATGCGGGAGCGGACCGCCGCCAGCAGAGCCGGTACTGCCCCATGGCCCAGCCCCAGCACGGCACAGGCGTCGGCACGGGCGATGGGAAGGTCCCGGGCGGCGGCCATGGCCGTCACCACGTCCGAAGACTCGTCGGCCGGGTCGCCGGGCGCGCCTTCGCAGCGGTACTGCTCGAGCTCCGGGATCGTCTTGGCGGCCAGCCCCTGACCGCGCAGCGCCGGGGCCACGACGGCATAGCCTCGGCGGGACTGCTCTGCCAGCCAGGATATCTCGCTGGAGCCGATGCCGTCACGGCCCCGGTGCACGTAGACCAGGAGTGGGAACCGGTGGCCCTTGGGGATGGTCCTGGGGACCATGAGGAGGCCGTACTGCTGGCCCGCATCGCTCCTCCAGGCGACCACGAAGCCGGAGACCAGGTAGAGGTCCGTCCCGGAGACCGAATGCAGCGGCCGGAGGCGGTCCGTGGGGAGTTCCGGCCAGACCGGCACCAGCAACGCTCCCGTCGCCGCCAGGGCGTTGCGGCCCGCGTCCCAGGCAGCCGTCGCGGCGCTCTTGTCGCCCTTGGAGTCCGCGATCCGGCCGTCGAACCAGAACTGCAGGGCTGCGGCACAGTCCCTGCCCCCGAGCAGAGGCGCCCGGATGGCCTCGATCAGGGCCCGTTCGGAGCTGTGGACGGTTTCGGGCGACTGCCAGTCGAAGCCCTCGAGGCCGGCCCGTACCGTGCTGTCCGCCGCCGCCCCGGCGACCCCTCCCGTCAGCCACAGGCACAGCACCAGCCCCGTCTGGCGCACCGGCCTCACGGCGGGCTTCCCCCCGGCGCCGCTGCCGGGGCTGCCGTCGGTGCCAGGGCGGCCTCGGCGAACGCGGTGACCTCGTTCAGAACCAGGTCGGACTCGTAGTATTCCAGTTGGCCCCAGAAAGGCTTGTCGCGCACGACCGAGGCCCGTCCGGGCGACGCCGACTGGGCGCGTTTGGCCAGGGGCTTCCAGGCCGGCGGCATGGCGGGCGAGCCCGAGACGCGCAGGAGCTGCACCGGGCAGTCGCTGCGCACCTGGGCCAGGCGGTCGCTCAGCACTTCGGGCTGCAGGCCCCCGGCCAGCCCTGGGCCGACCTCAAAGCCACCGAAGTCGACCGTTTCGCCCCGACGCCAGCGGGCGCTGCTCTCCTCCTCGCCGGCGGGTCCCCCGGAGACGGCCTGTTTGATGCGTTGGCGGCGCTCCAGGTCGCGGAGGCACTCCTCGCCCGAGAGGATCGGCTCCACCAGCGTCACCGCGGCCGCGTCGCAGCGGCTGGCCGCGTGCAGGGCCGCGAAGGCGCCGAAGCGCACCCCTATGGCCAGCCAGCGGCCGGCGGCACCGCGGTGCCGCAGGAAGGCGGAGGCGGCCTCGGCTTCGTGGAGCCAGTCGGCCCAGGTGGCCATGGCCTGGCCCCCGGTGCTCTCGCCGGAGCCGCTGTGGTCGAAGCGGTACGTGACGAGACCCCGTTCCGCCAGGGCCCGCGCCAAGCGTACCATCATCCGGAGGGCGCTTTTCTTCTCCTCCCCGAAGGCGTCAAAGAGCACAACCCCCGCACGGACCGGGGTGGCTGGCGTGAACAACGTGCCGTAGAGGGCCTGGTCGCCGACCCTCAGGTACCCGCTTGTCTGGGATTGTGCCATAGGGTGCGTACCATAGCACGGTGCCCGGGCAAATGCGGGTGCGTCGGCGCGGGGTCCAGTCCCGTATCACCGGGAGGAGGCCTGATGCCGGCGCACGGCCCGTTCGGGGCGCCGAGGCCGAACCTGGGCCCATCGGACCCGCCGGGTGGCGACGGGCTGCTTGGTGGCGCCGGCCAGCCGTCGCCTCAGGGGTATGGGCAGGGAGTTGCGCCCGCTGGCACTAGCTGCCTCGGACGCTGAGGCGCTTGATGATGTCGGCGGCCGTATCGATGCGGTCCGTGATGGACTCCAGGGCTTCGGCCAGGTTGTAGTGCAGCAGGAGGTCTGCCGCCTCCATCTTGGCCCGCAACACGGCCGCGATGAGGAGGCGCTTCTGGTCATCGGCTTCGTGCTCGCCGCGCTCGACGGTTTCGCAGCAGATCAGCGCCTGAGCCGCGTTGTTGTGGACGGAGGCGTGGATGGCCTGGCGCAGGGCGTCGGCAGAGCGGACGATGATCTGCACGCCGACGGTGATGTTGCGCAGGATCTCCTCGGCCGGGCGGTTTTCGATGAAGGCCAGGAGCCGAGCCGCCTTGTTGGTGGTGTCGGCGATCTTGTCCAGGGCCGTGGCAAAGCGCAGCAGGTCTTCCCGGTCCGGGGGCAGCAGCAAGCCCTTGGACAGCTCCTGGATCATCAGCCAGAGCAACCTGTCGGCGGCGCGCTCGCTCTCCTTGACCTTCTCGATGGCCACGGTCTTGGCGTTGAGGTCGCCATCGAGGAAGGCCTTGACCGCCTCCCCCAGGAAGGCCACCGTCTTGCAGGTTTCGTCAATGTGCCGTTCAGCCTGCTGCATGACGCTGCGGCCCTCTTCCATGCCCAGCCACTCGAGGATGTTGCCCTTCACGGCGAACTCCCTTCGGTTAGAGGGTCGTGGCGACCCAGGTGACCGCCTTGCAGCAGGCGAAACTGAGAACGCCGGCGATGACCGGCGTCGCCAGCCAGCAGAAAGCAATCTCGCGCAGGATCTTCACATTGACCATGCGGACGCCCTGTACCAGGCCGACACCGAAGATCGCACCCACGATCGAGTGGCTGGTGGAGACCGGGACCCCCATCAGCGTATAGAGATGGACATTGACGGCGCTGGCGAGTTGCGCTGCGAAGGCCATGAGCGGCAGCAGGTGGGCGATGCCTGAGCCGATGGTCTCGATGACTTTGTAGCCCCAGGTCATGATGCCCAGCACGATGGCGGCGCCGCCGAGGATGACGCTGGTGTATCCGGGCAGGATGCCGGCTCCCTGCAGGACGCCCGTGGCGTTGGCCACGTCGTTGGCGCCCCACGAGTAGGCGACGTAGCAGCCGCTGGCGATGATCAGGAGGGTCAGCGTCCGACGGGCGTAGCGCTCGGGTACCAGCCGCGGGTAGAGCCAGCGCAGGACCGCGTACATCACGTACCCCAGAAGAGCAGCGCCCACGGGGGTGGCCAGCCAGCACACGAAAATGCCCCGCAGGACACGCCAGTGGATGTCGCAGTGGAGGGCCAGTCCGGCTCCCGCCACCGCCCCGACGACGGAGTGGCTGGTGGAGATGGGCATCTTCCAGTAGGTCGCCAGCGCCACCCATAGGCAGGACGCGAAGGTTGCCACGAGCGCGATGCGCGTGCCCTGGCCTCCCCGGGCGGGGTCGGCCGCCAGGGCGGTCAGGTCGACGATGCCCTTGCCGACCGTCTTGGAGACGTAGCTGCCTTGCAGGGCGGCCCCGATGAAGCCGAACACGGAGATCAGCACGATGGCCTGGCGCAGGGTCAGGACCCGGGCCCCCACGGCGGTCCCCATGGAGTTCGCCGCGTCGTTGGCCCCGATGGACCAGCCCATGCCGACGGCCATGAGGACCGTCACCCCGACCAGTATGGCATCCATAGGCGCAGGGGCATTCCTTGGCGAACCGGCCTCCCTCCCCGGGGGGTTTCTCGCGCAACGGCCCTCGGCGAGCCCTGCCGGGCCCCCAAGGCGTCTGCCCCGCGGGGTCCTCCGGGAGCCGTGCTGCGCCCCGCTTTCCCTCCGAACGCTGCCAATCTAGCGCCAGCGGGCGTGAGTTGCTACCCGTAGCCCTGAGGTGACGGCCGGCCGCCGCCGCGGGAGGATGAGCGCTCGGCCGTGGGGGCTCGCGAAGCTCCGCCTCAGACCGCCAGGAGCTCCCAGCGGTCTGGAGGCCGGGACCTCCGCATCCCGGCGGCGGGTTGCGGGGAACCCGCCCTCCAGGCTTTCCCGGCGTGGCCGGGAACTTGCCTCAACGGCGCAGAGGCTGCCCCATCAAGCGCAACGATGCACGGCCTGGGGCTTCGGAGCCTTGTCCAGCCACCCGGCGGGCGATGGCCTCGGCCTCCATGCCGCTGCAGGCGATGGTGACATCCGCATACCGCCGGTACAGCGGCAGGCGCTCGGCATGGACCTGCTCGACGGTTTGTCCCGGGGGCCCCGCGATGCCGCGCACCGGGAAATCGCTTAGCCGCTGCCGCAGGATCTCCAGCGGCACGTCCAGGAAGACGACGCGCCCAAGCGCGCGCAGGTGCGCCATAGCGCTGGAGCTGTAGACCGCACTGCCGCCCGTGGCCACCACCACCTGCCGGTGCCGCAGCCCCAGGATGACCTGCTCCTCGATGCGCCGCAACTCGAGGTAGCCCGCCCGGTCCAGGGTCTGCTGCAGAGACTCGCCGGTGCGCACCTGGATGAGCACATCCGTGTCGACGAAGTCCATGACGGCGTACTTCGCCACCAGGACGCCGATGGTGCTCTTGCCGGCGCCGGGCATGCCGATGAGGACCAGGGATGGTGCCATGGGGGTGGGTTTCGGGTTTCGGATTTCGGATCTCGGGTATCGGATTTCGGGTATCGGGTTTCGGGTTTCGGGGTTGGTGCTTCGCCTCTTGCCGCGCTCGTTTGCCGCCGGGCCACGAACTCGTGTCTCCTAACGTAATTCTCACCGTGCCTTTTTGCGGTATGGCGGTGAGGCGGCTACCTTTGCAGACGGTGGGTGTCGCGGACGGGCCCCAGGGGCAGGTCTCGGCAGGCAAGGGTCAGCACCGGCACGGCGCAGCGGGAGTGACGACCATGGCGACAGCAGCGAAGGCGACAACGGCGAAGGTGTGGGTGGGCTTCGACCTGGGCGGCACCAAGATGCAGGCCAGGGCGTTTGATGATCGCCTCAAGGAGATTGGCGAGGGGAAGCGCTGCAAGACCAAGGGTGCCGAGGGGATGAAGGCGGGTCTGCGCCGGATGGTGGAGACCATCGAGGCCCTGCTGCAGGACGTCGGTGTTGCCAGGGAGCGGGTCGCCGGCGTTGGCGTGGGCTGTCCCGGGCCGCTGGACCTGGATGCCGGGGTGATTCTGTATGCCCCCAACCTGGGCTGGAAGAACGCTCCCGTGCGCAAAGTGCTGGAGAAGGCCTTTGGCTGCCCGGCGGCCATTGTCAACGACGTGGATTCGGGGACGTACGGCGAGTACCTGCTGGGGTCGGGGAAGGGGTCCCGCTGCCTGCTCGGCGTGTTTCCCGGCACGGGTATCGGTGGGGGGTGCGTCTACGAAGGGAAGATCCTGCGCGGCCGCACCTGCAGCGTGATGGAGATCGGGCACATGCAGGTGCAGCCCGGCGGGCCCCTCTGCGGCTGCGGCCGGACGGGCTGCCTGGAGGCCCTGGCCAGCCGGCTGGCCATTGCCTCAGCGGCGGTTGCGGCGGCACACCGTGGCGAGGCCCCGTACCTCTTCAAGGTAGCGGGTACGGACCTGGGGGAGGTGCGCAGCAAGGTCCTGGCCGACGCCATCCGGGCCGGCGATACGGCCGTGGAGCGGATCGTGCGCCAGGCGGCGCGCTGGGTCGGGGTGGCGGTGGGCAATGCGGTGAACCTGTTGGGCCCGGACACGGTGGTTCTCGGCGGTGGCCTGGTGGAGGCCATGCCGGAGATCTTCCTGGCGGAGACCACGGCGAGCGCCCAGGCCCGCGCCATGCCCTCGTTCGAAGGGACCTTCAAGGTGGTGGCCGCGGAACTCGGGGACAATGCCACCGTCAAGGGCGCCGCCGGGTGGGCCAGGGAGACGCTGCGCGACCGGCGCTGAGCGGTGGCGTGAGGGTAGGCACCATGGCGGATCCGGTGCGGCAGTTGGCGGTGGTCGATGTCGGCACCACGGCCATTCGGCTGGCTGTGGCTGAGATCGGACTGGACGGGGTCCCGCGCATCCTCGAACAGCCGCGCCAGAACGTGACCCTGGGCGACGATGTATTCACCCGCGGCGAGATCGCCCCGCGCACCATCGAGACCTGTGCCGCTGGCGTGCGCCAGTTCATCCGGCGCCTGGAGGAGTACGGCATCCCCCTGGACCCCGAGCATGTCCGGGTAGTGGCCACCAGCGCTGTGCGCGAGGCCGCCAATCGCGACACCTTCGTCGACCGCATGTACGTCGCCACCGGCCTGGAGGTCCAGGTCATCGAGGAGGCCGAGCTCAGCCGCTACACCTACCTGAGTGTACAGCCCTTCCGGCGCAGCCCGCTGTTTGCTCCGGGGCTGGTGACGCTGGTGGTTGAGGTGGGTGGCGGCAGCACCGAGGTACTGGCCCTGCGGGATGGCAAGGTCAGCTTCACCCAGGAGCACCGGCTGGGTGCCCTGCGGCTCTGGCAGCTACGGGAGGCCGGGGGGCTGTCGGTCCATGGCCGGCGGGAGGTGATGGAGGCTCACATCCAGCGGTTCACCGACCTGCTCGCGGGCTGTTTTGCCGGCGAGACGCTCCCGCCCCTGCGAGTCCTGGCCATGGGCGGCGACGCCCGTTTCGCGGCCTCGCGGTTGCGGCCGGGCTGGGAGGCACGGCGGCTGGTGGCCCTGCCGGTGGGGCGCGTGGCGGCGCTGGCCGAGGACGTGCTGCGGCAGTCCGAGGACGACTTGGTGCGGCGCTACGCGCTGAGCTATGTCGAGGCCGAGACCCTGGGCGCGGCGCTGCGCACGTATGTCAGTCTGGCCGGGGCCTGGCGGCTGCGGCACCTCTACGTGACCACCGTGAGCATGCGCGATGGGGTCCTCGCCGACATGGCCGGCCCGGCCGAGGGCGATGACGTCTTTGCCGAGCAGATTCGCAATGCGGCCGTCGTCCTGGGTGAGAAGTACCACGGTGACATGCCCCATGCGCGTTACGTGGCCAGCGCCAGTCTGCAGGTGTACGACGCCCTGACCGACCGCCACCGTCTGCCCCTGCGGAACCGCCTCATCCTGGAGGTGGCGGCCCTGCTGCACGAGGCCGGCATGTTCGTGAGTACCCGCAGTCACCATAAGCACAGCATGTACCTCATCCACAATAGTGACATCTTCGGTCTCACGGCCTGGGACAAGGAGCTTGCGGGCCTGGTGGCGCGCTATCACCGTCGTTCGCACCCCCTGATGGCCCACGAGATCTATGGGACCCTGCCCCATGACCGCCGGCTGACGGTCTGCAAGCTGGCGGCCATTCTGCGCGTCGCCGATGCCTTGGATCGCAGCCACTCGCGCCGCGTCCGCGTCCAGCGCGTCGAGATCACCGACCGGGAGTTGCGGCTGCTCGTCGCCGGGGTTGCCGACCCCGCTGTCGAGAGACTGGCGCTGGAACAGAAGGCCGGGCTGCTGGCCGACGTCTACGGGTTGCGGGTCGTCCTGTGCCCTGTGCAGGGCTGAGGGAGCGCCGGTCATGCGTGGCCAGGAACGATACCTCAACCGCGAACTGAGTTGGCTGGAGTTCAACCAGCGCGTGCTGGATGAGGCCTGCTGCCCGCAGACGCCCCTCTTGGAGCGGGCCAAGTTCCTGGCCATCACCGCCTCCAACCTCGACGAGTTCTTCATGGTCCGGGTGGGGAGCCTGAGGTCCGCCTTGGAGCAGGGGTTGCCCTTCCCGGATCCCTCCGGCCTCTCCCTGCGGGCGCAGGTGAGCTGCGTCGAGGCGCGGGTTCGGGCCATGGTGGCGGCGCAGTACCGCTGCCTGGGGCAGGATCTGGAACCGGCCCTGCGGACCCATGGCATCGTGCGCCTGCGCCCCGAGTCGCTGGCGGTGGCCGACCGGGAGTACCTGGAGGGCTACTTCCGGCAGCGCATCGAGCCGGTCGTCTCGCCCGCGGCGGTGGGGGGTCACCGGCGCATGCCCCTGGTGCGTAACCTGGGGCTGAACCTGGCGGTACGGTTGCGGCCCAACCGGGAGGCCCGTCGCGGGCATCGCCTGGCCATCCTGCCCGTCGACACGTCCGTGGAACGCCTGGCCGTGATCCAGGGCGACGCCGGCCTGCGCTTCATGCTGGTCGAGGACCTCGTGCGGCTTTTCGGGCACCGCCTCTTCGCCGGCGAGCGCATCGCGGAGTGCGTCGCCTTCCGCATCGCCCGCAATGCCGATATGGCGGTGGACGAGGACGGCGACGTCGATCTGCTCGCCGGCATGGCCCGCGTCCTGAAGGAGCGTCGGCGCGGCGGGTGTGTGCGGCTCGAGATCGAGGCCGGTGCGTCGGCCCTGGTTCGCAGTTACCTCAAACGCCAGTTCAACGTGGATGAGCACGATCTCTACGAGATACGCGGGCCGTTGGACCTGACCCTGCTGCATGGACTGAACGCGGCCAAGGGCTGCGATGACCTGCGCTACCCGCCCTGGCCGCCCGTGGTGCCGCCTGGCATCGACCTCGGCCGCAGCATGCTCGAGCAGATTGCCCGCGGGGATATCCTGTTGCTGCATCCATTCGAGAGCTTCGAGCCGGTGGCGCGACTGGTGGAGGAGGCCGCCGAGGACCCTGCCGTGCTGGCCATCAAGATGACCCTCTACCGCATGAGCCGGGAGAGCCGTGTGGTCCAGGCGCTAGGGCGGGCGGCGCTCGGCGGGAAGTACGTGACCGCCCTGGTGGAGCTCCGGGCGCGCTTCGACGAGGCGCGCAACATCCGCTGGGCGCGGGAACTGGAGGAGGACGGGGTCCAGGTCATCCACGGCGTGCGCGGCCTGAAGACCCACGCCAAGATCTGCCTGATCGTGCGCCGGGAAGCCACCGGCATCGTGCGCTACCTGCACTTCGGCACCGGCAACTACAACGAGACGACCGCCCGGCAGTACACCGACATCAGCCTCCTGACCTGCAACGAGGTACTCGGACGCGATGCCACCGCCTTCTTCAACGCCGTCACGGGCTACTCGGTGGAGCGCAACCTCCAGGCCCTGGCCATGGCCCCCTCCGGGCTGCGGAACCGGCTTCTGGAACTGATCCAGGACGAGGTCGTCCGGTGCCAGGCTGGGCAGCGGGCGCGCATCACGGCCAAGATGAACTCCCTGGTGGACAGCAGTCTCATTGATGCCCTCTACACGGCCTCCCAGGCAGGGGTGCGCATCCGGCTGAACGTCCGGGGCATCTGCTGTCTACGGCCGGGAGTGCCCGGGTTGAGCGCGAACATCCGTGTGGTCAGCATCGTTGACCGCTACCTGGAGCATAGCCGCGTGTTCTACTTCGCCCATGGCGGTGAGGACCTGGTGTTCATCTCCAGTGCCGACTGGATGCCGCGCAACCTCGACCGGCGCGTGGAGTTGCTGATCCCCGTGAGCGACGCGGGATTGCGCCGGCGCCTGATCCATCTGCTCGAGGTCTGTTGTGGCGACCCGGTGAAGGGCCGCGATATCCTCGCCACCGGCGCCTACCGCCAGCGCCCCGCCGACCCCGACTCGCCGGCGTCCGTCGCCAGCCAGGAACAGCTCTGGCGCGAGGCGCTCGAGCCCCAGCGGGATGGCCTGCAGCATCAGCGTGCCGCCTTTGCGCCCCTGGCTTCGGCATCCCGGACAGAGCCTGCCCCCGCCCGCGGGACCGTGCCCCATGAGCGCTGAGATGGGCTGGTAGCGCCTGGCGCTGCCCCTGCCGGTTGCGCCCGCGCGAGACGCGCCGGGAGCGACCCCAATCCAGTGTCCGCGTGTCCGCCGCGCCGGCCAGCCCCGAAGGCGGGCCGAATGGACTATGCTATAGTATCGCGTCGTGCTTCGGGTACCTGGGCGACGGTCGTACCCGGGGGATGCGCCTCCGCGAGAGGGAACGCCCACGACGCTGCAGCGGCAGGCTCGGCGGTCACAGCCAGCATGGAGGACGGACGATGAACAAGAAGACCATCCGTGACGTGGACCTCAAGGCCAGGCGCGTGCTGATGCGCGTCGACTTCAACGTCCCCATCGAGAACGGGGTGATCACGGACGACACTCGCGTACAGGCCTCGCTGCCAACCCTGCGCTACTGTCTGGACCACGGCGCCGCGCTGGTCCTCATGAGCCACCTGGGCCGCCCCAAGGGCAAGGGCTACGAGGCCGAGTTCAGCCTCAAGCCGGTGGCGGACCACCTTGCCAAGGTTCTCGGCCATCCGGTGCAGTTCGCCCCTGATTGCCTGAAGGCCGAAGCCGCCGTGGCGGCGCTGAAGCCGGGTGGCGTGCTGATGCTGGAGAACACGCGTTTCTACAAGGAAGAGGAAGGCAGCGTCAAGCAGGCCGAAGGCATGAGCGACGACGAGTACAAGCGGAAGAAGGCGGACATGAAGGAGAAGCAGAAGGCCATGGCGCAGAAACTGGCCGCCTATGGCGACCTGTTTGTCAACGACGCCTTCGGCTCGGCCCACCGCGCCCATGCGTCCACCGCCGTCGTCTGCAAGTTCACGAAGCTGAGTGTCGCGGGCCTGCTGATGGAGAAGGAGATCGACTACCTGGGCAGCGCCGTGGAAGCGCCCAAGAAGCCCTTTGTGGCGGTCATCGGCGGCGCCAAGGTTTCCGGCAAGCTCGAGGTCCTGCAGAACCTGATGAAGAAGGTGGACGCCATCCTCATCGGCGGCGGCATGGCCTATACCTTCCTCAAGGCGCAGGGGCACCAGGTTGGCAAGTCCCTGGTCGAGAACGAGTTGCAGCATACCGCCAAGGATACGATGGCGGCGGCCGCCAAGGCCGGGGTGAGGATCCTCCTCCCGGTCGACAACATCATCGCCGACGCCTTCGATGCCGCCGCCAACACCCGCGTCGTCGGCAACGAGGTCCCGGCCGAGTGGATGGCCTTGGATATCGGCCCCGAGACGGTGACGCTCTATGCGGCGGAGATCGCCAAGGCCAAGACCGTGGTCTGGAACGGCCCCATGGGCTGCTTCGAGATGGCGCCGTTCGCCGGGGGTACCCTGGGCGTGTGCAAGGCCATTGCCGCCAGCGGCGCCGTCAGCATCATCGGCGGCGGCGACAGCGTGTCGGCCGTCAACCAGAGCGGCCTGGCCGACAAGATGACCCACATCTCCACCGGCGGCGGCGCGTCGCTGGAGTTCCTTGAAGGCAAGGCCCTCCCCGGGGTCGTGGCCCTGAGCGACCGCTGAGGCGGCCCGGCGGAAAACCAGCCGCGCCCGGGTCCGAGCACCCGGGCGCGAAGGCGGAGACCCTGAGATGGCACGGACCAAGCTGATTGCCGGCAACTGGAAGATGAACAGGACCGTGGCGGAGGCCATCGCCCTGACCAAAGCCCTCACCGCGTGTGCGGCCGAGATGAGGGGCGTGGACGTGGTCGTGTGCCCGCCGTTCACGAGCTTGGCGGCGGTGGCCCAGGCGGTGGCCGGCACGCCGGTCCGCGTCGGGGCCCAGAACGTCCACTGGGCTGCCAGCGGCGCCTTCACTGGGGAAGTCTCGGCGGCGATGCTGGCCGAGGTGCCGGTGAGCCATGTCATCATCGGCCACAGTGAGCGCCGGCAGTACTTCGGCGAGACCGACGAGACGGTCAACAAGCGTCTCCTGGCGGCCCTGGGAGCCGGTCTGACCCCGATCGTCTGCGTCGGGGAGCTACTGGCACAGCGCCAGGGCGGCCAGACCGAGGCCGTGGTCTCGGCGCAGGTGGCCAAGGGGCTGGCCGGTCTCAGTGCCCAGCAACTCGGGGCTACGGTCATTGCCTACGAGCCCGTGTGGGCTATCGGCACCGGCCTCACGGCCACTCCGGCCCAGGCCCAGGAGGTCCACGCCCTGATCCGTGGGCTGCTGCGCCGGAGCCACGGCGCCGTGGCGGAGGCAGTGCGCATCCTCTACGGCGGCAGCATGAAGGCGGCCAATGCCCGGGAGTTGCTGCAACAGCCCGATATCGACGGTGGCCTGATTGGCGGCGCCAGCCTGGTGGCGGACGGCTTCATGGGCATCATCCGGAACGCCTGACCGACGACCCACAGCCGGCGCGCCGGGTGGGCGGGCCGTGCGAGATCCTGCGCCGGCGGCGATGCGGTTCTCTGCGTCGCCGCCGGTGCTGTTCTGTTGACGCCTGGCGTGCCCGAAGATATGGTGACCAGACGGGCTCGGCGCATGCCCTGGCCACGGGTGCGGCCGCCCCAGCGCGAGATGGCGCGGCGGCACGGGAAAGAGAACCCCGGGTTCTGTGGCCCGGAACGGGAACCTGCTGGGATACGCGATGTCCAATCCCTCGTCAAGCGAAGAAGACCGCCTGCTGATCGAGCGGTTCAAGAGCGGCGATGCAACTGCCTTTGACATGCTGGTCGACAAGTACTCGGGCCGTGCCTACCAGATCGCGTATGGCATTCTGGGCAGCCGGCAGGACGCCGAGGAGGTTGCCCAGGACGTCTTCATAAGGATCTTCAGGGCCCTGCCGAAGTTCCGCGGCGATTCGGAGTTCACCACGTGGATGTACCGGATCGCTATGAACCTGGCCCGCAACAAATACCGCTGGAACAAGAGCCGCGGCAGTCAGCGCAGTGTCAGTATCGATGCGCCGCTGGATGGCAGTGACGAGTCGGATGGCCGGAAGCTGGATGTGGTGGAAGGCCGATTGTCGCCCGACGAAAAGGCATCCCTGGACGAACTGGAAGTCCAGGCGCTGAGAGAGCTTGGCAATCTCCCCGAGTTATACCGGCAGGCGTTAGCCCTGCGGAATGTCGACGAACTCAGTTACGAGGACATCGCAGACCTTCTCGGGTGCAAGCTGGGTACCATCAAGTCACGGATTGCCCGGGCCCGGGACGAACTGAGGAAAAGGCTTGGACTATGAGGAACGCGGCCACTGCGCAGGGGTGCCCCAGCAGCGATGATCTCAGCGCCTTCGTCGACGGTACGACTCCAGAAGAGCTCGCCATCCACATCGAGTCCTGCGGGCGTTGCCAGCGCCAGGTCAAAGCCCTGCGCCTGATTGATGCGGTGATCCATCGCCGCCTCGCCCCGCCGGATGGACTGGCAGTCCGAGTCCGCGCCCGAGTCCGGGACCAGGCCGGGCGAGAGCCGTCCGCGGCTGCCGGATGGTGGGTGTCGCCCGTCCTGCGCCTGGCCGCAGTGCTGATGGTCACCACCGCCGCACTGGCGGTGCTGGTCCACGTGCTGAACCAGCGCTCCAACTCCATGCCGACGGTGGCCGCGCAGGCAGGCGTCGGAGCCCCTGAGGTCGTGCAGGCGGCCCCTGCCGCCGGGCTGGGGTCCGACCCGGAGGTGGAGTATGTGAAGGGCACGATGCGTCCCGCCAGCACGGACCGCCGCGGCCGGGCCGCAGGCACTCCGAGCGATCTCCCCGCCGAGGTCCGGCATGTCTGGACCGTGGCCGACGCGGACGGCGAGCGCGCTTACCTGACCTCGCTCCTGCCGCAGGGCGCCTACGAGGTCAGCAGCCAGGAGGACGGCAACACCGTTTTCACCGTGGTTCTGCCGGACCGGGAGCTCCAGAAGCTGGTGGACCGCCTGCACGACCACCGGTGGCAACTCGCCTCCTACCAACTGCCGCAGCCCGGCAGCGGGTCCACCGTGGCTCTGCGCGGCCAGGCTGTGCGCTACATCCTGACGCTGGTGAATGCCGACGCGCCAGCACCGCCCTGAGCCACCCCGCTGGAGCGACTTGGCTGAGCCCTCTGCCGCGCGTGGTGGCCTGCGAGAGCCGGTACTGCCTGCGGTTGGTGACGCCACATCTCCACGGTTGCGACACGTTCCCGGCCAAGCCGGGAACGCCTGGAGGGCGGGTTCTCCGTAACCCGCCACCGGGATGCGGAGAGCCCGGCCTCCAGACCGCTGGGAGCTCTTGGCGGTTTGAGGCGGAGCCTCACTGGTGTGGTGGCCCCGAAGTCCCCCGTATGCCACCGACTGGAGCGCGCGCGTCCGCGCGTTCCATCGTGGAGCACTCACCGCGGAGGATGCGTGTTCCGTGCGCAACGGCGATGATGCTGTCTCATGACCATCCATGCGTTGTGGAGCATCATCGCGGTCGGTCTGGACACCGCGTGCGCAGCACGCCCAGGCAGAGCAGCACCGAGTCGTAGCGCGTAGCCGCAACCGCACCGACGGCGTGACACCCCACGCTGGGTCGCGGCCAGATGCTGCGTTGCTGTTCAAGCCGTTTACGGGCCACCCCACTCCCAGGCGCGGGGTGGCTCAGCCGCGGACCTTGCGGCTCAGCAGGTTGATCTCGCGCTGGAACTCCGGGTCCGCCGCCAGGCGCTCGCGGACGGTCTGTTCAGCGTGGAGCACCGTGGCGTGGTTCCGGTGGAAGTAGTCGCCGATGGCCGGCGAGGAGTAGCTCGTCATCTCCCGGCACAGGTACATGGCCACCTGACGCGGCCAGGCGATGTTCTGCGGCCTGCGGGCGCCCACCATGTCGGCCAGCCGGATGTCGTAGAAGTCTGCCACCGTGCGCTGGATGTGCTCGACGCTCAGCAGAGTGGGCGCTTCCTCGTCCAGCATGTGGCCCAGCACCTCCTCGGCCTTGGCTGGGTCCAGCGTGGTGCCGGTCACCGAACCATAGGACACCAGGCGCAGCAACGCGCCCTCGAGGCGGCGGACGTTGCGGCGGATGCGGCTGGCGACCAGGAAGAGGACGTTGTCGGGCAGCTTGATGGAGTGGTCATCCTGCTTGCGCCTGAGGATGGCAATCCGCGTCTCCAGATCGGGCTGGGAGATGTCGGTCGTCAGGCCCCACTCGAAACGTGACACCAGTCGCTTCTCCACCCCGTCGATATCGTGCGGCGGACGGTCGGAGGCCAGCACGATCTGCTTGTGGCCATGGTAGAGGGCGTTGAAGGTGTGGAAGAACTCTTCCTGGAAGCGCTCTTTGCCGGCGAAGAACTGCACGTCGTCGATGAGCAGCAGGTCCACCCGGCGGAAGCGCGTACGGAATTCCGCCATGGCCCCCGTCCGAATGGCCTCGATGAACTCGTTGGCGAACTCCTCGCTGGAGCGGTACACGATCTTGGCGTCGGGCCGTTTCCTCAGCAGTTCCAGGGCTGTCGCCTGCAGCAGGTGCGTCTTGCCCAGTCCGGTGGGGCTGTGGATGAACAGGGGGTTGTAGGCGGTACCGGGCGCAGCGGCCACGGCGACGCACGCCGCATGCGCGAACCGGCTGTTCTCCCCGACGACGAAGGTAGCGAAGGAGAAGCGCCGGGTCATATCGGTCAGTTCCGGCTGCACGGGGCCGGCTGCCGGGCGTCGCCGGGAGCGTGTCGAGGCTGGCCGAGCGGGCGGCGGCGGCGTGGCAGCGGTGGGGTCTGACGGCGGCGTGGCAGGGGCGGCTGCCGGGGGGGGCTGGGCGGGCTCCTGGGGGACCTCGTGGCCGGCCTCAAACACCACCGCGAGGCCCTCGTTGCCGCTCGCCTGCCGCAGCGCCTGCTCGATCAGGTCCCGGTAGTTGCAGTTGAGCCAGTCGCTGAAGATGCCGCAGGAGACCCCGAGGACCGCCCGGGAGTCCTCCTGCCGCACCGGCACGATCCCCGCGATCCAGCGGTTGAAGGTGTCCTCGTTGAGGGTCTCTTTCAGACGTTGTCGGGCCGTCTGCCAGATATCCGAAAACTGGGCTGTCATTATCGTAAACCAGGGGGTGTCAGGGACAACAAACCACCCTGCCGCTGAAGAGCGGCCTCCTGTGCTGGATTGGTCAGGATTACAGAAGGAAACTTAACGAAAGGCCGCCCTGTTCGCAAGCCTTCCGCCGCCGTTTTTCGGGTCGCGTGCGGACGATTCTCCGTAAGTGCCTGTGGTTATCTTCACGCGCGTTGTCGACGATACCGTAACACAAACGCCAAGAATGTGTTAAGATACACCTAGCAGGTCCCATCAAGGGGCTCCTGGAGAGGCTGCTGCGAGGGCGTGCGGGAGGGGGCCTAGAGAAGGCCCTTGCGCTGCAGTCCCTGGTAGTACTCCTGCTCGATCAGGTCCGCCATCCGGCGCCAGCAGAACTGGCTGCGGACGCGTTCCCGACCGGCCTCTCCCAGGCGTCGTCGGAGGGAGGCGTCCTGGAGGAGCCCGATGACGGCCGTGGCGACTCCGGGTCCGTCCCCGGGGGCGCACAGCCGTCCGGTCACGCCGTCGACGACGACCTCGGGGGTCCCGTCCAGGGCGAACGCCACCGCGGGGACTCCGGCGGCCAGGGCCTGGACCACGGCGCGTGGGAGGCCTTCGCGGAGGGAGAGGTGCACCAGCACGTCCATGAGGGCGGTGTACCGGCACACCTGGGCTGGCGGCACCAATCCCGCGAAGACCACACGCTGCGCCAGGCCCATCGCCGCGGCGCGCTGTGCGAGCGCTTCCCGCAGCGTGCCATCGCCCACCAGCAGGAAGTGCACCTCCGGCACGGCGGCCGCGATAGCCGGGGCCGCGTCCAGCAGGCAGGAGTGGCCCTTGAGGTCGAACAAGCGCGCGATTTTTCCGACCACCGGGGCGCGTTCCGGGATGCCCAGGGCACGGCGGAGGGCAGGGTCCGGCCGCGCTGCCAGGAAGGCCTCGATGTCCATGCCGCTGTAGACGACGCGGTACATCTCCGCCGGAGCCACGCGGGCTGCGACGCACTGGTCGACCATGGCCTGGGCGACCGCCAGGATCCGGTCACAGTGCCGCGCGGCCCAGCGCTCGGCCCGGACGTACAGTGCGTTGCGCCAGCGCGACTGGTAGGGGTGGAAGGCTTGGCCGTGCACGGTGTGGAGCACCAGCGGGACCCCCGCGTGACGTGCCGCCAGCCGCCCCAGGATGCCGGCCTTCGAGGAGTGCGTGTGCACCACATCAAAGCGCTCGCGCGCAAACAGCCGCTTCAGCGCGACGTAGGCGCGGAGGTCCTGCAGGGGGTTGATCTCGCGCACCAGGGCTGGGACTTCGGCAAGGGTCATGCCCGGCGCGCTTTCGGCGGCCAGCAGGGCACCTTCCGGGCCTGGGGAGGGGCCGGTTACGAGCATGACCCGATGGCCCCGGTCGACATGACCCCGGGCCGTCAGCAGAGTGTTCTCCTGCGCGCCGCCCATGATCATGCGGGTGATGACGTGACAGGTGTTCAGAGGGCGTCCATGCACAGCGGGCCTCCGGTGGCCGACGGCACCTGGGCCGGGCCATTCGGTACGGACGCTTGGAACATAGGTGTCCAAGCGGAGCGCCGCCACGCCGGCCCTGGGCGGTGCCGGCGGCAGATTCCGCGGCCCGTTCGCTCCCTCACGGTCGCGGCTCTGCCAGAAGCCTGATCCGAGCCGCGCGCGTGAGCAAGCGGACCCAGTCCAGTGACCGCGTACCCCGGTCACCCCAGGGCTTTCCTGAGATCGCGCCGCCCATCCGCTGCCCTTGGACCGCCCGGTGTCCCGCGGTCGCGGGAGCACTGGCCGCGGGGGCGTTCGCCCCTGGGGCTGCGGCCGGTCCTGCCATGCTCTACGGCTGACGTCCGCGTGGCATGAGCAAGCCCTGCCGCCGCCTGCGTCCGAAGGTGCGGGCGGTGGTCCCGTGGGCGGGAACGCGCCAAGGGGCCCTCGCGCCGCGGAGGCGTCGCACTCCCGGCGCCCGATGGGCGGCCTGGGCGTCGGTACCGCGCGCCCGGTTGACCGATTGACAGAGGAGGAACTCCGGGGCATTGTACGGTTTAGTGTTCCCATGGTCGCATGCACAGGGAGGTCCCGGAACGCCCCCGCGTTTGGCTGTTTCGTCGACCCTATTCCGAGCGGAGAGGAGACTCGCATGAACCCCGCCTCTTTGCGGCAGAACTCCCGCGGCGTACTCCTGAAGGGCGTGCTGGCGGCGATGGTGGCCGGGGGTTTGGCCGCCTGGGCCTTGCCCGACACCCTGCAGTACCAGGGCTACCTCACCGACGCCGGGGGCGCCCCGGTCACCGGGGTCGTCCGTATCGTCTTTCGCCTGTATAGCCAGGCCCAACCGGGGACCCGGGAGGCGGCTCTGTGGGAAGAGGACCATGCCGCGGTCGCGGTCACCGACGGCCGCTTCGCCGAGAGCCTCGGTTCTCTGACCTCTTTTGCCGGGGCTGGCGTCACGTTCGACGAGGGGCTCTTCCTGGAGTTGGAGATCGGCAACGAACGGTTGCAGCCACGCGTTGCGCTCCAGTCTGTGCCCTATGCGCTGAAGGCAGCCGGCGTCGTTCCCGAGGGTGTGACCGCGCCGATGCTGGGGGCCGCCGCCGTCACGGCCGGCAAGGTCGATGTGTCCCTGGCTGGGGACGGCCTGGCGCTGAGTGCGACGGGGGCTCTGCGGGTAGCCACGGGCGGCATCACCGCGGAGTTGCTGGCCGAGGGAAGCGTTTCGGACCGTCACGTGGCCGCTGCCGCCGCGATCTCGCCGGCCAAGATCGCCGGCACCGCGGCCACGCTGGCAGGGGTAGAGGTCCTGACGGGGAAGACCCTGGACGCCGACCTGAACCATCTCCTGGACATCGACCTGGACGAGTTCCGCCCCGGGGTGGTGCTGACAGACCTCTCGCCGGCGGCGAGCGAGAAGACTCTCTCCGGCGGCGCGGAGTCGCTGGCCACGGCCGCCGCCATTGTGCAGTTCGTCGAGGAGTCGCTGGCTAGCCAGGACAGCCTCGGCGAGTTGACGGACGTCGTGTTGGCAGGGGTCGCTCCCGGGAGCGTCCTGGTGGCCGATAGCCTGGGCCGGTGGACGAACCGGGTGGTCAGCGGCGACGTGAGCCTGCAGTCTGGCGGCGCGATGACCATCCAGCCCGATGCGGTGGCCTTGGGGACCGACACCACCGGGGCCTATGTCTCGATCCTGACGGCGGGTGCGGGCCTCAGCGGGGACGGCGCCGGTGAGGGCAGCGCGCCGACGCTGTCGGTGAACGTGGATGGCAGCACGCTGGTGATCGTGGGAGACGTGTTGAGCGTGGGGACTCTGAGCGGCAGCCGGCTGCACGATGGCTCCGTGACCAACGCCAAGCTGGCCGAGGATGGCCTGACGGTGACCGCGGGCACCGGCCTGACCGGCGGCGGCCCGGTGGCGTTGGGCGGCGTGGTGGCGGTCAGCGTGGCCGACGATGGCATCGGGGCCCGGCAGGTGGCGCCTGGGACGGATGTCTCGGGGAAGGGCTTCCGGGCGGCCTCGGCGGCCAGCGCCGACTGGGCCACGGACGCCGACGCGGTGGACGGTGCCGGTCTGGACGACTCCTCGTCGGGGGCCGCGGATGCCCTGTGGTCGTCGCAGAGGATCAAGGAGTACGTCGATGGCCTGGTCCTGGGCCTGGACTGGCAGGACAGCGTGGCCCAGGTGGCGCCGGCGGTGCCGGTCGCCCCGGCGCCGGGTCTGCGGGTGATCGCGGGCCCCGGGGTCCCCGGCTGGACCCCTGGGAGCCTCTACGAGTTCAGCGGGACGGCGTGGGCCGAGACGGCGCCCAACGAGGGCTTTGCGGTCTGGGTCGAGAACGAGGACCGGGACTACGTCTACACCGGCGCCGAGTGGGTGCCTCTGAGTTCGACGCAGGAGCACAACCTGCTCAAGGGACTGCAGGGGGGAGACGTGGCGGCGGCCGAGTACTACCACCTGAGCGCGGTGCTGCACGGCGCTCTCACGGGCCTGGACGGTGCGCGGCTGGTGGGCACGGACGAGGGGGGGTTGCCGCGGTCCGCGGACCTGACGGCCTGGCTGGCGGGGACCGCCGACCAGGTGCTGGTGGCCGCGGATGGCCGGGGTGGCGCGACGCTGTCGTTGCCGCAGGACCTCGCGCCGGCGTCGAACCCGGAGTTTGCGGGCCTGTCTCTGGGCAGCGGCGGGCTTGACCTGGCGGGCTACCTGGTGACGGCCATCAGCGACGACGTGACGCTGGCCGGTA
>Ga0172371_10004225_pt1 | contig 21861 bp, 13 predicted proteins | sample Lak12m_FD_114543 | JGI IMG/M metagenome (GOLD analysis project Ga0172371, IMG submission 114543) | Freshwater microbial communities from Kabuno Bay, South-Kivu, Congo - kab_022012_12m | ecosystem: Environmental > Aquatic > Freshwater > Lake | place: Democratic Republic of the Congo: South-Kivu...
AATCTGGAACTGGTAACCACCGCCCACATCCCTTTGATCCAGGATTACCTGAATCGTTTCCCACGCCGGAATTGCGACTATACCGTAACCAACATCCTCGCCTGGGGCAAGATATACCGCAATCACCTGCTGATCTGGAAAAACAGCCTGGTGATCTTCAATCCCAAATATCAATATATCTGTTTTCCGGTGGGAACCGGGTTTGCGCCAGCAGACCTGAAGGAACTGGTATTGCTGTTCCGTTCCGAATATCCGGAAGCCGAGTTGATCCTTATCCCGGAGGACTATTACGCGCAGCATCCCGAGCTGGACAACTGGTTCAGCCTGCAGGATGACCGGGCTTGGGCTGATTATATTTACGAGATCGACCGGCTGGTGCAGTTATCAGGCAAAAAGCTGGCAAAGAAGAAGAACCTGGTTTCGCAGTTCAGGCGAGCCTATCCGGATTACAACGTGCTGCCGGTGACCAAAGATAAGTTCGATGTATTGCTGAAGTTTACGCACAAGTGGCGGCGTGAACGCAGTGCGGATGGCATCTATCTGATGACGGAGATCAAAGCCATCGAGAACACCCTGGAAATGTGGGACGAACTGCCTGCGGAAGGGGTGATAATCTGTTTGCACAATAGGATAGCGGCATTTTCGATCTTTTCGCACCAAACCTCGGAGATGGTAACGGAGCATTTCGAGAAGTTCGATCCGGACAAAAAGGGTGCGGCACAGCTTATCAATTGGGAAACAGCGCGTTATCTACAGGGACGCTACAAATATATTAACCGCGAGCAGGATTTGGGTTTGGAAGGTCTCAGGCAGGCAAAGCTGTCCTACGAGCCTTGCCGCCTGGAAAAGTTCTATTACACCAAGTTACTCTGAGTCAGTTAGTTCAGGGGTGAATTCCCGATGCTGGCGGGGATGCAGGAAGGCATAGGCGATAAGCGATAAAACCAGCCACATCAGTAGAAATCCGCTAATCCTACCTATCCGGGGTCGCTGGATTAACTGCAAGAGAATGAACTGGTAATTGCGCTGCTGATATTTCTGGATCACCGGTGTAAACACTGAATCGGGGGTAACTTCATTTACTTTGGAGAGCAGGGTGAGCAGCTCCAGATGTTCGCTGCGTGGGTTAAGCCCCAGATATTTATCTTCCAGCCAGCCTTTGTGCTCCAGTTCAGGAAGCTGGTTTTGAACCGCTTTCACACCGCGGGCAAACAGGTCGGTGGCAGTGCTGTCGCCCACCATTTTGCTGTATTTCCCCAGGCAGATCAGGGTGTTGAACATCCCATTCAGCGAGTAGGCGTCTTTGCCATAGTCCCAAAACCACAGTCCACCATCCGGCAGAGCGCTGCTCAAACCATGCTGTCCGGGCTTCAGGCTGTGCAGCAGAAAACGGGCTTTCTGAAAGATGACCGGGTCATGCAGGTGTCCGGAGCGCTCAGCGATCGCCAGCATTGCTCCCGCCTGTGTGGAAGCGCCATACCAGGGTTGTTTTTGCTTTGCCCGGGGAAAGCTGTAGGGTTGCGGAACCAGTCCGGTGGAATCCCGATGTTCGATCAGCCAGTTGCTCAGGTTCAAAAAGGCGTTCAGCCGGTCTGGATCGATGCGCGTCTGGTAAAAACGGACAGCTTCGGAAGCGATCAACTGAGGTTCATAAACCTTTCCCACTCCAGGCAGATAGCGCATGGGAACACCCTGTGCGTCCTGGAGTTGCACTTCCTGAAAGCTGTGTCCGGTAACGCTGAAACAGAGTTTTGACCAGAGTTCAGCCACTTTCGGTTCGGAAAGCTGCCAGATCAGGGTGGTAAAGAAAAGACCCACCAACAAATTGAAAACAATGATCTTAGGGTGTTTCATAGGTTCCTTCTTTTAACGCTGAGGCTGAGAACGAAGAGCAGCGCTTCAAACAGCACGATCGTAGCGCCAGTGGGGAGATTGAATTGGAAACTGAGGTAAAACCCTATCAGGGCAGACATTAGCGCTATCACCACCGACAAGGCGATCGCCCGGGACAGCCTTCTAACCAGATTGAAGGCAATGGCGGCGGGCAGGATAAGCTGAGCCGTAACCAGGATAATTCCCGCGCTTTTCAGGTTGATCACGATGTTTGCCGCCAGAAGCAGCATGAACATGCGGTTCACAGGATTGATCCGGATGCGGAACACGCGGGAGATCTCGGCATTGTAAGTAAGGTAGAACAACTCTTTGTAAAAGGCGGAAACAAAGATGATATTCAGCAGAGCGAGAACGCCCAAAGCCCAGATCTCACCTCTGGTCACCAGCAGCACATTGCCAAAAAGGTAGCTGGTGAGGTCGAAACTGTAGTTTTTGGAGACCGAGATCAGGATGATGCCCAGTGCCATGCTGACGGACAAAAAGATGCTTATCGTATTGGTTTCCTGCAGTTTGTGCTTACGGGCAAGCCAGGAGATCGCCAGGGCGATCAGCATCACAAAGATCAGGGTGGTAAAGGTGAGATTCAGTCCGCTCAAAATGGCGATGGCAATTCCGGCGAAGGCAATGTGCGACAAGGCTTCGCCCATATAGGATATCTTGCGCAGGGTTACATAGGGAGCGAAGATCGCCAGGCTGAGCCCCGAAAGCAGCGCTCCCAAGAGGGCATTTAGCATAAAGCCGTAGGTCAGCATGGCTTAGTAGTCCTTTTCGATGATGCGCATGCTGTCGCCAAAGGTTTTGTGAATGATCTGCGCATCCACCAGTTCCATGCTGTTGTGGCAGTGCAGATAGCGGTTCAGGCACACCAGAAAGCTGCAATATTCGGACAGGGTATTAAGGTCGTGGGAAATGGTGATGATGGTCTGTCCGGCTTCGTTCAGGGTTTTCAGCAGGGCAAAAAAGCTCTCCACGCTGGGGCGGTCGAGGCTGGCTTCCGGTTCGTCCAAAATCAGATAGGGGCTTTTTCCCGCCAAAGCCCGCGCCAGCAGCACCCTTTGAAATTCCCCTCCGGAAAGCGATCCGATGCGTTTTCCCGCCAGATGCAGGATTCCGGTTTGGCTAAGTGCCTGTCTGGCTTCCTCTTTGTGATTGGCTCTGAATCTGGCTCCCAGCGGCAATTTTCCGGCAAGTCCCATCAGCACAATGTCCAGGGCGGTGGCAGGAAACGAACGGTCAAATTCCTCATGTTGGGGCAGATAGCCAAAAGTATTGTCCTTCAGCCATTCCGCCTGGGCTTTGCCGTCGATCTCGATGGAACCTTCCTGCCTTTCCAGCAAACCCAGGATCAGCTTGATCAGAGTGGATTTTCCCGCCCCGTTAGGACCGATGATGGCTACGAACTCGCCATCGTTCAGGGTGAGATTGATGTTCTCCAGAATGCTTTTTCCGCTGATCCGGTATTGCAGGTTGCTGATCTTGATCATTTACGGGTGAAGCCCTGTTTCATGTTATCCCAGTTGTTGCGGATCAACTCAGCCAGGGTAGTGGCTTTGCCGTCGCTGCCCAGGGGATCGAGGGTCAGCAGCTTCAGTCTGAATTCCCGTGCCAGCACTTCACCGGCTTTGCGGTTCATCTGCGGTTCCAGGAAGATGGCTTTGATCTGGTGGGTCTGGATCAGTTTTCCCAGTTCGCTAAGTTCTTTGGGGGTAGGCTCTTTGCCGGGGGAAGCCTGAACCCAGCCGAGGTTTTTCACCCCGGAAAACTGGCAGAAATAGCCAAAGCTGTTGTGATAGGTAACAATGGCAGGTTGCACGTAGTCCGCTTTTTCGCTTTGGATCTGGTCGGACAGCGAATTCAGCTCCTTGGATATCTGTTCGGCATTGTGCTGAAACAGCAGAGCGGAATTCGGAAAGCGGACGGAGAGTTCCTTCGTCACCATTTCGGTCAGCCGGCTCATGAGCTGCGGAGAAGTCCACAGATGCGGATCCTGTCCGTGATGGTGCTCCTCTTCCCCGGTTGCGGTGACGGGCTCTTCCGCATGTTCATCCGGGCTTGGCTCGGACAGCGGAATCACGTCTTTCAGCAGAGCGGCGGCTTCCACGGTTATGGAGCTGCGGGTTGCCAGATTCTTGTCCAGATTGGCTTCCAGCCCCAGTCCGTTGGCAAGGATGAAGGCGGCTTTGCCGAAGGCTTCCAGATTGGAAGGTCCGGGCGACCAGGTGTGCGGCGAAGCGCCGGCAGGGATGATGCACTGGACTTCGAATTCGGAACCCGCCAGCTGTTTCAGCAACAGCTCATAGGGGTGAATCGTCGCCAGCAGCAGCGGCTTTTCCTGCTTTTGCGGTTTGGCGCAGGACAACATTAGCAGCAAACCAAGCAGCAACAAGCATTTGAACAATTTCATAAGCACCTCGGCGAATCCTTCCCTGCCGGCATTGCGCTGTCATTACGCAGTCATTGCGCACAAAATCCGTATTGAATGCGCAATGCCAACGCAAAACCAGCAGGGAGGAAGCAAGTTTATTCCATGTTTTTAAGTAGTGAGGTAAGCAGGCGGACTCCCACCCCGGTAGCTCCGTAGCCGTTGATGCCGCTTTCTTTGTCTTTCAGGGCGGTGCCGGCGATGTCGATGTGCAGCCAGGGTTTGTCCTGCACGAATTCCCGCAGGAACAGACCGGCGGTAATGGCTCCCGCAAAAGGTGCGCCGGTGTTTTTGAGGTCGGCGATTTCGGATTTCAGCAGTTCCGAATAGTCGTCGTAGGCGGGAAGCTGCCAGATCAGTTCGCCGGTGAAGGCGGCGGCACTTTTCAGCTGTTCCAGCCAGAGCTCATTATTGGTGAGGACTGCCGAAAAGCTGGTTCCCAGGGCTGCCACAGCTGCTCCGGTGAGGGTGGCGATATCCAGGATGCGGTCGGCATGTTCCTTTTCGAGGGCAAAATGAATGGCGTCGCAAAGGGTGAGGCGACCTTCGGCGTCGGTATTGATCACTTCGATGGTTTTGCCGCTCATGGAGGTGATGATGTCGCCGGCTCGGTAAGCGTCACCCGAGATCATGTTCTCGCAGGCTGCCACGATGCCCACCACGTTTACTTTCAGATGCATGGAGGCGATTGCGCTCATGGCACCGATCACGGCGGCAGCTCCGCCCATGTCGTTTTTCATGTTCACCATGCCCTGCGGGGTTTTAATGCAATATCCGCCGCTGTCGTAGGTCAAGCCTTTGCCGATCAGTCCGATGGTGTCGGTGTGGCGGTCGGGATTGCCATTGTAGCGCATAATGATCAGTTTGGGTTCCCGCGCCGAGCCTCTGCAGACTGCCAGAAAGGCGTCCATTTTCATGCGTTTCAGCTTGTCGTAGGAATATATCTCGAGGGAAAAGCCATAGTGCAGGGAAGCCTTTTTCGCCGTTTCCGCCAGGGTTTCCGGGGTAAGCACGTTGGCGGGTTCATTCACCATGTCCCTCGCCAGATTGGTGGCTTCGGCATAGATCCTGCCTTCCAGAATGCCACGGTTCAGATGCCGGGTGTTCTTGGTGTTCAGAATGTAATGCAGTGATTCGATCTCGGTGCCGTTCGTGTCTTTGCTGTGATATTTATCGAAACGGTAAGAGGTTAACAGCGCGGTTTCTGCCAGCACGTGTCCAAACGCCACGTCATTCACAGGACCGATGAAGCCGGGGAACAGATAAAGCTGCTTTGCCTTCATTTTGCCAGCCTGACGCAAAGCCAGGGCAAAGAGGGTGCGCAGCTTGTCCGGAGTGAGGTTTTCCTTGGCTCCGGCACCCAGCAGGATAACGTTCTGCCGGTGTCCAGCCACGATCTGGGTGAAAGCCTTCACGGATTTGTAAGCGAAATTGTAATCTTCCGATTTTACGAAGACCTCCAGCTGGGGAACGATCTGCGGTGGCAGGTATTCGATCGCCTCCACCTTGCCGTTCTCTTCCTGCATAAGGATCAGGGTGTCGAGATGCTCAGGCAATTTGCGGATAACATCAATCTTCATAATTGACTCCTTACTATATTTTATTGTTTTAAAAATCCTCAGTCAAACTTAAGTAGTATTGGGGTTTGGAGATCCAGGACAGATCGGTTTGCCAGGTAACGTCCAGCTTCAGGACAAAATAGCCCAGATTCAGCCGCGGACCGAAGCCGTAGCCCAGCTTGATGTCCTGCAGCCTGCCTTGGTTCATACCGCGGAAACGGTCGTTATCGTCCCAAACGCTGCCAGCATCGGCAAAAATGCTACCTCTGATGTTGCCCAGGGCTATTGGCACAGGGAATGCCATGGCGATATAATCGAAGAAGGGGAAACGCAGTTCCATGCTGCCCAAAACTTTCTTTTTACCGTCCAATTCCTCATCCAGAGCCCGAACTCCATAATAGCCGTGCAGGTCAAAGCGATCAGGTCTTTTTCCTGTGCTGATTGCGGCATTCAGTCTGGCAGCCAGGCTGTAACGCCGGCTGAAAAAAGTATAACTGCGCAGATCGAGATAGTTGGTAAGGTAATCCAGCTCATGTCTGGCAAAGCTCTTGCGGATCTGATAGAAGGCTCTCCAGCCTACCAAAGGTCCTGTGGAACCGGAAAGCGAATTGTCGTGGATAAGGCTTAAACCCGGAGCATAGACAGTGTCGGTATAGCTCAATAGATCCTCTGTCCAAATCTCTTGATCGATATTCTGCGGCTTGATTCCGTCCTGAATCAACTCTGCGGAATAAACTTGATTGTCAAATTCCACCCTGAAAAAACGGCTGAAGGGGTAGCGGACAATGCAATAGAGGCCGGTTTGCCTTTCCCTGATGCGCTTGTAAACATAGATAGGGTCATCGTAATCGCGATAGATGTAGTCATCAAAAAAATTAAAAACGCTAAGCCCATAATCTGCCCTGCGTTTCAGATACAGGTATGAGAGCAGGATATTGCTGTCCTTGATCTTGCCGGTAATGCCCAGGCTGATGCCAATGCCGTGATTGCCCATCAGGTCGCTTAAACCAAGCTCCACACTGCCCACCGTGCCGCTGGAGGAGGAATATGCCAAGCCGCCCCACAGGCTGTCCAGGGCGAATCTGGTTTTGTATTTCTGCACCGCCGGAAGGGTGGTGATGCTGTCCGGCTTGTCGTCCCAACCGCTGTCGGCAAATAGACGCAGCGAATCCTCATAACTGTATTCAAATTCCAGAAAGCTGTGGCGGCGGGGATCAACAGCCCGGTTAGGATTCCGGCGTTTGTGTGCGGTTCGGGGTTGTTTGCCGTAGTAGTACAGCTGGCTGAGGTCAACCCCGGCGATCAGATCGTCGCTGCGGGAAAAGGCTCCCGGCAGGGCATAGTCCTGCCAGATAAGGTTTTGCAGAGGATTGTCGTCAAAGTAGATATCCCAGGCTCCGTCAAAGTAATCTGCCATCACCAGGGACAGCCCATCGGCACTGATATCGCCATTGAACACTCCGCCCATCGTAGTGGGCAGATCGGCATGCTTGCCATTTATCAGATCCACTATTTCATAGTTGGCTACCATGTCCCGATAGGAAACGAAAGCCAGTTTTGTACCGTCGTCCACCCACACAGGTCGCAGGCAATTATAGTCCTGCGCGGTGATCTGAGTTTTGGAAAGGGTTTCCAGATCGAGGGTGAACACATCCGTGCCCAGATCGGCAAACAGTCCGTAGGGATTTGCCTTTTTGGGGATATGCCGTTCGCTGTCGAAAGCGATCTGCTTGCCAGTGGGGGAGAAACGCGGATGTGCATCGTTGTAGCAGTCATTGGTCAAGCGGCTGAGCTGCTGCGTTTCCAGATCGTAAATAAAGAGATCGGTCTGCATACCCTGCTGTGCGGAAAGCACCAAACGCCTGCCTTCGGGGGATACGTCCACTTCGTAAATGGCATCCAGCGAGGGAATGGAAATGGATTGCACGAGCTTCTTTTTGTTCACGTCCAAAATCTGGATGCGGTCGCCGGCGGCAGCTTTGGCGGCAAAGGCTACTCTTTGGTTGTCCGGAAACCAGCTTAAAGTGGAACGCAGATAATAGAATTCTTCGCTTTGAGAGGTCTTTTCGCCGCGGTAGATCAGGTGGGGTTTGGCAAGTCCCTGGGTTCCCGCCAGCCAAACGCTGTAGCGTGCTCCGGCATTGGAATAATATACAAAGCGGCTGCCATCCGGCGAAAAACGGGGTGAAAAATTGAAGTAGGAGCCGTCCTTTTTGTGAAAAGTGCGCTGTTCATAGCGTTCGCTGGGGATGCCATGCGAATTGATCAGCGGAAAATAGTCGCGCTTCAGCTGATAGTTCCAGCGTGTTTCGAGGTCTTTGAATTCCATGCCAAAGACCTTTTTGGTGGCGTCATCGAGATTGGGGGAGCCCTTTACGGCAAAGAAATATTCCGAAACCTTGTCCCTGCCCCAGACGTCGGCGATGTATTTGAGAAAGCTTTCACCCAGGCGATATGCCAGATAACCGTCCGCTTGCTGCAGCTTGCCGATATCGTCATTGATCACCATGTCCATGATGAACATGTTGTTATAGGCGTCCTCACCGCCTACGGAAAGATATTCGGGCAAACCCTCGGAAAACCAGAAGGGAAAGGAAGTGGGACGCAGGGAATTCAAAGCGCCGATCAGACGGTTGTCCATGGCGTTCAGATAGGCATGAGTAAGCTCATGCGCCAAAAGCTCTTCCAAAGAGGCATAGCTGCCATCGAAAGGAATCACCACGCGGTTGCGCAGGCTTTCGGTGAAGCCCCCCACGCCTTCGGAGAGCAGGGGATAAACGATATTGGTGCTCTGGAATTCGCTCTTGGTGGCATAACAGATGATGGGGATTCGACTGGAAAGCGGAACTTTGAATTCTGCTTTTATATAATAGTATATCTGCTCCGCCATCAGCGACACGGTTTTGCCGAACTGATCCTCCCCCTTTGGAAAATAAAGGTCGAAGTGCATGGTTTGAATCACGGAAAAATCCTGCAGTTTGGCGTTTACCTTGTTCTGTCCGAACGTATAGGCGTATCCTGCTCCACATAACAAACTAAGCAACAGGAAAATAAGGACGGTTCTTTTCATGTGGTTCCTAAAAGAGACTGAATTTTACGTATTTTTTGGGGTTGGCTTTGATGTCCTTCAACAGGGCGTCCAGATTGTCCACCGAAGCGCTGAGCCGGTCATAAAGCTGTTTGTCGGTAAGCAGTTTTCCGGCGGTTCCCTCGCCGCTGTTCAGGGCTTTGGCGGTGGTCTGCAGATTGGCGGAAAGGGTTTGCAGGCTGTCCAGGGTGCTGTTTATCCGCTGGATGGTCGCCGGACTTTCCGCCAGGGTGTTTTTCAGCGGACTGCGGTTCTCCGCCACAAGGTTGTCCAGATTGGCGGTAAGTTTGTCCACAGTATTGATGGTCTGGTTCAGTTCAGTCATCAGGTCAGCGGCTTTGGTTTCGGTGTTGCGCACCGCCAGCTCAGCCGTTCCGAGGAGGTGAGTGGAACTGTCCATGATCCCTCCCGGCTGTTTCAACTGCTGCAAAGTGGCTTGCATATCCTGCAGGATGGAGGTTGCTTTGGAAACCAGATTCATCACGCCTTCGGGGGTGTCGCCTTGCTGTGTGAGTGAAAGATTCAGTGGCTTATTGCCTTGTCCCTGAATTATTTGCAGCGTTTTTCCGCCCATCAGGCTGCTATCCGAAACCAGGAAGCGGCTGCCTTCCTTCAATACTATTTCCGAAGAGATTCTGGCGGTGGTGATCACCTGCTCGCCTTTGGCTGCGATGCTCTTTACCCTGCCGACTTCCATGCCGCGGAACATCACTTTATCGCCGATCTCCAGTCCCATCACATCAGTGAAGGCGATGCTGATCTCGTGTTGTTTTTTCAGGTTCAGGGTGCCATTCAGCCATAGGTAGCCCAGGATAAATACCAGGAGGATAGCTATCGTCCAGATGCCTGTTTTGATCTGGATGCGGCGCAGTTTGGGATAAAATTGTTTCATACTCAGGTTTTCAGCTGCTTCTTTTCTGCGGCGGGGAAAAGGACGTTATTCAGGATCAGACGGTAGCCGGGGGAGTTTTTATGCAGATCGAGGATGGTTTCGGGATCGCCTACCTTGTGCTGGTAATCTTCCGGATCGTGACCGCCGTAAAAGGTGAAAGTTCCTTTGCCGATATTGCCATGAATGTATTTAACTTCATTCTGTCCAGGCACTTCCGCCAGGACGATCACGCTTTTCTTTACCTTATCTTTGAAAAAGGAAGTGGTTTGCCCTAAAAAACCATCGATCACGTTCGTATGGCATTGGGTTAGCATGGTCGGTACCGGATCGTATTTCGCCGAAAAGTCGAAAAGCTGGAAATAATCAGCTTCGGCGCCTCTTAAACGGGAGTAGTCGCTGGCATCTATGTCGGAAAATTCGTATTCGTAGGGATTGGGATGGATGGTGAAATTCTCGAAGGCGAAGGTGCGGGAAAAATCCAGTTTGCTTTGATACTGAGGGTCTATGCCGTCACCGTCGATGGCGCTGTCCACAATGTCCACATCTTTGGCGGCAAGGGCGATGTCGTAGGTGTCCGTGGCGGCGCACATGGCGAACATAAATCCGCCGTTGATCACGTAATTGCGTATCTTTTCGGCTACGGCATGCTTCAACTGCCACACTTTGGCATAGCCGTGTTTGGCTGCCATGGCTTCATTCACCCGCACGTCGTTCTGATACCAGGGCATATTGCGGTAGGAACCGTAGAACTTGCCATACTGACCGGTGAAATCCTCGTGATGCAAGTGTAGCCAGTCATATTCGTTCAGTTTGCCTTCCAGCACCTCATCGTCCCACAGCCGGTCGTATTCTATTTCGGCATAGTCCAGCGCCAAAGTAACCGCATCGTCCCAGGGAAGGGCATTGGGCGGAATGTAAACCGCTATCTTGGGTTCTTTTTCCAGGGTGATGCTCTCCATGTTGCTGGCTTGGATCTCGCTGTAAATGGATGCCACTTCGCCTGAACCGATCAGCTCGTAGCTAACTCCCCGGATGTTGCACAAAGCAGTGAGGGCATCGGAATCAGGGAACAAGAAGGAACCGCCGCGGAAATTCAGCAGCCATTTTCCCACCAGATGGTCTTTCAAGCCGGCAAAGGCGATGCCGTAAGCCTTCAGATGGTTGCTCTGGGTGTTGTCCATCGGGATCAGCAGTTCGGCATTCAGGGGCATAGCGATCCCTATAAGCAAAACTGCCATCAGCCAAAGCTGCGTGCTAAATCTCCCCACAACACACTTTTGCATCGTCTTCAGCAAGTCTTTTTCCTCCCTGCTCAGCCGCAAAACGCCAACTGAGCCAATTTTGGGTCATTTTCCTTTGGCAGGCTCATGCGTGTCAAGACAAATCTCAAAAAGGGGGTGAAATGGCGAAATAGCGAAGTGGCGAAGTGGTAAATTGGTAAAATGGTAAGTAGATTTCCACTTTTTCTCTTTTTCTCTTTATCTCTTTGTTAACTAATGAACTCTGCTTCTCTCTTCTATCTTCTGCCTTTACTCTGTTTTGAAAAGAAAATGATGCGGGATCGGCATCCCGCATACTTGGGCAGCATTGGCATGCTATACTACAAGAAAAAACGGCAAATTGGCAATCGCCGGTACATAACAAAAACGCCGGAGGGTATCCGGCGTTTCAGGTTATTTCTCAAGGCGTTATGAGCTATTACAAAGGCTTTTTGCAGCCTATACTTAGTTTATTTACTCGCTGATGGCGGCAATGGCAGCAGCCAATCGGGCGATCGGCACACGATAGGGTGAACAACTAACGTAGTTCATGCCAACAGTATGGCAGAAGGCTACGCTGCTGGGTTCGCCGCCGTGTTCGCCGCAGATTCCGACCTTCAGATTGGGGCGGGTGCTGCGTCCGCGTTCGGTTCCCATTTTCACCAATTGTCCCACTCCTTCCTGATCCAGAATCTGGAAGGGATCGTTTTTCAGCAGGTTCTTACGCAGGTAGATGGGCAGGAAAACTCCGGCGTCGTCGCGGGAATAGCCAAAGGTCATCTGGGTAAGGTCGTTGGTGCCAAAGCTGAAGAATTCGGCACGTTTGGCGATCTTATCCGCTACCAGAGCGGCACGTGGGATTTCGATCATGGTTCCCACGAGGTATTCCACCTTGTCATGCTTTTCGTTAAATACCTGCTCGGCAACCCTGCGGATAATGTCTTCCTGCATTTCGAATTCGGCAGGGGTTCCGATCAGCGGGATCATGATTTCGGGCAGCACAGTGATGCCGCGGGATTTCACTGCCAGGGCAGCTTCAATGATGGCTCGGGCTTGCATTTCGGTGATTTCGGGATAGGTATTGCCGAGGCGGCAGCCACGGTGTCCTAGCATGGGATTGAATTCATGCAGGGCTTCCACACGCTGTTTCACCTTTTCCAGGCTTAGTCCAAGCTCATCGGCGATTTCCTTTTGGGCAGCTTCCTCATGAGGCACGAACTCATGCAGGGGCGGGTCTAAGAGACGCACCGTTACGGGGAATCCATTCATGGCGGTGAAGATGCCTTCAAAGTCCGCACGCTGGATGGGCAGCAGTTTGTCCAGGGCAAGGCGGCGTCCGGCTTCGTCGTCGGCGAGGATCATTTCGCGCATGGCTTTGATGCGGTCGCCTTCGAAAAACATGTGTTCGGTGCGGCAAAGTCCGATTCCCTGAGCGCCAAAGCTGCGGGCAACCGAGGCATCCTTGGGGGTGTCGGCATTGGTGCGCACTTTCATGCGGGTATATTTGTCGGCGAGCTGCATGATGGCGGCAAAGTCGCCGCTGAGTTCCGGATCCTGAGTCTCGATCTTGCCTTCCAATATCTGACCCGTTGAGCCATTCAGGGAAATCCAGTCGCCTTCTTTATAAACAATGTTGTTCACGGTCATGGTTCTGGCTTTGTAGTCTATCTGCAAAGCTCCAGCGCCTGAAACGCAGCATTTTCCCATGCCGCGAGCCACAACTGCGGCGTGAGAGGTCATTCCGCCACGAGCAGTCAAAATGCCTTTGGCTACGTTCATGCCGCGCAGGTCTTCGGGAGAGGTTTCGATGCGCACCAGGATCACTTTCTTGCTTTGGGCAGCCCAGGCTTCGGCATCATCGGCAAAGAACACTATCTGTCCTGTGGCAGCGCCGGGGGAAGCGGGAAGTCCATTGGCGATAACTTTCGCTCCGGCAAGACCTTCTTTGGTGAATACAGGGTGTAAAAGTTCGTCCAGTTTGGCGGGTTCAAGACGCTTCAGAGCAGTCTTTTCGTCGATCATGCCTTCGCGCAGCATGTCCATGGCGATCTTCACCATGGCAGCGCCGGTGCGTTTACCGTTACGGGTTTGCAGCATCCACAGCTTGCCGTCCTGAATGGTGAATTCGATGTCCTGCATATCGCTGGCATGTTTTTCCAGCTTTTCCTGGATATCGTAAAGTTCCTGATAGGTAGCGGGCATGGCTTCTTCCAAAGAGGGGTATTTGGCTTGGCGATCCGCTTCGCTGACGTTTGCAAGCTTTGCCCAGCGTTGCGAGCCGATCTTAGTGATCTGCTGCGGGGTGCGGATTCCGGCAACCACGTCTTCGCCCTGAGCGTTGATCAGGTATTCACCGTTAAACAGGTCTTCGCCGGTTGCGGCATCGCGGGTAAAGGCAACGCCGGTGGCGCTGGTAAGCCCCATATTGCCAAAAACCATTGCCTGAACGTTCACCGCGGTTCCCCATTCATCGGGGATGTTATTCAACTGACGGTAGAAAATGGCACGGTCGTTACCCCAGCTATCAAAAACGGCAAACACGGCTCCCCAAAGCTGTTCCCAGGGATCATCGGGGAAGTCTTTGCCGGTATTGTCTTTAACGGCTTTTTTGAACAGTACTACCAGCTGTTTCAGGTCGTCGGCGGTAAGGTCGAGGTCGTTGGAAATGCCTTTTTCCTCTTTCATATTGTGAATGATCACTTCAAAGGGGTCTTGCGCCTCTTTGCTGACGGGCTTCAGACCGAGCACCACATCGCCATACATCTGCACGAAGCGGCGATAGCTGTCCCAGGCGAAGCGTTCGTTATTGGTTTTCTTGATCACGCCCTGCACGGCAGAGTCATTCATACCCAGGTTCAGGATGGTGTCCATCATGCCGGGCATGGAAGCTCTGGCACCGCTGCGAACTGAAACCAGCAGCGGATTTTCATTGGAACCGAACTGCATATTCATAATACTTTCCACATGCTTAACCGCGGTTTTCACATCTTCGGTCAGCAGTTCACGCAGCTTTGGTGCACCCAGGGTGTTATATTCGGTGCAGGCTTCGGTGGTGATCGTAAATCCGGGGGGAACCGGAACGCCAATCAGATTCATCTCGGCAAGGTTGGCACCTTTTCCGCCGAGGAGGTTTTTCATCTCTGCCTTACCTTCGGCTTTGCCGTTGCCGAAGAGGTAAACACGTTTAATTGCAGTCATTTATCCTCCATGATTGCTTAGATATTATAATTTTCTCTTAGTAAGCCACTCTTCTGAAAAGGGGGATTCTGTCAATGGCTTTCTGATTTTATTTGGTTCTGAGCGGAGATGGTCAGAGGAAAACAGGGGTTATAAAAACGCAGATACATTGTAGTATAGGATACCAATCCGGCGCAAACTAACTGATTTTAAGCAACACAGAGATGAGCTTGGGGTTTTTTCTTTTCAACACAGAGAAAAGCGGAGTTTTGCAGAGAAAAGCAGAGGTTATTATTTAACAAAGAGTTAAAGAGGAAAAGAGGGAAAAGAGGGAAAAGAGGGAAAAGAGGGAAAAGAGAGTAATATTTAACCATTTTACTACTTCGCCACTTCACTATTTCACCATTTCACCATTCAAGTCAGGAGTCATTTCTACCGCAACTATCTTCAACTATACCAATATGTTGAATGGCAGAAAGGACTCATGCGTCCCCAGCAGAAATAAGTATCCGCCATGAGTCCTTTTCATCGCTTAAGATTGTGGCTAACTTGATGATAACTATGACGAAAATGACTCCTGACTGTCCCTTTGTTTCACTTTTTCACTTTTTCACCTTTCCACCAACCTTCCAACCTTCCACCCACCCCCATCCCATCCTATAAACATAGGATAGGTAAAAGATGGGTAAAAGATGGGATGGCAGGAATCCGCCTCATTCTCACCCTTTGATCCCTCCGTTCCCCAGGGCGAGGGAAACACAGGCTGACACAGCATTGCGAGCTTGGAATCCTGTTTCACTTTTTCACTTTTCCACCTTTTTACCAACCTCTCGACTTCTCGACCCCTCGACCTCCCAACTTCCCAACCTTTGGAAAAAAAACTTTACAGAATCCGGCAGCTAAAGAGTATTGTAATCTATCGTAAAAACGAGAAGAATAGAATAGATAAAGCAAGATAAGGAAAAGCTATGAAGAAGTTTTTGATCCTGTTCTTTGCGCTGTTCTGTCTGTCCATTTTGCTTGCCAAGGTGGACTTGAACACCGCAACGCTGGCAGAGCTGAAACAGCTGCCAATTACGGAACAACAAGCCAAGGACATCTATGATTTCCGGCAGTACGTAAAGATTTTCTCCAACATTTACGATCTGCGGGAAATCCCGTCCATTGACCAGCCCACGCTTGACCGGCTGAAACCCCTGGTGGTGGTTTCCCTTTATGTGGAAACCGACGAGGTGGCGCTCAGACGTGATGAGATCAAGGATCTGCTGGAGAGGTTGGATAGCAATGAAGGCGCTTCCGAAGGCATGGCGGACGTTTGGGAAGATTATTTGATGACCCCCCAGAACGTCAACCGCATGCACATGGATGACTTCATGAGTCTGCCCAACGTTTCCGGCATAGATGCCGTGGCGATCCTGAAACGCACCGCCCAGGGCGATACCATCGCCGATACCCGCGATCTGCGCAACACCACAGGATTGTCGCACTATGGCTATACCAACCTGCGCAGCTACGTGTATTACAAGGAGCCACCGATTAAAAACCGTTTGCTGTGGGATGCCAGTTTGCAGTATTACACCCGCTATTTTGAGGAAGGTCAGTATGACATGCTGCACGAAAGCTTTCTGCGCAACGATTACAATGCCCTCGGCGTAGTGGTTCCCCACCTGAAAAACCTGTCCTACTGGGGCTATTTCGGCTTGGATGAGATCGATCCGGACATTATGCTGAAGGCTCGTCTGCGCTATGGCAACAACTATAAGATCGGACTGATGAATTACAGCGGAAAAAGCGAAACCAGCCTGCTGCAAGCCAATGCCAAGGACTTTTTACAGGATTCAAAGTGGTATGCAGGCTATGAGAACGATGCCTTCCCGCTGGGGAATAATTCCCGCCTGAAGCTTTATCTGGGCAATTACCGCGCCACCTACGGCGAAGGGCTGGTGATGGAAAACACCGATTATTACAGCGCCCGCAAGACCGGCTTTGGCTTCAGTAAACGCATTCTGGGGATCACTCCCGATCTGTCCCGCACTCAGGAATTTGCCCTGCGCGGCGTGGCGGCGGAATATTCGCATCCGCTGTTCGGGATTACCGGCTTCGTATCCCAGGATCAGAAGGACGCCATCGCCTACGTTGATCCCAACGGCAATACCGTTAAACGCGATGAACTGGGACACGACGTATATACCGACGCAAGCGGAAATCAGTATTATCTGGATGCGAATAACACTGCCGTGTATAATTATGACAACGGCAATCCCGTGCATGCCGACAAGGACAAGCTGCTGGCTTACGTGGTGCCCACCCTGAATTACGACAACGACACCCTGAAGGACGCGGAAGCCTGGTTCAACCATGAACTGGCGCAGACCACCGTTCCCTATGCCACGAACTATATCAATCTGGCAAACCGCAAGGATGTGCTGAACGAAAAGCTGTGGGGCACGCATCTGCAGGTGAATCCGGTGATCGGAACCAAGCTGGGGTTTACCACTTACACGGCTTTGTATGACGATGCGCATTTCGTGGTGCCTACCTATAATAACCTGCTGCCCACGCTGCTGAGGGATTCATATTACTACTCCAAGCTGGACAAGATCTTGAATGCTGAGATCAGCAATATGTATAGCACCCAAACCAGCACTTACAACCGCGATTATCGCCGGGTGATAGGTTTCGATGGTCAGACCGTGATCGGCAATACCAGCATCCAGGGTGAATATGCTGAAATGTCTTTGGACGGCAAAGACCTGAAACTGGGTGACGATCCCAAGGCTTATCTGCTGTCGGCTTACACACAGTATGAAAACCTCTATTTCCTTACCCTGCTGCGCAATATGGATCGCGATTTTGACAATCCCTACAGCAATAGCTTTGCAGAGCATCAGAGGTTCGAGGATACCATTCTGGAAAAGAACATCTACGCCCTCACCAATCCCACCCTGTCCGACCTGTATCAGAATTCCAACCAGTCTCAACCTGAGCGCGGCATCTATTTTGAAACCCGCTACAAATTCAATAACTACTTTACCGTGGGCAGAAGCTATCTTGACCTGTGGGAAAGGCTTACCGACGGACGCCGCTCTGCCAGGTTCCAAAGCGAACTGGAGTTCCGTCCGCTGTTTCAGGTGGGTTTGAGGCTGCGCTACAAGAATCAGGTTAACCGCTATGACGACGATGCCGAACGCGGCGTTTCCAAGACCAACGAATATACCGCCGCCGTGCGCACCTTCCTTTCCGACCGCGATTTCCTGGAGCTGGAATACCGCTATAACACAGTTTGGAATCCGCCTTACACTTCGCTAACCTATCCTGCCGCGGAAGGCGAAAACTCCATGGCGACGGCGATGACCCTAATGACCGGCGACTACATTGCCGCCAACTACACCCACAATTTCGGTCCCTCTCTGAAGGTGCAAGGCTCGTTCCTTTACTGGTTCGGGCATGGCATTTCGCATTGGGACTGGGAGGACATGGAGATCGACTTTATGGGTGAAAAGGGTTCCAAAGCCTGGATCACCATCACCAGCCGCATTTCCCAGAACCTTTACATGAACCTGAAATTACGCAACAAGATGTATCAGGACAAAGAACTGCGCATCCGTAACTATAATCTCTCTGACGATCCCACTCTGCTGGACGACCCTGTGTATTTCCAGAGAGTGGAACATAGCGAAAACACCATCCGCTTCAGCCTTGATTACCGCTTCTAACGTGGAGGAAAAACATGTTATCAAATAAATCACTGATCCTTATATCCCTGCTCATTGCCGCTTCAGCGCTTTCAGCCTGGAGTATCACCGACACCTATTTTGGCAATCCCTACGGCACTCTGGATGCTCGCATCTATGCCCTGGGCGGCGCTGGAATGTTCAACCAATTCGGTCCCTTTGGCATCGCCGACAATCCTGCCAATCTGACCCTGATGAAAAAAACCCTCGGGGTAGCCGTGAATACCTATATCGACCGCAACGAGGATGACCGAGCCATTCCGCTATACAATTCCTTCGATAACTATGTGGACGACGCCGTGATCAGCAGCAACGTGAATTTCTTCGATCGCCACGCTGTAGCGGTGGGAGCCAGCTATCTCGGAATCGGCGTGGGCGCATATTACAAGCCATATCTCAGCTTTGACGGAGATTACAAGGAAGAAGTGCGCAACAACCGTAATACCGATAACGACGGCTTTCCGGAAAAGCTCGCCATGAATTCCATCGAAAGCGAGGGCACTCTGTATAAAACCGGTTTCCTGGCTTCCTTCAATTTCAATCCCCAGGGTGAGCATCCCTGGAATCTGGGGGTTGACGTTGCCCAACTGAAAGGCAGCATCGAGCGGGAAAAGACCATCCGCTGGACAAATTGGGCGGTTCAGCAGGTAGGCACCAGTGTAAAGCTGCCTGATTACACCGACACTGAGAAGTATGACCTGTCCGGACAGCAATGGAAGGTGGGCGGCGCATTCCAGCTCAGTTCCCGTCTGGGGATCGGCGCCACTTTTACCCCCAAAACCGTTCTGGACAAAACCGGCAGCCTTTACCACAATCGCGGTGCCTACCTCAACCACGGAGTGGACAGCACTAATGTGGTGATTGACGAAAACTATACCCTGCCTACTGATCTGCGGGTGGGCTTAAGCTACATGCCGCGCAACGTGATGCACACGGTGTTCAATCTCGATCTGGAATATGTGCTGAACAGCCAGATCAGCGAGCTTTACGACAACACTCTGAATCTCTATGCCGGTGTGGAGCATCATATCACTAACCGCATTCCTTTCCGCATGGGCTTCAATGCCGTAAACAGCTATTTCTTCACCACCGAAGCTACGGTGGACAATGATAACAATCCCGTCACCGTTTACTATGCCAAGAAAGTGCTTACCCCCATGTTCACCGCGGGAAGCAGCGTTAAACTGATGGAAAATCTCACCGCCGATCTGGGCTTTGGCTATTCCTGGCGCGAATATGAAGCGGTTGACCTGTTTGGTGATGCCTATTATGACGACCGTCAATACACCGGTTCCACCTCCTATGTCCTGTGGCCCAATTCGCACATTTCTCTGGCAAACCGCGGCTGGGAAAATCCGGACAAGGTGCGTGAGAACAACATCTCCCTGAATGCCGGTTTAAGCTTTACCTGGTGATAATATGAAATACAAACTGCTTATCATCTCAGCGTTGCTGCTCTTTATCGGAACGGCTTTCGCTGAAGACCTGAAGCTGGATATCCTGTGGTCGAACGACGTCCACGGTGGTATCGACCGCGCTCAGGCAACCTTTATGAATCCGGAATTTCCGCCCCAGCTGGGTGGCGGGGGTTCTGCCGCAACTCTGATCAAACGCGTCCGGGCGATGGGAAGCCCTGAGCGTGCCAGTTTGTTGCTGGATGCCGGGGATTTTTTCCAGGGGCGTCCGGTGGGAACGGTTACCAAGGGACGCGCCGTGATGGAATACATGAATACCATCGGTTATGATGCCATGACCGTCGGCAATCACGAATACGACATCGCGGAAAATGATCTGGTCAGCACTCTCAAACTTGCCAAGTTTCCCATTTTAACCTGCAACGTTATCGACAGACGCACCAACGAGATCCCCAGCTATGCACAGCCCTATACCATCATCTATCGTCTGGGCTTGAAGATCGGGATATTGGGTTTTACTACCACAGACACAGAGAAGATGAGCTTTCCGGACAATGTGAAGAACATTATGTTCCTGTCCGAAAAGGAAGCGGTAGCCAAGTATGTAAAGATTCTGCGCGAGCAGGAAAAGGTGGACATGGTGATCGTTTTGGGACACGCCGGACTGCCTTATGACATCGTCCCCGGCTATCTTTCCCGCTATGACGCCCAGGGCAATCCGCTGTCTGCGGAGCGCTATGCCGTTTGGGGCTATGACGCTCAGGAAATTGCCCGCGAAGTGCCTGGCATCGATCTGTTTATCGGTGGTCACATGCACAAGGGTATTGCCCAACCTTGGATCGATCCGGTAACTCATACCATGGTGATCCAAGGGTATGCCTATGGCTCCAATCTGGGCTGGCTGACCCTGAAGATCGATCCATTAACCCATACTATCAGCGGCTACGAAAGCCCTGCCCTGCGCGAAGGCAGCATGATCACCCTGTTTGAGGACGAATTTGTGCCCGACGAAGAGATCGGTCCCATGATCCAGAAGCAGGTGGACATCGCCGAAAAAGGCATGGACGAAGTGATCGGACACAGCGCAGTTTACCTGTCCCGCACCAATGTGGATGCGCAATCCCTGATGGGCAATACCATCGTGGACGCCATGCGCTATGAAGTGAATGCCGACTTTGCCTTTATGAATCTGGGCGGCGTGCGGGCGGACATCAAGTCCGGTCCCGTCACCTATCGCAACGTTTTTGAAGTGATGCCTTTCGACAACATGCTGGTCAGCTTCAAATGCAGCGGCGAATTCCTGAAAAGGATCATCGAAACCCGTATCGAAGGCGGCAGGCACGGCATGATCGTATCCGGCGGCAAAGTGGTCTATTCCCGCAAACGGAAAAACTACGACCGCGTTACCACGCTCTACATCGCTGGCAAACCCTGGGATCCCAAGCGGATATATACTGTGGCGACCACCGACTTTTTGATGCAGGGCAATGCCGGGCTTACCCTTTTGACCCAGGTTCCCGAAAGCGACATCACCAATTCCCAGATCAATCTGCGGGACGCCATTGTGGACTATTTCAAGAAAAACAGCCCGATCCACACCAAGATCGACGACCGCTGGAAACGCGATGACAATGCTGTTCGCACCCGTGAGATGTTTCAATGAAAATCGCCATTCTGGTACATTCCCAAACCGGTAAAACCCTCAAGTTTGCCGAAAGTCTGAAAGCAAAACTCAGCGCTAACAGCCATGAGGTTCAGCTTACCCGTCTGGAAACCACCATGCCGATCAAAGGTGGAAGCATCCGCCAGGCAATGGATATCAAGTTCAGCAATTTGCCAAGCGTTTTGGAAGCGGATGTAGTGCTGTTTGGCGGTCCGGTTTGGGCTTTTGGTCCTTCGCCGGTGATCGTTGAGGCGATCAAACAGTTGGGCGCTCTGAAGGGTAAGAAAGCACTGTCTTTCGTCACTATGGGCTTTCCCCTGAAGGGAATGGGGGGTAGGGCTGCCCTGAAATGGATGGATAGAACTGCCGCAACTCAAGGCGCCAAGGTGCTGCCCGGAAGCATTTGCTGCCAGATGTTCCACAATCTGGATGCGCAGATCGAAGCTGAAACAAATCGCATTTCAGCCTTGCTGATGACGGACTAACCATAAGTAAATAAATATAGACACATATAGTTACGCCCCTTTCTCTGTTTGAGGGAGGGGCTTTGCTTACCTGCCGGAATTACGTTGGCAATGCGCTATCAATGCGGATAAAGTGCGTATTGACTGCGTTATGATAGCGTCATGCCGGCAAGGACATTGTAGGATAGGATGCCAATCCGCCGATATCTGCCTGTTTGGGAACAACACAGAGATGGGCGTGGGGCTTTTCTTTTCAACACAGAGAAAAGCAGAGACTATCAGAGAAAAGCAGAGA